>Ga0209997_10000550_pt1 | contig 12613 bp, 12 predicted proteins | sample CR04metaG_FD_182079 | JGI IMG/M metagenome (GOLD analysis project Ga0209997, IMG submission 182079) | Deep subsurface microbial communities from Mariana Trench to uncover new lineages of life (NeLLi) - CR04 metaG (SPAdes) (version 2) | ecosystem: Environmental > Aquatic > Marine > Ocean trench...
AGAGGGACTCAGACTCCTGGAGATGGTCGAGAAACCCACCGACACCCCTATTCGACGATGGGTCGTGTTGAAGGACCGCGGAGTGGCCGACGCCAACTACGCCCAGGGATTGGCGTATTTGAAGAAATCACTTGGCATGGTGGGAGACAGTACCGTGATTCTCAACCGTTCCATTGAACATCTCGAAAAAGCCATTGAAGCGGATCCCAGATTCGATGCCGCCTACTTCCGGCTCGGCTACAGCCATACCCGGTTGAACAATGCCGAGAAGGCCATTGAAAGTTACGCTCAAGCAGCAGCCCTCGATGGAATCGCTGCACAGTTGGCTCTCGAGCAACTTCAAACACTCTATGACTTTCTCAAGAAAGATCCCGCCGGCATCCCCCAGTTTACTCAAGAGCAGCTCGCCTACATCGACGGGAAAACCGCCGAAAAGGAGGCACAGATTCAGCTTCTGGAAGAGGAGGAACGAATGAAGCTGCAGCAACAACTGAACCTACAATTACAGCCACGGCAACCGCAGCCACAGCCACAGCAACAGCCACAGCAACAGCCACAGCAGGGGTACTAATCCTTTCAAAACCACTTGACTGGCAATCCATTTGTGCTGTGAACGGCTTGAGAGGATTTTCAATACGCTCTCCCCATGGACACGACAAATCCTGGTGAATCTTCCGATGGACTCAAGGATTTGCAGGAGCTGCAAAGGCGACTCGACTATTCGTTCAAGGACACGGTTCTGCTCGAGCGGGCACTGACCCACAGTTCATTTGCCTATGAGCGGAGGTCGGGAATAGAAGGAGAAGTATCAGAGGATTACGAGTCGATGGAGTTCCTGGGTGACACCATCCTCGGTTTTCTCATCAGCGAACACCTTTTCCTAAGCCAGCCCTCCCGAAGCGAGGGAGAGCTTTCGAAAATCAGATCATTTCTCGTCTCGGCCAACCATTTAGCCTCTCTTTCTCAGGAGTTGGACTTGGGGGCTTTTCTGAGATTGGGTCACGGGGAGGAGAAAACAGGTGGAAGGAAGAAAAAAGCCCTTCTGGCAGATCTCTTTGAAAGCCTCATCGCCGCCATCTATCTGGATGGAGGCTTCGAGCCTACTCGTCGCTTCGTTTTCTCCCGGTTTAGCACCCGGCTCGAGGAAATCGCCGAGGAACAACTGGATTTCCAAGACAGCAAATCGCTGCTCCAGGAACAACTGCATGCCCGAGGATTCACCGAACCGGCTTATCAAGTGGTGGAGGAACTCGGCCCGGATCACAGCAAGCAATTTGTCGTAGAAGTTCATATTGAGGATAAACTTCTGGCCACGGCCAGCGGCAAGTCAAAAAAAGAAGCACAACAAAGAGCGGCCGAAAAGGCTCTCGAAGGTTTGGAAGATCTCTTATCCTAGCCGGGATTCTTCATCACGAACCAGAATATGAGCAGGGTGACCACATCAAAGAGGGCATGAGCAACGATAGGGGCCACCAAATTCCGTCGCCAGATGTACAGAAGCCCAAAACATAGTCCAAGAATTCCCGCTCCAACCGCATTATCGATTCCCTGCAGAGCATGCCCATAAGCAAAAAAGAGACTCCATAGGGTGAGTCCCACAATGATCCCCACTCGACGACCGTCCTGTTCACTCGAGGAGCGACCCGAAATTCTTAAAAAAGGCATGAGAAGGATTGCTCCCAAATAACGCTCAAACCGATCCAGGACAAAGGCCCGCTGGATCTCCTCCTTGATACCTCCCACAAAAATGCTGCTGATCAAAAACAGCAGCAGGACACCATAACTTTCGATCAACTCCAGCAGCGGGTTACTGGTGGAGACATAATCAGGCAAGAAGAAGTGAAAGAAGATGTTCACCAAAAGAGTGGACCCGAAAAGCAAGGGTACACAACCGATGCCCAGTAGGACTTCCCAGCCAGGATTGCTCCAAATCCAACCGATGTTGCGCAGGCTTTCTCCCCGAGATCGCAAACAAAGGACGATTAAAAACAGGGTGATGCAAGCCTCTGAAGCCATAAACAGAAACAGAATCCGAGTATCACTTAGAATCCCAGCCCGCCCGAAATTCAAGAAAATGAAGCCGATCGGAACTAAAACGGGTCCGGCAAGGGCTACCAACAGGACTTCAAAGAGCGCCCAAATCCGACGAATGAAATCCTCCCCTGTCCGGGTGGCGAGCTGTGGCTGTGATGGTTCCATGGAGCACACATTCTACGACAAACGCATGATAAAAGAGGAACCAAGAACCCAGGAGGAATCCAGGTATAATGAGCCCCTGAATGATTCTTGAGGACAAGTGTATGTTCAGGCGCTTTCTAACATTATCGACTCTAGCTCTCTCCTTCATCACATCAGGTGTTGCCCAAGACAAAGAAAAGATCAAGCAACTGGTGCCGAGCGCCCAGGGGTCCACGGGCCTATTCAATCTCTATCTGGCCGATACCTTGCGCCGCGGCGAAGTCAGTCTGGGCCTGAACATCACCCATTTCAATCGAGAACCGGGAGATCTCGACTTTACTCTTTTTCCAGTCTCAATCACCCTGGGCTTGCATGATCGCGTGGAGTTCTTTGTGGCCTGGGAAACTCACCGACGGGTCAATGGGAATGCGATCAGAGTCAACAAGGTCGGGCCTGGAGATCCTCTCGTCCCCACCCGTCTGAACAATAGTACGGGTAGCGTGGGCTTCTTCAATGACTCGCCTTTCCTGGACGTCGGCTCCGGCCAAGGCTCGGGTGAACTCCGGAGCGGGCTTAAATTCAATCTTATTTCCGAAGTAAGGGGCAACCCCTTGAGCCTGGCCATTCAGCCCATCATCAAATTCCCTCTATCCCAGAGCCGAGCCCGCCTTTTGCAAGGTTTGACAAACGGCACCCTTGAAGCCGGATATGACTTGATCCTCTCCAAGAATGTGGCCCACGGAGGAACCATCACCGGAAACTACGGCCACCTTTTTGCTGGGGACTCCCAGGGTATCCGTTTGCAACACCGGATGAACTATGGGCTCGGTTTTGAGATGCCGATTGGCGCCGGAAAAGTCCGGACCATTGGAGAGTTGGTGGGGAGTCGTTTCTTCGGAGAAAGAACCCAGGGAGCGAATCCCAAATCGCCGGTAGATCTCTACCTGGGTCTACGGGTCTCCCTCGCCCGCTGGATCTCCGTCTCTGGAGCCTACAACCTCAATTTCAACACCATTAACGGGGATCTGCCGATTTATGATATCCCTTCCACAGGTCGATCGGGCTGGTTTCTTCAAGTGACCTTTCAGCGAAAAATTAATCGAGCTCCGAGCATCCGCTGTCATCCAAATCGCGTCGTCATCGAGCAGGGAGATTCGACCACCATTCAGGCAATCATCGCAGATTCGGATGACAGCTTTCTCTCTCTTATATGGAGAGCCAGCGCCGGAAGGATCTCCCAGCAAGGCACCCGGGTCCTCTTTGACTCCACCGGGCTTCAGGTTGGAGAGTACACCGTGACAGCGGAGATAGGCGACGGAGACCACACGGCTTCCTGTTCGACCGACATCACCGTTGAGAATCGCTCTCGATAAATGTCGTGCTTTCGTGCTGTCGTGCTGTCGTGCTGAATGAAAGCAGGGACGGGCGCGACACTTTGTGCCTCGTTTCATAAATACGGTAACGTTTGTGGCGTGGGCGACATCAACTTATTCATGAAGCGAGACATTGAGTCTTATAATTCGGTAAAATGAATGGATAACATGCGAGTTGTGGGTTTGTTCTTCTGCTTGTTCATCGTACCCTTGAGTTCTTGGGGTTTGTCCCAACCACGGGTTACTCCGCTTGGCCTCTATGGTGGCGACGTACGATCTTTAGCGGTCCATCCCGAGCGTCCCCAAGTCTTTTTTCTGGGGACATCCGATGGACAGATTTTTGTCTCTGAAGATGCTGGAGGGTGGTGGACTAAGTTGGCTCCGGGGCTCAACCGACGTAACCTGGTCATCGATAACCTGGCCTTCGATCCCCTCGATCCCAACACCCTCTATGCGGCAACCTGGGAGTTGAAGAGTGACAAGGGGTGGCTTTTCCGAACCCGAGACGGTGGACAGAGCTGGCAGGAAATTTCATTGCAACGCTTCAACAGTGCCATCCGCGCTATTGCTATCTCCCCGTCCGATCCCCAGAGGATCGCTCTGGGCATTTCCGAAGGTGTTCTCCTCAGTCTGGACGGTGGACAAAGCTGGAATAGAATCACTCGAGGCTACCGCAGCATGTACAATGTGGAGTCGCTGGCTTTCGATCCCAGAGATCCCGATACTCTTTACGTAGGAACCTGGCATCTGGGATTTAAAACGACCAATCTGGGAAAGAAATGGACGGCCATTCACAACGGAATGATATCCGACAGCGATATGTTCTCCCTGTTGGTTCATCCCCATAAACCTGAAGTCCTCTTCTCCAGTGCCTGTACCGGGATCTACAAGTCAGAAAATGGAGGACTCAACTGGAAGAAACTCAAGAACGGATTACCCAAGGAAGCAAAAAGAACCCGAACCCTCCATCTGGACCCTTCCAACCCCAACACTATTTATGCGGGCACCACAGTGGGGCTTTTTGTCTCTCATAACGCCGGCAGCAGCTGGAAGAAACTGCTTTCCGACGTTGTGATCAATACGGTCGCCACAGACCCGGAAGACCATCAGGTTATCCTGGTGGGAGCGGATGATGCGGGAGTTCTCAAGAGCAATGATGGAGGTTTAACCTTTCATCCAGCCAATAACGGATTTGTCCATCGCCAAGTGGTTGCGGTCACCTCCGATCCCCATCATCAAGACCACTACTATGCCAGTGTCTCCTCCGACGGGCCTTATGGGGGGTTTTTCTTCTCCCATGACCGAGGAATCACTTGGCAACCTTACAATGAGGGCCTGGAGGATATCCTCCTGGTAGATATCAAAACCATCTTACCTGCTGGTCTCACCCAGCGAGTCTATGTTGGAACCCAGCAGGGGATACTTGTAGGTATGCCCTCACGTGAACCGTGGCGGAGTATCGACACCACCCACAAATTGGCCGTTTTTGACCTCACTTTCGCAGATACACGTGAAAAGGGGATCTTCCTGGCCACCGAAGAGGGGATCTTTCATCTGGACCTCACAGAGAACAATCTTACCCAGCTTGAGATTCCTGACCACGAGGGTAAAGTGAATTCAGTCTTTTATGATTCGAGTACGGCTCAGCTCTTAGCGGCTACCGACAAGGGGGTCTTTCGGTCCGAGAATGGTGGACAAACTTGGAGCAGAAAGGTCGAAGGGCTTCCCGATGCGCCTATTCACGTTGTAGAGAAGAGTGGCCAACGTCTCTTTTCCGGTACCCGCGATGGCCTGTTTTTCAGCGATGACGGGGGTGAGCATTGGTCCAGATCCGAAGGTGTTTATCCGATTGACATTATCGCCATTCAAGCCAATCCTAGGGCAAGCAACCAAATCTTCGCCACTGACTCGGTATCGGGTTATCTCTTCTACACGGGAAATGGAGGTCATGAGTGGGAAATCATCCAGCGGGGGCTCCACAGTTCCAGAATCGCCGCACTTGGCTTTACCGCATCAGGCGAGCTACTGGCTGGGACGATTTCCGATGGTATCTACCTGATCGAACCCCCGGCTCAATGGACAGCTGAGGGACGCTGAAGGGGAAGGGGACAGTCTTAAGACTGTCCCCTTCCCCTTCACTGCGACTCGAACTGCATTAATGTCGATTCCTTATCTTTATCTTTTGCTGGCCTTCACGGGCGCCCTCTTGTTCATATTGGCCCAGTTCCTCCTGCGCAAACCGTGGCAATTGAAACCTACCGGAATTCAGAGTCTTCTGGAACAGGAAAGCCTTACCGACCAGGAACTTGAGCTTGAACTGGACCAGGAGTACCTTGTTCCCCTTGTTATTTACGAAGATGACTATCCCGCTTTCGGTAATGTCATTCGACTGGTTTTAGAGAGTTTTTCCCTTGGGCGTTTCCTGGAGGAGAGCGATTTTCAAGAAGCTCTGATCTCTCTTCGAGATTCTGTTTTTCAGTCAACCGACCCACAAGAGTTGGTCTCGACAATGTGTGTGATCGTGAACACCTTTGTCAGGGATCCCGATGTGGAATACCAATGCCGGCCGCATTTGAAGGTTCTGGTCGATCAGTTCTTGCTAGAGGTGGAAATCGCACCGGATGAACCGTGAGTGATGGGAACAACTCGTGTCCCGGAAACGCGGTCGTGCACACTACGACACCAGGGGTCAAAGATACTCCAAAGTAGGCCCACCACAGTCGCAACCACGGGCAGAAAAAGGAAGATTCTAATCACAAGGGACTGAAACGGTACCCTCTCCGACTCTTCTCCCACCAACTGCAAATCAGTCAGGTACATGCCGGGTGTCTGGCCACTCAGGATAAGAAAGAAGAATGAATTGAGAAAGAAAAAAGAGAGCGCAATAACTATTCCCAGGTGTAGCGAAGTCGCTGAAAAAAAGTCAAAGTTCAGAATCTTCGCCGCCGAGAAACTGAAGACAACGGCGATCAAGACAGGTAGAAAAATATCAATGATCCCGGCTAACATTCGAGAAAATAGAACTTCATGCGAGAGTCCTTTCTCACTGGCAACCCTTTCTTCACTGGTGGAAACGGAGAAATCTACAGGTTCTGGTGCCGCAGGGACCTCCAGTGTCAACGCCTGCTGCTTGGGAAGGTGAGATCGAAGCCCTCTGCGGGTACCCAGGGGAGTTCGAAGCAAGGGTTTCTCCGCCACAGGCCGCGACTCGCGCGTGTTCCTGGCAAAGGTGACAACTCTCTGCTTCTTTAATCCCTGGGCCGAGTCTCCCAAACTGTAATCAAAGAGAGGACGCTTTCTTTCAGTCTTGGTGGCTTTCGGCTGAGGCATCTTACGACCCTTTGGATCCTCTCTGCCCTTTTTCTCAGCGTGCTCAGCAAGCTTATGCCTGATCTGTAATCGCCAATCGTAAGTTTCCGATGCCCGGCGGGTAGCGGGTGGGTCTGCTGTTCCTTCCGCTGCCTCCGTTCGGATAGGGCTCATCTCAATCCCGCACTGAGGACAGCTCTTCCCGGAAATCTGAATTCGACAACGAGGGCACTCCACCAGCCAATGTTAGCAAAGGGAACCGATAGTTCCAGGTCGGAGCGCGCTTCGCGCGCAGAGAAAAGAAAATAGAAAAAAGAAAAAAGGGTTGATTCTGGGACAGGCCCAAAATTCTGGCGGAAACCCCTGAATTCAAAGGAGAAATCCTGGGGCTGGCACCGAACTCCCCCACCCCGCTTCGCAACTAGGACCTATGCACACTCGTCTGTGGTATGTGGTCAGCGGTCAGCGGTCTCCTATCTTAAGCAACTCTTCCAGCTCAACCCTGCTCAGCAACTGGATCTTCTCCAGTCGCCGGGAAAAAGAAAACAGCTCTTCCAGATAGGCTTCTTCCCGATTGTCCTGTTCGGCCCTTCGGCGAGCTGCGGCAAAAGCCTGCGATATCTCCTGTCTGGGATACCCCTGAGGCGCCTTTTGGATGACCGCATTGAGTACGATGGTGTGAACCAGATCCACCTCGTAGTAACGCAGGAGAAGCATGGAGCCTGCAGAGATTGAGAATAGAATCCCAAGGATGATGATGGTGGATTTTTTCACGGTCTCCAGCATGAGTGCCTCAATGTATCCGTAGGGGTCAGCCGGTGGCTCGCCCCTACGTCGCTTCGTGACAAGAACCTATGCAGAATCCGGGCTATAGCAGCCTGAGCATGTCAAAATAGGCGTCATAGTCAAGATCCAACTCACGTTCCTTGGCGTGCCCCAGCAGGGCATTCAGAAAGAAAGTGCGCAACCAGCGCGGCAAGAGACGATTCTTCTTGGTCCGTCTATGAGCATAGGGATGTTTGAAGTAAAAATTCGTAATCTCCTGAAGCACGGGATCCTCCTGCCGGATGATTTCTCCCAGTGAGAGATCCTTTACTCGATCCAACTGCCCACGGATGTCGACCTTGTACTGATCCAGTTTTTCATCAATCTGCTGGCGATTTTGCTCAGCTGCCCGTGCTCTTTTGGCCAGAATGGTGGTGGCACTCTCATAGGTCATCACTTGATCGATGATGTTCGCAGCCAGCGTCCTGCAAAAGGCATAGTCTGGATAAGCCTGGAAGAAGTCGTGTGTTAACGTTCGACACCGTTCATCCTCACTCTCCATCGAATGATCATTCTACCAGCAAACCCAGCCGGGGAGTTCGGGGACAGGCCCCGAACTCCCCGGCTGGGTTTGCTGACTCATGCTAGAATCGAGAGGATGTCCGATGCAGTTTGTATGGTCAGTGGTGGCTTGGATAGTTGTGTAACGGCCGCAGTCGCTCACTCCCGGGGGCTGCCTCTCGCCTTTCTGCACGTCAACTACGGCCAACTCACAGCAGCCCGAGAATTAAGGGCTTTCAACGAGATCGCTGATCACTACCAGGTCTCGGAACGGTTTGTAGCCGACCCTACCCACCTCCGCAAAATGGGAGGTTCAGCCTTGACCGATCCCTCTATCGCTCTGCCCGAGGGAGCATTGGATCAAGAAGGAATCCCCGTTTCCTATGTTCCCTTTCGCAACGCAAATCTGCTCTCCATTGCGACGAGTTGGGCCGAAGTTTTACAGGCACGGTTCATCTATATTGGAGCAGTCCAAGAAGATAGTTCAGGATATCCAGACTGTCGGGAGTCTTTTTTCGAAGCTTTTAATGCGGTCATCGAAGAAGGTACAAAACCGGACACTTCGATCGAGATTGTCACGCCCCTCATCCATCTGAGCAAAAAGGAAATCGTTGAAAAGGGAGTCGCATTAAAAGTCCCTTTTCACCTCACCTGGTCCTGCTACAAGGAAGAAGAGATTGCCTGTGGACTTTGCGACAGTTGTCTTTTACGGCTTCGCGGTTTCCAGCAAGCAGAGCTTCACGATCCACTGCCCTACAGGGTTTCCACCCGGATCTCAGTAAAATGAAGACAGCGTTTCGATGTTGAAAATCGTTTTTACTGACCTGGATGGGACCCTGTTAGACCATCGCACCTACGACTATTCTCCGGCCCGCCCAGCTCTGGCCAAGTTGCAGGAAAAGCATATTCCCCTTGTTTTTTGCACCAGTAAAACGGCTGCTGAAATGATCCCATTTCGAACGGAAATCAAGAACGAAGACCCTTTCATCGTGGAAAATGGAGGAGGTATTTACATCCCCACAAGCTACTTCTCCGCCCTCCCAGTGGAGACCCGAAAGAGCGATCACTTTCTTGTCATCTCACGGGGACTCCCCTATATCCAGCTCCAAGAGATTCTGGCCCGACTCAGTGGAGAGTGTGGTATGACCGTCCAGAGCTTTGACCAACTGACGGCCTCGGAACTGGCTGAGAGCTCAGGACTTTCTCTGGAACAGGCTCAGCGTTCACTTCAGCGAGAGTTCGATCTCCCCTTCACCATTGTGAGTCTTCACCCCAATCGAAGTCAGCTGGAAGCAAAAGTGCAGCAGCTCGGACTGAGACTCATTCAAGGGGGGAGATTCTTTCACCTGAGCTGCGACAGTGGGAAGGGGGGCGCCGTGGCCCAACTCATCGGGCTCTATCAGGCGAATCTAGGAGGTCCGGTTCGATCCATGGGTTTAGGAGACAGTCGGAATGACTTGAGTATGCTGGAAGAGGTCGATATCCCCGTCATCATCCCAAACCCGCTCAGCATCGCGCCTCTGGCCGACGAACTTCCTGGCGGCCAGAGAGCTCATACTCCCGGACCCAAGGGTTGGAATGATGCCGTCCTTTCGTTTCTGGAAAATGAGCTTATTGAAAAAGGAAAGCTGAACGGTTAACCTGTGTTACACCTCTAGTGTCTCGAAGCGACGAAAGCGCCAAGCTGTCGAGGCGCTTGACGGAGTCCAGGCTAGGTTTCTTAACTAGAAAGTTGAACCATGACCGTTGAGATGCTACAGCTCAGTGCAATTATCGCAGTCGCGATGCTCTTGTTTGCTCTTGAAGTTTTTCCTGTCGACAAAGTGAGCGTTCTTGTTCTGAGCAGTCTGGTCGTCTTTGGTCTCGTTTCCCCTAATCAAGCAATTGCAGGTTTTGGGAATCCTGCGACGGTGGTCGTTGCCTGTATGCTGGCCTTGAGCTATGGGATTCAAAACACAGGGGCACTCAACTACCTGTCCAACACGCTGGTCCATTTGGCGCAGAAGAGCGAGTTCAGACTTCTCTTTTCCATCGTGGTGGCAGTCGGTATCCTGTCAGCCTTCATCAACAACACGGCGGCAGTGGCCCTCTTTCTCCCCCTCACCATCGCCGTTGCTAGGGAACAACAGCTGGATCCCAGTAAACTTCTGATGCCCATGTCTTTTGCGGCCATGTTTGCCGGTACCTGTACCTTGATCGGGTCTTCCACCAATCTCCTCGTTTACTCTCTGGCCATGGATCACCTGAACTGGGAAATTGGGATGTTTGAGTTCTCACAGGTGGGCTTGATCTTTTTCGCCGTAGGAACCTGCTATCTTCTCTTCATCGGCCGCCATCTGGTTCCTTCACGAAGAACCCGTGACAGCCTCACCACGGAATACCGTTTGCGGCACTTCGTTACTGAACTGATCCTCAAAGCGAACTCTCCCTTAATCGGGAAGTCGATCGCCGACTCCAACTTCAGGGAAGGATATGGCCTGGAAGTCATCGAGATTCTCAGAGGCAAGACAAAACTGCTTCCCTCAGCCAAGGAAACCCAGCTGCAAGAAGGTGACATCCTGTTGGTCCAGGGGGATCCTCACAGCCTGCTGCAGATTCAGGAAGCAGAGGGGGTTATCATCAAGGCCTTGACGGTTGAGGATCAGGATCTGGAAGACGAAAACATTATACTGGTCGAAGCCTTTATCTCTCCTGTGTCCGGGTTAGTGGATAGTACCCTGAAAGAGGTCAATTTTCGCCAAACCTACAAAGCCAATGCCCTGGCGATTCGCAGTCACGGGCGAACCATTCGAGAAAAGATCGGAAAGATCCGGCTGGAGTACGGAGATTCGCTCTTGATCCTGACTAGCCGGGAGCAACTTCAGTTGTTGATGCAGTCCCCTGATTTTCTCGTTCTGGAAGAAGTCCCTAGAACCTTCGTGCGCAAGGACAAGATCTACTATGCGGTCGGCATTTTCCTGGGGATCATTGTACTGGCGTCCTTTAACGTTCTGTCCATCGTAGAAGCGTCGGTGGTGGGTACGGGACTGATGCTGTTGACAGGTTGTTTACGACTTCAAGACCTCTACAGCCACCTCTCCTGGCAAACCATCGTGATGTTGGCCTGTTTGATTCCCGTGGGGTCGGCCATGGAAAACACAGGGCTAGCCAGCCTGATTGCCACAACACTGGTTGGGAAACTGGACGTGTTGGGTCCCTTCGCGGTTCTGTCAGGAGTGTATCTGCTGACCTCGCTTCTCACCTCTGTTATGACGAACAACGCTACGGCCATTCTCATGATTCCCATCAGCCTTTCCACCGCCCAGCAGCTGCAGGTTAACTCTGAGCCTTTCGTCATGGCTGTTTTGTTTGCGGCTTCTGCCAGTTTTATGACACCGATCGGCTATCAAACGAATCTCTTTATCTTCGGTCCGGGAGGATATAAGTTCTCCGATTTCCTGAAGGTGGGTGGTCCTTTGAGTCTCCTCTTTTGGATTCTAGCCTCCTTTATCATTCCTCTCTTTTGGCCCTTTTAACCACCCTTATTTGCTCTATTTTACAAGGGCTTGCAGTAATCCATCGACTTGACTTCGTGGGCGCTTAATTGGTAGAAAAGACTCACACGTCAGGAGTGTGCCACCATGTGGAAAAAGCCAGAAGAAGAGAATTCCGAACTCCCGGCCCAGAGATCCAACAAGAGTCCAATCGAACAATTGAAAGAGAAGGCAGTGATCGGTCCCTCCATCAAAATCAAAGGGGAACTCACAGGAGAAGAGGATTTGATGATCCAGGGCCGAGTCGAAGGTAGAATCGAGTTGAAGAAGAACAACGTCACGGTGGGAAAGCACGGAAGTGTTCAAGCCGATATCTATGGAAAAATCATCTCCATCGAGGGAGAGGTCAAGGGTAATCTCTTCGGAGAAGAGAAGATCATCGTCCGGAAATCAGGGACGGTCCGCGGAAACATGACAGCGCCGCGGGTTAACTTGGAGGATGGCGCAAGGTTCAAGGGAGCCATCGACATGGAGTCCAAGGAGGGTGGGAAAAAGCCTCCGTTGGAAGAAGCTTCAATTGGGCCGAGATCGACCCCTTCTCAACTCGAACCTAGTTCCGTGCCGAAAGAGGAGCACGCTAAAAACACTCCACCGAATAAGGAACACCGTGTCAGTGTCAAGGCCGACACACCCCGAGCATGAAGCAGTGGTTCTCTGGGCTGGGTTTTAAGTCGAAAGAGGAGTCCATCAAGGACTCTATACCTGAGCCTGAAACCAGCGCTTCTCTTGCACTCAAGGTCCTGTACGATCAGCTACGTCTCCAGCGGAAATATCATATTCTTGACCTGGGACCTGCTTTGGGAGCCAACGTTGACTTCTTTGCCCAGTTTTCCTGCAAGGTTTACATTGAAGACTTTTACCGGACCCTGACCTCCTTCGATTATCTTTCTGAAG
>Ga0209997_10000551_pt1 | contig 12611 bp, 9 predicted proteins | sample CR04metaG_FD_182079 | JGI IMG/M metagenome (GOLD analysis project Ga0209997, IMG submission 182079) | Deep subsurface microbial communities from Mariana Trench to uncover new lineages of life (NeLLi) - CR04 metaG (SPAdes) (version 2) | ecosystem: Environmental > Aquatic > Marine > Ocean trench >...
AGCGGCGATAGAGGCTTTGAATAATAAAAAGAATTATGCACCTGCTGCGTACGAAGCTGGTAAAGCATGTAAGGAGTTAGGGCAGTTTAATGAAGCCATCAACTATTTCGGAATCGCTGGGAAAAGCAGGGTTTGGAAAAAAACTGCAGATTATGAAATCGACCTCATTAAGAATAGAGATAAATACGGTAGTAATTAAAATAATCAAAGTTAATACAAAAAAAACGCCCACCAACTTAGGTGGGTGTTTTTTTTTCTCTCAAAGTCATTCCTGAAAACTGGGATTCCATATGGACAAGCCCTGGATTAAATTTTACGAAGATCAAGTCCCGCCAGAAATTGAATTTCCGGATATTTCCTTACCTCAGCTTTTTGAACAGTCGGTAGCTAACAACCCAAACGGCTCAGCAGCGTCATTTTTTGGTAAGAAAATAACCTATACTGAACTCGGAAGATTAGTTGATCAGTTTGCAATTGCTTTAACAAGATTAGGGGTCAAGCAGGGTGACCGGGTAGCGATCATGTTGCCGAACATCCCTCAATACCCAATTGTTCATTTTGCTGCTCTCAAAATAGGCGCGATTATAGTACCGACAAATCCTCTTTATGTCGAACGTGAACTTCAGTACCAATTGAATAATAGCGGCGCAGAAACCATCATCGCGCTTGATATACATTTCCCCAAAATAGAAAAAGTTAAGCCGGAGACCGGTCTAAGGAATGTCATTATAACCAGTGTTCAGGAATATTTACCGGGTTTGTTAAAACTCCTGTATCCCATAAAGGCGAAGAAGGAGGGAAATTGGTATAAAGTGAATCGCGCCCCCGGAATTCATTTTTTTGAAGATTTAATCACCGAAAAGTTTGTGGCAATTTCGCCGGATATTGACGTGAAACCGGATGACATAGCGATGTTTCTTTATACCGGGGGAACGACCGGTGTTTCAAAAGGCGCTGTTTTAACGCACCGAAATCTGGTGGCCAATGTTATTCAAATCAGGACATGGTATTGCGAGGTCAAAGATAATGAAGAGGTGGTTCTCTGCGCGCTTCCCTTTTTTCACAGTTTTGGTCTAACCACCTGTTTACACATGGCAGTCTTGCTGAGTTCGACGATGGTCTTAATTCCCAATCCAAGGGATATTAAAACCTTATTAAAGGAAATTCAAAAAGAAAAGGCTACCTTGTTTTCTGGTGTTCCGACTCTTTTCGTAGCAATTAACAACTTCCCGGAAATATCCAAATATGATCTTTCTTCGATTAAAGCTTGCGTTAGTGGGGGAGCCCCATTACCTTTAGAAGTCGCCAGGCAGTTTGAAGAAATTTCACACGGTGCACTGGTTGAAGGCTACGGTCTTTCGGAAACCTCTCCTGTTACGCATGCAAATTCCATCAATGGGAAACGAAAAGAAGGATCAATTGGGATACCTCTGCCGAATACGGATGCATTGGTAGTTGATCCGGAGACTAAGAAGGCCCTTCCAAAAGGAGAGGTCGGTGAATTGGCGGTCAAAGGCCCGCAAGTGATGAACGGTTATTGGAAAATGGATAAGGAGACCAAGGAAGTTTTGAGAGATGGATGGCTTTATACCGGCGATATGTCTAAAATGGATGAAGATGGCTATTTCTATATTGTTGACAGAAAAAAGGACATGATCATCGCCGGCGGCTTCAATATATTTCCGAGGGAAATTGAGGAGGTTTTGTACGAACATCCTAAAATTTTGGAAGCTGCAGTCATTGGGCTACCTGACGAGTATCGGGGTGAGACAGTCAAAGCCTTTGTGGTTTGTAAGGAAGGCGCCTCGCTTTCTTTCGAAGAAGTTATTGAATTTTGTAAATCGAAGCTAGCCCCATTTAAAGTCCCTAAGCTGATTGAGTTTCGCGATTCACTGCCGAAAAGTAATATTGGTAAAGTCCTTAGAAGGATGTTGAAAGAGGAAATCGAAAGCACTTAAGCTATTTCTGACACAAACTGATTAATCCGTTTAACTTCAAGACTTCTTATCTTTAACAAAATAAGTTCTATTTTTATGGATTCCAAAAAAATTGCATATGAACCGATTGCCGGATTTGATAATGTGGTTCGTATTCCTTTGGAAGATATAGATGACACTCACATCGTGTTTCAGGTTTTACAGGATTCTTTTGAAATCTGTTTTCGGGATGGCAAAACCCGGATCGTTGTTGATTTACAGAATGTGCAATTTCCAACCGCCAGTCTTATTGCCCTGTTAGTTGAAGCAACATCACGGGCGCGAAGGTTAAACGGCGACGTTAAAATCATACGTTTATCTAAATCAGCCAAAAATAATCTGGTTACGTTTTCACCCACCAGCTATCTTTCATTAGAAACTGAAGAAAAATTTGCTTTAGAGGATTTTCAGGAAACGTTTGTGCCGCAAGATGAAATTCTGGAAAGCACCCGGGACGAAATAATCGATGTTCCTCAGCAAGAAATAAACGGACCGGTACCAGAGGAAACATATGCTTCGATTCCTGATGAAACACCTGAGCAAGTTGAGGATAAAACAACGCCTATAGAAGATCAAACTTCACCAACGGTTGATATCGTTGAAGATCCATTTATCGAGCAATTGGAAGGCACCTTTCAGAATTTAAAAGCCCAGAGTGAGCCGAATATTAAAGAAACCGAACAAGAAGAAGTTCCAGAACCTTCGGTAGCCGCGGAACCTCGGAAAATTCCGGAAGTCGCAGAAACTCCGGACCCGCAGGAAACGTACGAAGATAAAAGACATCATTTACGAGTGAAAAGTATCCCCAAAAATTTATATTCTATTTGCGATTTTGTAATGGATTATGCAGAGAAGGTCGGCTTTGACAAAAAAGAGGTTGGCAAAATCAAGATAGCTGTTTATGAGGCTTCCTTAAATATAGTTGAGCATTCATATCATTCAAATCCTGAAAATTGGATAGATGTTTGGGTGGAAGTCGATTCGCAGAAAATAACGATTGAAATTCAAGATTACGGATATAGTTTTGAAGGAATTAATAAGAAGCGATACGATGTTCAAAGTGCTATGAATAAAGCCCAAACAGGCGGTTTTGGACTCTACATCATTCGCCGCTCGATGGATGAGATTGAATATCATCCTGACGAAGAACAAGGCAACCGATTAATAATGATAAAATATTTAAAACCAAGCTAGATTAATGCTGGCCAATTTAGGGAGTAAAAATGAGCAAAAAAGATTTGGTCGATGAAATAAGGGATTTTCAAAAAAATAAAAAAAAGCTAATCCCCGTTTTAGTTGTACTTGGAATCCTTGGTCTGTTTTTACCGATTTTGCCTGGCGTCGCTTTATTGTTTTTTGGTTTCTTGCTTATTTTTCCGCGCGAAGGTGAGAATCTGCTTAAAAAAATTCGTAGTAAATTTAAAAATATAACCAGAACGGGAACTTAGAATGATGTCAAAACAAAACTCACTTCGTTTAGGCGTGCTACTTTTGTTTCTTGGAGTAATTTTAGGTTTAGTGATTTCATCAGGGTTTGATCTTACCAAAACATCACAAAGTTCACCACCCGTAGTTCCCGTAACAAATGTTCCGAATTTTCAATTAGGGTCGCAGGAGCGAGTTTCCAAAAAGTTACTCGATCTGCAGAGTACAAGTGAAGCATTCATTTACATATCTGAGCTTGTTATTCCTTCCGTAGTATCAATTCAAAGCACACGCATGATAAACGCTGCCGATGTCGAACGATTCCATGACCGCGATGACTTTCGGCGTTTCTTCCGCTTTAAGGTCCCGAAAGAATTCCGCCAGCGAGGCGCCGGCTCCGGAATCATTGTTTCGAACGACGGCTATATTTTAACCAACGTTCATGTGGTTGATAAATCAGAACGAATCCGGGTCGTTCTTTCCGATAACCGCGCATTTGATGCCCGGATTATCGGGCTTGATCCCCTAACCGAAGTCGCGGTGGTTAAGATCGACGCGACTAATTTGCCCGCGATCAAATTAGGTGACTCGGACAAAGCCAGGGTTGGGGAATGGGTCCTTGCGATTGGCAATCCTCTGGAGCTCCAGTCTACGGTCACGGCCGGTATTATCAGCGCCAAAGAGCGAAATATAGACATCATTGGAGATACTTACGGTGTTGAAAATTTCTTGCAAACGGACGCCGCAATTAACCCAGGGAACAGCGGCGGCGCTTTGGTTAACCTCAGAGGCGAGTTGATTGGCATCAATACCGCAATTGCCACGGAAACCGGCTACAGCACGGGTTTTGGTTTTGCTATCCCGATCAATCTTGCCAACAAAATCATGACCGACTTAATTCGGAAAGGCAGAGTCGAACGCGGCTATTTGGGAATCGGTATGCAGGATATCGACGAAAAGAAGGCTCGGGCTTTGAACCTGGACAGACCAAAAGGTGTATTTGTTAGTCAGGTCATAAAAGGAGAGCCGGCGGCAAGGGCTGGGGTTAAGGCGAAGGATGTTATCCTTAAAATTGAAGGTCAGGAAGTCAACAAAAGCAACCAGGTCCAGGCGATAATTGCCAAAAAAAATCCCGGTGATATAGTACTTCTTGAATTGTTGAGGAATGGCCGTAAAGTTGAGCTGAAAGTTAGTCTGGGGATAAAAGAAACGGGTGAAACCAATTTCGCAACAAATAGTTCTCCCAAGGATTTCGAACACCTTGGTCTTAAGGTTCAAGATTTGAGCCGCAAAATGGCCAAAGAGCTGGATTATTCCGGCTCTTCAGGTGCGGTTGTTTTTGATGTTCAAAAATGGAGTCCGGCGTATGACGCCGGACTACGACAGTACGACATTATAACGGAAATCGACAATAAATCTATCAGAAACGAGAATGATTTCTATCAACTTGTTTCTAATCTTGAGGTCGGGTCGGTTTCAATTTTTACAGTCGTAAGATTTAATGAAGAGGTTCATATTTTCGTTGAAATCCCGGAAAAGTAAGGCACGCTGGGATTGTTAAAATGTGAAAAATGAAATAAACCACGAATACACACGAATTTTCATTTAGAAAATTTTAAATTATTTGAATACAGATTTCAGCTTACAATTGACTTCGCGTTCATTTGCGTTTAAGTAAAAGATTAAAAACATTATCGATTCCTTCTAAGAAAGTCAAATTAGTTTTTTATTTTAACGGCAGAGAAAAATTCTTCTGCCTATTTTATTTAAAGGGCGTCTGTCACTTTGACAGCTGTTTCGATCGGATTTGAGCCACAGCTTGTTTTGAATTCTGGTCTAACCTTTAGTTAAATAAACATTTAACGTTAATGGCATAGTAATTGCTTATTTCTATTATTTCTTCAAGAAATGTCGTTTAGACAGATTTGAATTCATAAATGCTCTGCAATGGCAAATAAGAATTACTACGAAATCCTGGGAGTTGATGAAGGCGCCAGTTTCGCGACGATAAAAAAGTCATATCGCAAACTTGCTAAAGAGAATCATCCGGACACACACCCCGGAGATCAGCAGGCAGAAAAAAAATTCAAGGAGGCCTCAGAGGCTTACAACGTTCTGAGCGATTCAAAAAAGCGCCAGCAGTATGACCAGATGCGAAAATATGGCTTTGGTGCGCATTCTGGCGGTGGTTTTGGGCATCAAGGCATTGATCTTAGCGAAATCTTTGGTAATTATTCGGGGGCCGGCAGACGGCGCTCTAAAAGAAAAGCAGATTTCAATTTAGACGACTTTTTTGGCTTTGGCGGCCTTGGTGATCTTTTTAGCCAGGTACTGGATAGAGAAAATGGTTTTGGCCATCAAGGCCGACCGGGGAAAGGCCAAGATGTCCACGTAAAGTTAAAAATTCCTTTTGAGACCGCGGTACTTGGCGGCAAGGTAGCCTTTTCGATTCAAAAAGGGCTCGCTTGCGAACGTTGTAAAGGAACGGGGTCGAGAGCCTCTCAAAAACCCTCGACCTGCTCGGAATGCAAGGGCTCAGGAATGGTTTCAATGATGAGAGGGGCATTTTCAATGAAGCGTCCGTGTCCAAGGTGTTTGGGAGAGGGACAAACAATTTCTGACCCATGTCAAAATTGCGGCGGTTCCGGGCAAACTAAAGGGAATAAAACTTTTTCAGTGAACATCAAGGCGGGGACTGAAAATGGGCACGATTTAAAATTAACCGGACAGGGGAACCCGGGGAGGCCCGGCGAACCCGAAGGTGATTTAATTTTGACCATTCGAGTCGGCAAGCATCGGTTTTTCAAAAGTAAAGGGTTGGATATTTACTGTGAGGTGCCGATCGATAAAGAAAAAGCTATGCAGGGGACCGATGTTAAAGTGAAGACAATCCATGGCAATTCGGTTAGGTTAACGATTTCCCCAAATAGTGACACCGGAAAAACATTGCGGTTGAAAGGAATGGGGATATCTAGAAATGGCTCTCAGGGAGATCAGTACGTAAAGATTAAGCTAAATTAGACGCAAAAATTTTCGAGCCGGAACTTCTTTTGAGAAAATCGGTTTGTATACATTGAAAATTTGGTAGACTTTCGAATGTACTAAGGAGGTTACACATGGTTCAAAATAATAAAAAAACTTTGGTTGTTGTATTTTCCATCTGTTTGGGAATTTTTGTTGGCCTGGTCATTGCCTCCAATTTCAACTGGACTCAAATTGGTTTCGCCAACAATGAAGCTTTTGGATTAACACCCAGTGCTCCCCAATCAATACCCCCAATAAATTCGGATTTAGAATCCACAAGCCGTGCTTTTGTGGAGATCGCGAAACGAGTTACTCCTACTGTTGTTTCAATCACCAGTGAAAAAGTTATCAAAGTGCGAGACCCTTTTGCTAACTTTTTTGGCAATGATGAATTTTTTAAAAGATTCTTTCCGGGACGCGGCAATGGCGAAAAGGAATTTCGACAGAATGGTCTCGGCTCAGGTGTGATTGTTTCACCTGACGGTTATATTTTAACGAATTACCACGTCATCAAAGATGCAGATGAACTAAATGTTATCATCGATAAAAAAGAATATGTGGCAAGGGTGGTAGGCTCAGATCCTGAAACCGATATTGCCGTAGTAGATATTGATGCCCAAAATCTGCCTGCAATTCGCCTGGGTGATTCTGATAAATTAGAAGTTGGTGAACTCGTACTGGCAATCGGAAGCCCTTTTGATATTAGTTTACAGCACACGGTTACCGCGGGAATTATCAGCGCGAAGGGGCGCTCAAATTTAAATCTAGGCGCTAATTTGACTTACCAGGATTTTATTCAAACAGATGCGGCAATTAACCCGGGCAACAGCGGCGGCGCTTTAGTAAATATTCGTGGTGAGCTTATCGGCATTAACACGGCGATTTATGCGGGAAGTGGCGGCGGCAATGTAGGCATCGGTTTCGCGATCCCGATTAGTTTAGCTAAGCAAGTTATGGACGACCTCATCTCACGGGGTAAGGTCGTGCGGGGTTATCTTGGTGTGGGTGTCAATACGCCTGATGCTGAGTTGAGTGAAGCGTTAAAATTGAAGGTTGTTGGAGGAGGCGCTGTAATTGTTGAATTGGTTGAAGGTACTCCTGCGCATAAAGCAGGACTCAAAAAATATGATGTCATTATTGAAGTTGAAGGAAAGAAGATTCAAGATCACCAGATGCTGACAAATTTAATAGCTTCTTTTAATCCCGGTGAGGAAGTGAGATTAAAAATCATTCGGGAAGGTAAAGTTGTACATAAAACTGTCCGATTAGCAGAAAGACCAAGCGCGGGTGGGAGTGAGCCGGTTGCCGAAAGCAGTGTAACGAATCAACTTGGTATTCAGGTAGCGGACCTGACAAGAAAACTTGCCGAAAGATACGGCTATGACAATGATGGAGGCGCATTGGTTTCCTATGTTCGTCGCAATAGCGTTGCTGCTGAAAAAGGTTTGCGTCGCGGTGATTTAATCAAAGAAGTTGATAGGCGCAGAGTTCGTTCGGCAAGAGATGTCGAAAAGATGATAGAGAACCTCCAACCAGGAGACATTGTGCTATTTCAAATTCAACGTCAAACGAGCAATCATTTTATTGCAATGAAAGTACCGAAATCATAATCTCGTGGGTCAAATTATTAACTGAGCATTTCGGCTAAATAAAGGATTCTGAAATATGCCTACTTATGAGTATCGATGTAAAAAATGCAGTCATGAATTTGAAGAATTTCAAAGCATCACTGCGGATCCTATCAAAATTTGTCCGGAATGTGAAGGCCAGGTTGAACGGTTGATCAGCGCAGGAAACGGATTGATTTTTAAAGGCTCCGGTTTTTATATCACCGATTATAAAAACTCAAATCGTGTTTCTGAATCGAAATCAGAAAAGACGGAGAAATCAGAAAAATCCGAAAAGCCTGCTAAAGTGGAGAAAAAGGAAACCAAGCCTACCGCAAAATCAACTGAAGACAAATAAGGAAATCTTTTTATCGAATAAAAAGGGTCCTTGAGGGGCGCCTTTTTTATTTAGACGCCAATATTGCGACACATTGACAGAGCCTCAATTCTTAGTTGGCTGAAAACAAATCATTAATAATTTTAACTCTTTGATGTAAGTTTAATAAAATTAGCACTCAGGTTCGCATATTTTTTAATGGCATAGTGTTTGCAAAAAAGCAGGAAGTTCGTTTAGAAACTGCCATTTTAGCATTCATTTTGAAGCTAAACGGAGTCTCTCTGAACACCGTTCACAATAGAATTTTGAAATTTAAAGACCTTAAGGAGGTTTTGTTATGAGTAAAATTATCGGTATTGATTTAGGAACGACAAACTCGTGTGTGTCGGTAATGGAGGGCGGCGAACCCGTTGTTATTCCTAATGCCGAAGGAGCGCGAACAACCCCGTCAGTCGTGGCCTTTTCGAAAACCGGCGAGAGACTGGTCGGACAGGTTGCCAAACGTCAAGCAATTACGAACCCCGAAAATACAATTTTCTCAGTAAAGCGATTTATGGGCCGTCGCCAGGATGAAGTGAGCACCGAAATTGCAGAAGTTCCTTACAAGGTGGTCAAAGGTGCAAACGGTGTAGCAAAAGTAAAAATTGAAGATAAACAGTATTCACCACAAGAAATCTCTGCAATGATTCTGCAAAAAATGAAGCAAACCGCGGAAGATTATTTAGGTTCAAAAGTGACGTCTGCAGTTATAACCGTCCCGGCTTACTTTAATGACAGCCAAAGGCAGGCCACTAAAGAGGCCGGTGAAATCGCCGGCTTAGAAGTCAAAAGAATTATTAACGAACCGACTGCTGCATCTTTGGCTTACGGGTTGGATAAAAAGAAAGATGAAAAAATTGCGGTTTATGACCTGGGTGGCGGTACTTTTGATATTTCGATTCTGGAAATCGGTGACGGCGTTTTTGAAGTTAAAGCAACCAATGGCGACACCCATCTTGGCGGCGACGACTTCGATCAAAGAATTATTGACTGGATTGTCGCCGAATTTAAGAAACAGGAGGGGGTGGATTTATCAAAAGATCCCATGGCGTTGCAGCGACTTAAAGAGGCAGCAGAAAAAACAAAGTGTGAACTCTCCACCGTCGCACAAACCGATATCAACCTGCCTTTTATTACAGCAACAGACTCAGGGCCCAAACATTTAAATCTAACACTGACTCGTGCGAAGTTTGAGCAGTTAGCTGAAGACCTTTTCAAACGCACTTTAGAGCCGTGCAAAATAGCTTTAAAAGACGCCGGTCTCAGCCCCAGTGAAATCGATGAAGTTGTGCTGGTGGGCGGCTCGACAAGAATGCCTAAAGTTCAGGAAATGGTTAAAAAGCTTTTTGGAAAAGACCCCCACCGGGGTGTGAACCCCGACGAAGTGGTTGCGGTCGGGGCGGGAATCCAAGGCGGCGTGCTTGCCGGCGATGTTCAAGATGTTCTGCTGTTGGATGTCACGCCTTTGTCGATGGGCATCGAAACTTTAGGCGGGGTTGCAACTAAATTAATCGAGAAGAATACTACCATTCCGACGCAAAAGTCCGAAATTTTTTCGACGGCTGCGGAGAGCCAGACCTCGGTTGAGATTCATGTTCTACAAGGTGAACGCGAGATGGCAACAAGCAATCGAACCCTTGGCCGGTTTATTTTAGATGGAATTCCACCTGCGCCGCGTGGCATTCCGCAAATCGAGGTTGCGTTTGACATCGATGCCAACGGCATTCTCAACGTTTCGGCAAAAGATAAGGCCACTGGAAAAGAGCAGAAGATTCGAATTGAAGCTTCGACCGGGCTTTCCAAAGAAGAGATTGAGAAGATGGTCAATGACGCAAAATCACACGCAGCTGAAGACAAGAAAAAACGGGAATCGGTTGATACACGTAACCAGGCAGACCAGCTGGTCTATCAAACTGAAAAGAACATCACCGAAATGGAAGACAAGCTCAGTGCGGATGATAAATCTAAGTTAGAAGCAGCAGTAGGCAGGGTTAAAGAAGCGCTTAAGGGAGAGAATGTGGATGAAATCAAATCATCGTCCGAGGCTTTGAGCCAAGTCTGGAGTGAAATGGCCAGCAAAATGTATCAGGCCAATGAAGCTCCTGCTGACGGTGCAGAAGCTCAGGCTACAGCAGAACCCGAGGATGCAAAAGATGAAACCGTCGAGGAGGCTGATTTCGAAGTGGTTGATGATGATAAATCATCAAAGAAGTAAGCCTATTAAAAAATAACTAACTTGCCATAAGGCGGGGAATAGTTAATTTCTCGCCTTTTTTGGATCAAATAGTGGTTGATTTTACTAAAATTTACTTGATTTTGAAGGATTTATTTTTAATATAGCCTACTCAGAAAAAAACAATTTAGAGGAGAGCGGAAAAAAATGAGTTTGACGAAAATAACGTCTGTTGTCACTGTTGTAGTCAGTTTAGTAATATTTTCTTGCGGTCCCGAGCTTGCAGACAAGGAGTATGAGTTAATTGAACAAGCAAAAGTTTTTGAAGATGAAGGTGATTTTAAAAATACTCTTAAGGCCTATAAAAAACTGTTGAATAAATATCCTGAAAGTACATATTCTCATGAAGCTCTATTTAAGATAGGTGCGTCATATTTTTATATGAATGATTTTGATGAAACTTCCGAGACATTTCGTCAACAATTTAATAACAACCCAAGCGGTAAATTTGATTCAGTAGCCAGATTAATGATCGAATGTGGTGAAGATAATAAAATAACTGAGGAGGAACTTCTTACTTTAGCTCAAATATGTGAAGTTGGTGAAGTTTACGAGGAAGCTATTAAAGCTTGTAAAAGAAAATTGAATGACTTTCCGGATAGTATGACTTCAGATGAAACAATAGAACGAATAGCATTCCTTTATTACAATAATATTCATGATTTCAAAAAAGCAATCGTGTATCATGAGCGCTTGATTAAGGATTACCCCGAAAGCGAGTTTGTGAGCCGGGCGCGATTTATGATTGGCTTTATTTATGCCAACAACCTGGAAAACTACGAGTTGGCTAAGCAGTGCTACAATGAATTTCTCGAGCTGCATCCTGAAAGCGAACTTAGTGAAAGCGTAAAATGGGAGCTTGAGCATTTGGGACAGGATGTTAATAGTCAGTTGGATGATTTATTTGGGAATGAAAAATCAAACGACAAATCGACTAAGTGATATTTAAGAGCTGTCAGTTTCAAGAAAGCCGAATTTATTAATCGCGAGATTTTTTTGTGTTAATTAAATTCGGCTTTTTTATGTTTAAGTGAACACAGTGAGTACAAAGAAGTAAAGATCACAAAGGTTTTTCCCCAAAGGAACTTTTGAGATTTTAATAAAATTAAATGATTTTCCTTTTGGCTCTCTTCGTTTCTCAGGCTAACCCAAAATTATCCTAACTATGGGAGTTCTGAGTCGGTTTTAACCGGATCGTTTTAACCTCTTTTTAACACTTTTACTTAGGAACTTTTACCACCTACTTAAGTATATGTATTCGATAATTTTGAGGGGATGATGCATTTTTTGTTTTCTGCTGTTTTTCTATTTTTTTTCTTTGTAAATATTTGTTTCACGCAAAGTCAGGATACTTCCGCAGTTAGTTCGTTGCTTCAAGCTGGAGCGATCAAGGCGGCTGTCCAGATAGATCTAAAAGAAGTTCCTCAAAACAGAACCGTCACTTGCACAATCAAAGTTACCTGGCAAGGGGACTTGAGTCGCTACGAGATCGAGGATATTGAAAGTCCAATCTTGACCAATTTAGAGGAGATTGGTAACTCTTCTTCTAACTGGGTTGGTGATGCAGGTGGAGTGATGCAAGCTGTGCGAACCTATGAGTATACTCTTCAGCCGATTGAGCTTGGAATGGCCTATATTGACGGTACAATTATCGAATATAAAGATACAGAATATGGCCAAACGCATCGATTGGTCACGGCTCGTATGGAAATCAGAGTTGTTAAGCCGATTAAAGAGCTAAGTTTAAAGCCATTTATTTTAGCCGCTTCCGCTTTTTTATTTTTGGCGTTGCTTGTCAGTTTAGGTTTTGTATTTCTGAAACGAAAACAAGCCCGGGAAGCCGAGTTGGAGAAGCAAGCCCAAGAGTTAATTCCAATTGAGGAGAAATACCTTGCCGACTTTAAGGCAAAGGTTGATCTTAAAAGTCAGAGTGTAGTTGAAACTTTTTCTTCTCTTGCGAAGATTTTTCG
>Ga0209997_10000554_pt1 | contig 12582 bp, 20 predicted proteins | sample CR04metaG_FD_182079 | JGI IMG/M metagenome (GOLD analysis project Ga0209997, IMG submission 182079) | Deep subsurface microbial communities from Mariana Trench to uncover new lineages of life (NeLLi) - CR04 metaG (SPAdes) (version 2) | ecosystem: Environmental > Aquatic > Marine > Ocean trench...
GTCTAAGAGACGGCGGCAGAGAATTTACCGCTGCATGACTCCCTTGGCAGTCGCATAGCGCGCCGGGCCATATCCGTAGAAAGGCTGGTCATGGCGTGGTGAGAATGCCCGAACCGTTATTCATCAGAGCAAACAAGCTATTTGCGGTAACATCCCGGCTCTGCTTTTTGCTGACTGAACGAAGGTGATTTATGGAACCGGCCAATGCACGCACATATGTCGTAATCTCCGGAGTGATCTTCGGCTTGGTTGCCGTCATCCATCTGTTGCGCGCTGTGAACGGATGGACTTTCGAGCTTGGGCCTGTCTCGGTCCCTGTCGGGGCGTCCTGGGTTGGGTTCGTAGTCACTGCAGCCCTGTGTGCCTGGGCGATTCGCCTCGTTAGTGCCAAGCCAGATTCGTAGCACATTGCAGGAAACACGGTGATGCTGGATTTTGCGGGAAAAAAGATACTGGTTACCGGTGCGTCGAGAGGCATCGGGCGCGCTGTCGCTACGGCTTTTGCTGCGATGGGAGGCAAAGTCGCCATCAATTTCAGAAATAACAAGAAGTCGGCGTCAGAAACCCTGAATGTGTTGGATGGAGGGGGGCATGTCCTCGTTCAGGCAGACGTGTCGGTGCCGGACGGGGCCAGGAGCGCCGTGGAAGAATCCGTTTCCAAGCTGAACGGGCTCGATATCGTGGTCAATAACGCCGGGATTTACGAGGTTCACCCACTTGATTCGGTTGGGTTCGACGAGTGGTGTTCGTTCTGGCAAAAGACGATTAACGTAAACCTGATGGGGCCGGCTAATATCTGTTACTTTGCCGCGCGTCACATGATGGAAAGCGGCGGGGGTCGTATCGTCAATATTTCATCGCGTGGCGCCTTTCGCGGTGAACCCGATGCTCCCGCATACGGTGCCAGCAAAGCCGGCGTCAACGCGCTTAGCCAGTCGCTGGCTGTCGCGCTCGCGCCGCACAACATATTTGTCGGCGTTGTTGCGCCCGGATTCGTTGCAACGGATATGGTCACAGACATGCTGGCGGGCCCGGCGGGCGACGCCATCAGAGCACAAAGCCCAGTCGGCCGTGTCGCCCGGCCCGACGAAGTCGCAAATGCCGTTCTTTTCCTTGCGTCTGCCGGCGCTGAATTCACGACCGGCACGATAATCGACGTCAATGGCGCTTCCTACCTGCGCAGCTAGATGTCTGCGCGGCGGAAATATCCGTCGCGAATAAGTGCCACGAGTCACTGTACGCCGTTCGATTCAAAGACGGGCCGGCGGGGCCCTCGAACTAGCGCCAGAAACCGGTCCTGACCGGATAGGAAAATCATGTCAGTTTCCCGCTTGCAACACATAACAAAAATTGGCGTTGAAGACATGGGGGACCTTGCCGACACGCTGGCCGATCCGGACGTATTGCGGCTCGAGAACCTCGATACGGACCTGCGCCCGCCGGCCTCGGCGCTCGAGTACACCAGGCAGGCCGTCCATGACGATGATGCCAACAGCTACCTGCCATTTTTCGGCCTGCACACGTTGCGGCAGGCAGCGACGGGCCTCGTCGCCCACCAGTCCGGTCATCAATATGACTGGAAAACAGAATGCGTCATCAGTGCCGGGGGACTGTCTGGCATTTTGAACGTGTTGCTCGCGATACTGGAGCCCGGCGACGAAGTCCTCATGACAGATCCGATTTATGTCGGGTTGATCAATCGGGTTCGACTGGCCGGTGGTGTGCCAAGATATGTGCCGTTGATGCCGTCGGATCAGGGCTGGCAGCTGGATACGGATGCGCTTCAGCATATCGATCCGGCACCCGTGAAACTCGCGCTCCTGATGAGCCCCGCAATGCCAACGGGCGCAGTTTTCGATGCCGATGATTGGAGCGCATTGATCGAATTCTGCCGGCACGCCGATTGCCTGATTATCAACAACACGGCGATGGAGCGCATTCTTTACGACGGCCGGAGCGTAATTCACCCGGCGTCGTTTCCGAACATGCGGGATAAAGTTATTTCTGTCGGCTCGGCATCCAAGGAATACCGAATGATTGGTTGGCGGGTTGGCTGGATCGTTGGTCCTGCCGGCGTTATCGCAGACATCGCGCGAGTCAGCATCAGTAATGTCGTCTGCCAGACCGGCATCGCGATGGGTGCTGTTGCCACCGCAATCAATGACCCGAACGACGGTATCAAGGTTTGCGTTTCGGAGTGGCGGCAACGTCGTGATGTGTTACTCGAAGAGCTGAAAGATTTTACGGTCATTCCGCCGCATGGCGGCTGGTCATTTCTTGTCGATGTGTCGTCCCTTGGCATAGACGGTTCCGAAGCGTCCAGGCGCCTGCTGGAGAAGGGCAAGATCGCGGCGACGCCGATGGTCAACTGGGGAGGGAGCGCCAGCACTAATTATGTGCGCATAGTATTCTCGAATGAGCCTGTTGACAGACTGCGCGGCATCGGGCAAAGATTCAGGGACGCGTTGACATGAGCGAGTGTTGCGACAATCTCGACGGTCTTGCAACAATACTCGGAGCCAACAAATGACTGAGAGATATACCATCGAACATGCTTCAGGCATCGCTGCCGGGTCTGAACGAGGCGTCTATGGCATCTTGTTACAGCATGGAACAATGGAGCTTGGGTTCTACAAGCCTGAGGGATCTGATCCACAAGAACCTCACGATCACGACGAGATTTATATTATTCAGTCAGGAACGGGATTCTTTGTTCACGGTGAGAACAGAGAGCCGTTCGAGCCCGGCGAAGCACTTTTTGTTCCGGCGGGTGATGTTCATCGATTCGAGGACTTCAGCGATGATTTTGCTGCCTGGGTGATATTCTACGGTCCGGCAGGTGGTGAACAAGCCGGGGCTCGAATGATATGAGGCAGGCGGTCGTGACGATTATTGCAATTGTGGGGCTGATTTACGCGGGATGCTGTGTGCTCCTTTATGCGTCTCAACGTAGCGTCATGTATTACCCGACTCCCGAAGTACACGTCCCGGACGTGGCAGAACTCAGGCTCGAAAGCGATGGCGAGACGCTGAAAATCTGGCGTCTGGGCAATGCCGGCGGGCCAAATGCAATCATTTATTTCGGCGGCAATGCCGAGGATGTCTCCGGCAACATTCCGGATTTCAGAAACATTTTTCCGGAGCACGCCGTTTATCTGGTCAACTACCGCGGTTATGGCGGTAGTACAGGTTCGCCATCAGAAGCCGGCCTTTATAAGGATGCATTGGCCGTTTTTGACGAGATACGTGCCCAGTACGCGAACATCTCAGTTATTGGCCGCAGCCTTGGCAGTGCGGTCGCAAGCTATCTCGCATCGGTGAAAGACATCGATAAACTCGTACTCGTTACGCCGTTCGACAGCATTGAGAACGTTGCCAAAAAAGCTTTCCCCGTGTTCCCTGTGTCATTGCTGCTCAAAGACAAGTTCGACTCGGCGGGGCATGTCGCTGAAATCGATGCCCCTGTTCTCGTCGTCATCGCTGAGGACGATGAGATTATCCCGAGGCGGCGTTCGGATGCCCTTGCCGGGGCATTTCCCGAATCTCAGGTGATTATCGAAGTAATCCCGGGGGCCGGCCACAACACGATCGGGATGTTTCCACGCTATTCGAACGTATTGAGCGTGTTTCTGGCTACGCATCCTCGACAGTAGATGAGGTGACTGTGTGGATCGCAAAGACTGAAAACGTACAAAACGGCCATCGGATTCAAATATATCAGGGCGAGGATCCTGTCTCGTTCGGCGCGTACCTGAAGTTGCTGGAGGAAGATCAGAGATTTGCTGCCTGGTTCACCGACCTGCTGGCCGGGGCTGACTATGCAGCATTCTTCTGGGAGCATCCGGCACTTAGCGATGCAAACATTGATTCAGGGGTCGAGTTTGTATTGCTCGATAGTCCGGCGCTCGCCAGGCTGGACCCCGATCCCGAGCCGTTCAGCGCGCATTTCGAGCGCGACCGGGAAGGTGAAATCGTTTCGTTTCGCAGTCTGGGTGGTGATGCCGTTCTGCTTGCTCCCCGGCCGTCCGGGTCGCCCGAGGCCTGTGCCCATCTGGCGGCTTTTGTGCGTCAGGCTTCGCAGTCGCGGATCGAAAATCTCTGGCGTGAAACCGGCCGGGCGATGCGCGAAAACCTGAGTGAGCGGAAATTGTGGCTGAGCACTTCAGGTCTCGGTGTCTCCTGGCTGCATATCCGGCTGGACTCCTATCCCAAGTATTATCAGCACCGGCCGTACGCGACTATGCCGTGATCATCTCGCCCTTGCATGACGGCAGGTCTGATGGCCCTTTGTTATGATTCCTTTTCGGACCTGACTCGACACGGTCAGGGACAGGAAATACCAGTTTATCGAGAGCGCGGCGGTTGTTGATATCAAGCTAACCCAGACCTGATAAGAAAATGGAAAAGAGAATGGTCATCACGATGTCGAGCCTTGCCACACTTGCAATCCTCGCAGCGATTCAAAAATCGGGTGTGATGTTCGTATCCGTCGGCGTAATCGGGGCCGTGGTTTATGTATTTCGTCACGCACGCATGCGCGACAGAGTTATCGCGATCGTTGCAGCCGCGCTTGGCGGCAGTATCGGGGCAGAGATTGTCCACACCCTTTATCAGCACATCGCTGCAGTCGAGTCCGGGGCCGGCCGGGAGAGCGGCGAATTTTTCATGGCGGCGATGCTGGTCGGTCTGTTCAATGCAGCCGCAATCGTAGTCGTTATATTTGCCGCCGAGGCATGGCTTAATTATGCGGGTCGAAAATCTCAGTAGCACAAGGAAGCCGTTGCGTGCAGGTGCTTGAGACCGAACGGCTGATTCTTCGCCACTTCTGCATCGACGATGCCGAATTTATTATCCGATTACTGAACGAGCCGTCGTTTATCAAGCGCATCGGCGATAAAGGTGTACGAAGCGGCGAAGATGCGAAACAATACCTCTTGAGTGGCCCTATCGATAGCTATGACCGTTTCGGCCAGGGCCTGAATATGGTGGAGCTGAAGAAGTCCGGCGAGCCGGTTGGCATGTGCGACCTGGTGAAACGAGAATACCTCGATGACGCGGATATTGCTTATGCGTTGCTTGAGCAGCACTGATCACAGGGCTACGCGGCTGAGTCGGCCGAAGCCGTTATGAGACATGCGCGCGAGACGCTCAACTTGCAGCGAATCCTTGCGATCGTTTCGCCGGATAATCACAGCTCGACCAGGCTGTTTGAAAAGATTGGCCTGACATTCGAGCGCATGAACCGACGGGCCGATGATGATGAAGAGCTGAAAGTTTTCGTGTCGGATTCGCAATGACAGTCAGCAGGCGATTTCGAGCAGACAGGTCTGGCGTACCGCTGATCGAAAACGCCGGCGCAAGGCAAGGGAACCCGGATTAGTCGTATGCGCCGCATTCTGACCACATAGTTTGCCGATAAAGACATGTTTTATCGCATAGCAGCCGATCTTGTTCTGGCTCTGCATCTGGGTTTCATTGCATTCGTCGTGTTTGGAGGATTGCTGATCCTGCGATATCGCTGGGTGGTAACCATGCATGTTCCGGCGGCTGTCTGGGGCGCATTTGTTGAAATTACTGGCCGTATCTGCCCCCTGACGATCTGGGAAAACAGCTTTCGACAGAGCGCCGGCGAGTCCGGATACGCAAACAGCTTTGTCGAACACTACCTTCTGCCGGTCATTTATCCGGCTGGCCTGACTCGCAGTATTCAGTTCTGGATTGCGGGCTGCGTAGTCGTCGTGAACGTTGTTATCTATGCGTGGGTTCTTTATCGTTGGAAATGGTCCCGAACAAAGGAATTCTCCGATTGAAACGTCTTCTCAAGAATAAGGGTGCGCGATCCGGTGTGTATTTCGGGGCTACATCCGGCGTAATCACAACGGTTGGGCTGATTGCCGGGCTGTATGCGGGAACAGAATCCGTCGTTGCTGTACTCGGTGGTATCTTGGTTATCGCGGTAGCAGACGCAATGTCGGACGCGCTTGGGATGCATATAGCTCAGGAGGCGGATCCGGACTCGACGAGCGACCACATCTGGGCAGCAACCTTCGCAACGTTTTTTACAAAATTCGTGGTTGCGATTACCTTCGCGATCCCGGTCATGTGGCTGCCGTTACAGACGGCTGTCATCGTTTCTATGTGCTGGGGTCTGGTTATTATCGCTCTACTGAGCTTTTTTCTCGCCAGGGGACAGCAAAACGCAGTCTTGCCGGTCGTATTCGAGCACCTGGGCATCGCCGTCGCCGTTATTGTCATTTCTTACTACATCGGTGCCTGGGTTCACACGGCATTTGCATAAGACGGATCATTCACCGTGCTCACGGCGATCAAGACACGTATTGAGCCCATCGATATAACCTCGTTGGACCACCAGGCCTGTAAATTATTCGCGAATGGAACCAAGAAGGTGACACCGGTGCGATACTCGGTTTGAGCGATATCGACGCGAACGGGTTCCTGGAGATTGCATCCGTGCTCGACAGGACAGCTTTGACCAGGACTTGCCTGCAATTCAGAACAGATAATCTGGACGATTTTTTTAATAAAACTGGCCGGGATTTATGAGAACTGCGAGCCGGAAGAGAAACCCTGGGGTGGCACCTACGTGTACTTGAGGGATCCGGCCGGAAACCGTGTCATTGTCTTCGAAGGTGACGTATGAGCACAGAGCTCTGGTTGGCGTACGTGACAACAGTGTTGATTCTGATGAGCACACCGGGTCCCAGTCACCTGCTGATGCTGTCGAACAGCCTGGGCAATGGCTTCAACCGGTCTCTGGCAACGGCAGGGGGCGACCTGTCGGCAAACATTGTGCAAATGACAGTTGCGTCACTCGGTCTGGTCAGTCTTATTCATTCATCACAGGAATTTTTTGTTGTTATCAAGTGGACAGGTGTTTCCTATTTGATATTCATGGGTGTAATGAAATTCAGGAAGCGCTTCGACCCGTCGGTCGCAGTACTCAGTCGCATTCGTACGCTGCGGTCGCTGTATTGGCAGGGCTTCATGACGTCGGCTGCCAATCCGAAGGCCGTTGTTTTTTTCGCGGCATTATTTCCACAGTTCGTAAATCCAGCCCTGCAGACTGGCAAGCAGTTGGTCATCATGGGAGTGACCTACCTTGTCATAGATGCTTGTTTTCTAACGATTTATGGTGGATTTGCCGGCTGGATCGAATCGCGGTTCCGGCACCAGGTCGGACATCATATGAACCAGATTTCTGGTGCCTTGCTCGTCGGTGCAGCTATCCTGCTCGGTCTGAAAGAAATCAAAACGAACTGATGGGATCAAGCGAATCACTATCCAGGGCCATGCGGGCGCGACAGATTACTGTGAGGTGGCAGGAGGCTTTGATGTTGGAGATTAGCTGGCAGGACTTTGAAAAAGTCGAACTGCAGGTTGGCACGATTTTGTCGGCCGAGGAGTTTCCTGAGGCAAGAAGACCTGCCTATAAACTGACGATCGATTTCGGCAACCAAGCTTGGCATCAAGAGGTCATCTGCCCGGATTACGGACTTGTACAAGTGCGAAGATCTCGTCGGCAAGCAGATTGTCGCGGTTGTCAATTTTCCGCCCAAACAGGTAGGGCCGTTTATTTCCGAGTGTCTCGTGACCGGCTTCGTGCAGGAAGATGCAAGTGTCGTGCTTGCGGTGCCAGACAAGCCGGCCAATAATGGATCAAGACTTGCTTAGGGGATAAACATGAGCGACGAAAAATTACGACGGGATATTCATTCCAGCTTGGTCGTCGCTAATCAGAACCGGTTAGCCGACCTCGATGCTCTGTTTTACATCGGGGCGAAGCACGGAGAATTGCGACCAACGGCCAGGTAGCGAGAACAGACAATTGTCGGAATACACAGCAACGATCAAATGGCAACGTGACGGTCAGGATTTTCTCGATGATAACTACAGCCGGAGCCATACTTGGGAATTCGACGGTGGTCTCCACGTTCCGGCATCAGCGTCGCCGCAAGTCGTGCCGCTGCCGAAGTCAGTTGCCGAAAATGTTGATCCGGAAGAGGCTTTTGTCGCTTCATTATCCAGTTGCCACATGCTTTTCTTTCTTGCGATCGCCAGAGAGAATGGCTATATGGTTGATAAATATACGGATTGTGCGATCGGGCGGATGGCGAAAAATGACCAGGGGAGACTGGCTATGATGAAAGTCGTACTGCGCCCCGAGGTGGTGTTCTCAGGTGACACGTGTCCGACGACAGCGCAGATCGACGAGATACACCAGCAGTCGCACGAACAGTGCTTTATTGCAAATTCGGTCAAGACAGAAATAATCACCGAGCCCGTTACCTGACGTTCGAGTTCACAGGCGCCGAACGTACTTCAGTATTGGACTAATCGACTCGGGATATCAAGATGGCAGACGATGTAACCGACTGGAGAGAAATGAGGGAATTCAGCGCGGTCGAACTGACAAAGTCGTTTGTGTTGTCCTGGGGTATGGCATCCGAGTCGCTGCTCATCGATCTGGATCTTTTTCTTCGTCCTGACCATGCTTTTTATGAAAAGCCCAGGCCGGCTGAGAAGGCGTGTTTCCGGCCGGCGTTTCTGGAATTTCCATATTGTTCCAGTATCAAGTCCAATGCCGACACGGGAGGCAGCCAGTCTGTCTCTGAAGCGGTGGAGGCACTGACGCATGGTGCGATCGCCGGCCTGAGACGTGTCGGCGAAGGACACTATGAAATAACCGGTGAATTCGGTCAGGTCGAAATCGATGCGGAACGGCCAATTCTGCGATTGAAAGGCCCGGTGGCGTAAATCAAGTGGTCCATCAATATAACCATGTTGGACTACTAGATAATGGAGAAGACAGCATGACGCCGGAAAACATGATTGACTATGTCGAGATCCCCGCAAAGGATCCGGCCAGGGCCAGGGAGTTTTTCATGGCACTGTTTGGCTGGAAATTCGAGGACTACGGTCCGGATTACTGCAGCTTTCATGACGGGCGTCTGGGCGGAGGATTTCGGCGGGCGGATGTCGCTGTTGCGGTTGACAAGGGCAGCCCGCTGCTCGTTTTCTACAAACAAGACCTTGCCACGGCGAGCGCCCGGGTTGTCGAACTCGGCGGCACGATCAGCCGCGACGTTTTCCCGTTTCCGGGCGGCAAGCGCTTTCATTTCACAGATCCCAACGGAAATGAATACGCGATCTGGTCCGACAAATAGAGATAATCCCTCGACACGCAATTGGGAAATACGGACTTTCCCCGGGCCTCGCGATATCTCAGGCAGCTCACTCGATCGAAGAATTCTATTTCCGTCTATTCGATGTCTTTGCGCCGGCGCCTGTTTTCCAGGTGTCTATACAGCGCCGTTTCTGCTGGTATTCAGTTTGGCACTGATGTACCGGGTAGTTCGTACGGTTGAGCGAGGGCCGGTTCACTGACCTGACGGTTGGCCGGCATATTTCACCCAGGATCCACGGTCCCCGGTGAAATATGCAAGCTTGGTATGCTGGCTATATACTCGCGGCCGATAACAAGGGAGCAAAGGTCAATGCACGAGGAAGTCAAACACCCATGCGTTCAACATAAACTGGCCCTGATTCGGAATAAGGACACCGGATACAAAAAATTTCGCGAATTAGCGACCGAAATCACGATGTTCCTGTGTTACGAGGCACTAAAGGAAATCGAGGTTAAGGAGGTCACCGTTCAAACGCCGCTCGCGGAGGCGGCAGGTCACAAGATTGCCAATGAGCTGGTGGTCGTTCCGATACTTCGGGCCGGAGTGGGCATGCTCGAGGGCATTCTTGGGTTGGTACCTACCGCCAGAGTCGGTTTTGTAGGCATGTACCGCGAAGCGGGGACGAAGAAACCGGTGTCCTACTATCACAAATTACCGAAAGAAACCGACGGTGGTACCTGCATCGTGATTGACCCGATGCTGGCGACCGGCGGCTCCACTGCTGCGACTATCGATTTTCTCAAGGAACAGGGGGCTGCAACCATTGTCGTTATCTGTATTGTCACCTGTCCCGAAGGCATTGCCTTAGTCGAGACGGAGCACCCGGACGTGAAAATATATACGGCCAGCGTTGATGATCATCTCGACGAGCGGAAATACATCGTGCCGGGGCTTGGCGATGCCGGCGACCGGCTTTTCGGCACCCGTTAGTGAACCGGGGCAGAGATGGTAAAGCTGAAAAGCATGTGTGTCGTGCCGGCATTCTCCGACTTCGGTAAACTGATAAGCCAGTCCGGCAAAATATCGATCGAAATGCTGTCATTGGCAGCCAAAAGCCATCACAGGCGGCCGATAGAGGCCGCCGGATAAAGAGTAAGGGAGCAATACATTGATTGAAGAACCCGCAAAACCCCGGTTCGAGGGCACAACACTCGTCATCGAAACCAGCAGTGGCCCGGAAACGTATGATTCCCAGTTCCTCGTCGCCGCACTCCTCGTATGCGTGGCAAAAGGCGATGGCAACATCTCCGAACAGGAAGCCGATAAAATGCTGCAGCTCGTCGAGGAGCATTTTCATCTGCACAGCGCCGAGTCCCTGGCGTTACTGACCCGGGCCATGGCCGATCTCGCCGAGAACCCGGACCTGAATAGCCTGCTGCGAGAGCTCGGCCACATACTGACCCCTGAGGAGAAAGAGGATATTGCGGTCATGCTTTTGAAAGTCGCCGCCGCGGACGGCCACACGAGTGTCGACGAGATGGATATGCTGAACGTCGCCGGCGAGATCATCGAGATCGCCCCCGACACCAGGCACAGGGCTTTTGAACGATATTTTGCCGGGCAGGAAAGCTGACCGGGAACGGAGAGTTCGACATGCAGGTGTTGGGAATTCGTTTCTGTTCAGTTTCGGCTGAAGCCGAAGAGATCGCGACCTTTCTCGGTAACGGCCTCGGGCTTCCCGCGAAGAAATTCACGGAAGACGGTGCGCCGTTCAGCGGTGCGGTCTTCCCGGCTGGTAAGAGCTGGATAGAAGTCTGGCCTGAAGGGCCGGGAATGCCGCCGGGAATCATGCTGCAGATAGTCGTTGACGATGCCGATGCGTGGGCGGAAAACGCGCGCAAGAACGGACTCGAGCCGACCGGACCAATGGATGAACACGGGGAACGCATCTATTATTTGAACGCACCGGGCGGGCTCCTGGTCAGCTTTCAGTCGAAACTGAGCTGATTTTCAGAAAACAAAGTCAGATCGTTGACCGGTCAATAATGGCCCGACCCGCGAGGCTTGAGCGTCAGGACATAGGGCCGCTAATGCGCTATACATAGGGCAACAGTCGGAAGGGCGGGAGAGGCAGGATGCGCAGCACGATTTATAAAACCGTCGTTTTGCCGGGCAGTCCGGCGGAACTCTTTGCGATGTATATGGACGCTGAAATACACGCGGCGTTCACCGGAGCGCCCGCCAGCATCAGCGAGGAACCCGGGTCGCCGTTTGAAGCCTTCGGTGGACTGTTGACAGGCACGATGCTGCAGGTTGTCAAACCGATGTTGATCGTCCAGTCGTGGCGATCTGTTAATTTCGCCGATGAAGACCCGGACTCGACGCTGATCATTTCATTCTCGCCTGAGGACGATGACGGGCGTATTGATCTCATCCATCTGGATGTGCCCGAAAACGACTTTCAGGGCGTTTCAGGCGGATGGGAATCGCGCTACTTTGCGCCCTGGCTCACTTATCTGCAAAGGCGGGAAAAGTGACGGCAGGCCCCGGGAACCCCTGAAAACAAGGCGTTTCGTCAATTTTCTACATTTTATGATGTCACGGTCAAATTCGATCGACCGGAAAATTTGAACTGTGGCCCGGTCGGCGTACCATACGGTCATCTAATTCCTGCCGAATAGCGTCAGCGCCCTGCGCTGATTTTTTATTTGTCAGGGTAGAGAGCAAACCGCCGGCAATTTCGCCGGTATTTAAAACGCCATCAGAGATGGCAACGAAATGTAAGAGAGAAATATGTCAGAGCAAGTAGAAGGGACCGTTAAGTGGTTCAATGATGAAAAGGGTTTCGGCTTTATCGAACGTGAAGGCGGAAAAGATGTTTTTGTTCACTTCAGCGCTATCACCACTGATGGTCGCAAGACCTTGCACGAGGGCCAGAAGGTCTCAATGCAAGTGACTCAGGGAGAGAAAGGACCACAGGCAGAGAACGTTACGCCTCTATAGGCGAGTTCCGCGCAACATCCGGCCGCCGGATCTGGTGGCAGGTGGTCAATAAGCATATGGCCCGATGTGTAACTGAGCAGTTATGCATCGGGCTTTTTTGTGTATCCTCAAGTAATGGACGCACGTCCGAACAACGCTTTACAACAAGAATCGTGCGCATTGATTGTTGCCGATATAAAGCTCAACGCTGCCACCGAGGTGGATATCAACCGTTTGATATCCTGGTTTCCAACGGCTCGGAGCGTCCGCGTCTGGGGTGGCCCGAAGTTTCGCTATCCGTTTACGGCGGAGACATTTTTCGAAGATGTGCATTGGCAGCAGATCGATAGCTACCGCCTGGTCGATCCGGCCGGAGACATGCTGGCGTTTGGGCAGATTTACGAGCGCCTCGGACGGGTCAATCTCGCCCGACTTGTGGTGTCTCCGAACCGAC
>Ga0209997_10000556_pt1 | contig 12577 bp, 9 predicted proteins | sample CR04metaG_FD_182079 | JGI IMG/M metagenome (GOLD analysis project Ga0209997, IMG submission 182079) | Deep subsurface microbial communities from Mariana Trench to uncover new lineages of life (NeLLi) - CR04 metaG (SPAdes) (version 2) | ecosystem: Environmental > Aquatic > Marine > Ocean trench >...
TGGCGAGACTGGTACAGCTTCCTGCCGTGGGAAGATTGGCGCTCAGGACGGCCGGCTTTCATGGAGGAGCATATCAAGCCGGCATTGGCAAGCTGGGTAAGACAAGCGCAAAGCCAGAGCCGCCGAAAACAGCGGCAAGAACGGGTAAATGTGACCTTTGGTCAGAGCGCGGCGTCTGAAATGGACAGCGTGTTGTCTCTTGAACGTTTTGAATTACTTTACGATGCCAACCTTGTCTTTGAAGCACTGCGTGACGAGCGGGCTGCAAAAAGAAATTCCGCGCCTCCCCTCGAAGCGGCAGAACTGACAAAGTTTGACGGTATGGGCACAGCGTTGGTATCAGACCATCGGCGAATTCTGGCCACCGCACTCGGGCGCCTGCGAGGCAAGCTTGCTTACCGGCCGGTCGTGTTTGAATTGCTGCCTGGTGAGTTCACTTTGCTGCAGCTGCAACGCGTTGCGGAAGCACTCAGTGGTGCGGAGTTGCACAAACAGAATTTTCGGCGGCTCGTTGCCAACGCCGATCTCGTTGAACCGATCGGGCGAACCAGCGTTGTTGGCCGCGGTCGGCCCGCCGAGCTTTTCCGGTTTCGTCGCGAAGTCCTGGGTGAAAAACTGACGGTCGGCTTGTCACGCCCCATCATGCGAAGCAGCGAAACCCGGCGAACTCGGCACATACGAGGCATTTGAAGTTGCCGCAATATTATCAAGGCGGGAACCCTCCCAGTGTGCGTTTCGCACCATTGCCAGGCAAAGCGCAATCCTGCGCAGCAAGCACATGGGGTTCATGTAAACCTTGCTTCCTTTCAAAAATCGACACGCTCGATATTGCGTGTTTTTTTTGACCTGATCTGGCTTACGTGAGGCCACATTGTTAGGCGGGTCATAATACGTCTCGCAAGAATGCAAATGCCTGTCCCGTTGCGGTCCATATTTGCTGCGAATTCGGTATATTGGGCGCCCGGTCGGGAGCCAAGCTGGATATTGCCTCTTTGGCGCGTATCGAGCGGGAGTAGCATACCAACAAGCAATAATTGAAGGCCGATGACACGCATGCACTATTCACGATTCTTGCCGATCTTGCTTGTTCTGCTGGCTGGCCCTGTGCTGGCGCAGGGCGGGCCACCGGGTGACCGAACGGTAACCGTTGAATCCCTGGTGGTCTTACCGTCGATGCTCCGCTCCACGGTCGAAGCCGTCGGCATCGTGCTTGCCGATGCTTCCGCGACATTACGTGCGGAAGTTCCCGGGCAGATATTGGCGCTGCATTTCGAAGACGGGCAGGCGGTCGTCGAGGGTGAGCCCTTGTTTTCAATAGAGGCAACCGTACTGAACGCGGAAGCCAATGAGGCGAAAGCCAATGCCGAGCAGAGCGAAGCAGCATACACCCGGGCAAAGGAACTGATTGACGACAGGCTCATCTCGGCCACCGACTTCGATGCGGCCCGTGCCAACTACAACGTCAGCATTGCCCGATTGCTGTCATCGCAGGCACGCCTGTCGAAAACAGTTATTCGTGCGCCGTTCGATGGCTTTGTCGGTCTGCGCCTGATCAATATCGGCGATTATGCAACCATCGGTCAGGAGCTCGTCAGTGTCGTGCGTCTTGATCCATTGCGGGTCCAGTTCAGTGTTGCCGAGACCCTCCTGGCGCAGCTGAAGCCCGGGCAGAAAATACAGGTCTCGGTGGGTGCTTATCCGGGTGAAACATTCAATGGTGTTATTACAGCCATCGCGCCACAGATTGACGTCACGGGGCACAGTGTGGCGATTCGTGCGCGCTTGCCGAATTCAGACTTAAGGTTGCGCCCAGGGTTATTTGCACAGGTCAGCGTCACACTCGAGGTCAAGCCGGACGCATTGATGGTACCGGAACAGGCCATCTGGCCGATTGGCCAGAAGAAAACAATTTTTGTCATCGAAAACGGCAAGGCGGTGCAGAAGGTTGTATCCCTGGGTCAACGTCAACCTGGCAAGGTTGAGATCCTCTCCGGAATTGTTGCTGGAGACGAAATCGTTACTGCGGGTCAGATGAAGATAATTGACGGCGCAGCCGTGAAGACGATTCCGGCGACCGGCATAGACAACTAGCGACGCCGTGCAGCTATCCAGTATATCCATACGCAGGCCGGTGCTAGCCACCGTCCTGAACCTTGTCATCCTGCTGATCGGGATAATAAGTTACCAACGGCTCGCCGTGCGTCTTATCCCGAACGTCGATGTGCCGATCGTTACGGTACGTACGACCTATCCCGGCGCCAACGCGCACGTCATCGAGTCGCAGATCACCAAACCGATCGAAGATACGCTCTCGGGAATCGAGGGTATCGATTTCATCAGTTCCGTCAGCCGTGCCGAAGTGAGTCAGGTGACGGTGCGTTTTCTGCTGGATCGGAATGCTGATGCTGCAGCCAGCGATGTCCGGGATCGTGTATCGCAGGCACGACGTTTCCTGCCAGAGGAAGCCGACGAACCGATCGTGCAGAAGCAGGAAGCGGACGCGCGGCCGATCATCTATCTCGCATTCTCGTCGGACCGCCACAATTTGACGGAGATTGCGGACATTGCCACGCGGCTTGTGAAGGACCGCGTGCAGACCCTTCCCGGCGTCGCTCAGGCAGATGTCTACGGCAATCGCTTTGCGATGCGCGTATGGCTCGATCCCGACCGTCTCGCGGGTTTCAAGCTCACGCCGCAGGATGTAGAAAACGCACTGCGTGCGCAAAACATTGAAGTACCGGCCGGTCGTGTCGAAAGCAGAGACCGCGAGTTTACGGTGCTGGCCGAGACCGACCTGCGTGAGCCGGAAGAGTTTGCACAGATCATCGTGAAGAGCACGGATGAGTTTCTGGTCAGACTCGGCGATGTCGCGCGGATCGAACTGGGTGCGGACTCTGCCCGGTTTCGTGCGCGTTTCAACAGGCGTAATGCCGTACCACTCGGCGTCATCAAACAGGCGGTCGCAAATCCGTTGGACATCTCGAACGCGTTGAAAGTGTTGCTGCCGGAAATTACGCGAACACTGCCCGCAGGCATGCGCGTCGAGATGGCCTACGACTCGACCGTCTTTATCCGGGAATCAATCGACGAGGTTTATGTGACCGTGGTCGAAGCAGTCGTCCTCGTCATGCTTGTAATTTTCCTGTTCCTCAGAAACTGGCGTGCCGTGATCATTCCGTTGGTCACGATCCCGGTATCGCTCATTGGCGCGTTTGCACTGATGAACCTTTTTGGCTTCACGATCAACACACTATCACTTCTCGCCATGGTGCTGGCAATCGGGCTGGTCGTCGACGACGCAATTGTGATGTTGGAAAACATCTACCGTCACATCGAGGAAGGTATGCGGCCCTTCCAGGCAGCGCTCAAAGGAAGCTCCGAAATCGGTTTCGCTATTATTGCGATGACCCTCACACTGGCAGCTGTCTACTTGCCGTTCGCGTTCTCCACCGGACGCAGCGGTATGTTGTTCATAGAGTTCGCTTTGACGCTCGCAGGCGCGGTGCTGGTCTCAGGATTTACGGCGCTTACCCTGTCACCAATGATGTGCTCCAAGCTACTGCGTCATAGTAATAAGCATGGCCGCTTGTTCGAGTTTGGCGAACGGATTCTGCAGGGGCTCGATCAGGGTTATCGCACCCTGCTCGATCGTGTGCTCGGATTGCGCTGGCTGACGATTGGGGTGGCAGCAGCCGTCGTAGCCGCTATGCTCGGCCTGTTCCTGTCACTGCCGGATGAACTCGCACCGGCCGAGGATCAGGGCATCATTATCGGTTTCGGGACGGCACCTGAAGGCGCAACCATCGACTATACGGATCGCTACGCAAAGCAGATGGAGAACATTTACGAAGCTGTGCCTGAGCAGAACCGATTTTTCAAGATCGTTGGATTCAGTGGCGTAACGAACGTCATCGGTTTCATCGGCCTTAAGCCCTGGAACGAACGTGAACGCAGTGCGCAACAAATTGCACAGAGCCTGTTTCCGGCATTTTCCGACATAGCTGGCCTCAGAGCATTTCCGGTAACACCGCCTCCGCTCGGGCAGACTCGTTTCGGGCAGCCCGTCAGTTTTGTCGTGCAGTCAACCGGCACCTGGGAAGATTTGGACGAAACGGTGTCGAAACTCCTGGCGAAGATGGCCGAGAATTCTCAGCTGACCAATCCGGACTCGGATCTCAAACTCAACAAGCCAGAGCTACGGATCGATATCAATCGGGAAAAAGTTGCTGTCGTGGGTGCCAGTATCGACACCGTCGGCCGCACGCTCGAGACAATGCTCGGCGGCCGAAATGTAACGCGCTTCAAGAAAGGTACCGAGCAATACGACGTGATCGTGCAGATAGATGATGACTCACGACGGACACCGGGCGATCTCAGTAACATTTTCGTTCGCGGCAATAACGATACGATGATCCAATTACAGAATCTTGCCACCGTGACGGAAACGGTTGCCGCGAAAGAGCTGAATCATTTCAACAAATTGCGGGCGGCGACAGTCAGTGCCGGACTTGCGCCCGGTTACTCGCAGGGTGAAGCGCTTGAGTGGATGGAAAACGCATTGCGTGAGGTGGCGCCGGACGCGCTTTACGATCTGTCGGGGCAGTCACGCGAATTTCGTGAGTCCGCATCGGGTGCAATGACGCTGATGGTGCTGGCGCTGATCTTTATCTATCTTGTTCTGTCCGCACAATTCGAAAGTTTCATAGATCCTCTGATCATATTGGTGGCCGTGCCGCTCGCCATGTTCGGTGCGTTCCTATGTCTGGTGATGTTGAACAAGGGGAATGATCTCGGCTGGTGGACAGTGACCGGGTCGTGGAATATCTACACCCAGATCGGTGCGGTCACTCTGGTCGGCCTGATATCGAAGCACGGCATTCTGATCGTTGAGTTTGCAAACCAATTGCGCGAACAAGGCATGGCCAAACGAGATGCGGTGCTGCAGTCGGCTTCTCTGCGACTGCGGCCAATCCTGATGACGACGGGTGCGATGGTATTGGGCGCTGTGCCACTCGCGTTTGCGACCGGCGCGGGCGCTGAAGCTCGCCATCAAATTGGCTGGGTCATTGCCGGGGGTATGAGTTTTGGCACAGTGTTTACACTGTTTGTCGTACCGGTCGTGTACTTGTTCCTTTCGGGACAGCATCGCGGTCCTGCAACGGACTGAGTCGCGGCTGTCAGGGTGCCGGGAAATTGCCGGGATCAATCCCCTGTTCAGTCCATGCTCAGCAAGTCAACTGCCGCGCGCCCGCAGAGTCGCTTCGGCACGGGGATGGCGACTCACGAAATCGGCAGTGACGCGTGGTATTTCCGACTCCAGACCGCTCTCACGCAAGCATTTCAACAGAGTTTCGAATCCGCGTAACGCGATTATCCAGTCCTGGTCTATTTCGCCGAGCGATGTTTCGAGCGCACGGCATGCCTCCACCCTGGACAGACTGTCTTTATCATTCGCCGAATCAATCGCAAGCCCCAGTCTCGCATATGCCGCCCACGGGCTATCGGGCAGTTCTGCAACCAGACCACGAAGTTCGGCAGCACCTTTTTCGTCGCCGCCACCGAGATAGTAAAAAGTGGCTGCGCCGGAGTTCATCAGCGTTTGTGCCGCCGAAAGATCGGCCTCACGCTGTGGCTTTTCAATGTTGACCATGACGACATTCGACGTCAGTGAGATTTCATCGACGAAATACTCCGCCTGGAATGTGTAGGTGCCCGGCGTATCAAGTTGCCAGCCGTCACGGCCAAAATAGACCGGCACCGTCGCTGCAAGCATCTTCCCGGGGGCGAGTTCGACCTCTCCTCTACCCCGGCCATCCCTGCGCAGCGCGGGGTAATATGCTTGCTCCTGCTCATAGTCCCGGTGTCCGATCGCAATGCCCAGCAGACCATATTCGGGCCCGAGCAGATTGCGCACCTTACGCATTTCGTCGGAGCAATTCCGCAAGCTGACAATGAGCGTGAGCGGCTCACCGAGTAGAACCCGATCTCTTGCACTCGCCAGCTCGAGACAAAACGGTTTTCCTGATTCCGTCATGCCATCGGCAACGCTTGCAGAATCGGCCGTTGCTTCACCGACTGAAGATTCGTCATCCCCGGCGCCGTCAGTTTGACAGGCGCTGATGGCCAGCAACAGGCAGTACAACAGCCCGGCGACTGTCCGTTTCTTCCCGTTAACAGCGATTCGATACAGGTTCATGACGTTATTCAAATCCCCTCTCCAGAATTTCCCGATCGATGAATTGCAGGTCTTTGCTCTTTTGCAGATCGTCGGCGAAATCCTCACGCAATGACCTGGCTTCCGCGTCTCGCCCGTCGGCTTCCAGCTCCTTGATCAACCGTTGCTGCACGCGCATCAAGCTCACACCGGGCACATTCTCCGTTTCCTGCAAGCCTCGCAGGTACTGCTGCGCCTCGTCGAGACGAGGCTCGGGTTTGCCGCCGCGAGCCTGATCGGTCGTCGGCCGCAACGCCGCGTTAGCCAGCGCGACTTTTGCCGGATCCGCCTGCGCGGCCTGCGGGAAATCACGCACCAGTTGCCTTAGCCGATCCGCGCCAAAGCTCAGGTGATCGCCACCACCCATATATAAGTAAAGACCTTGCTCGGTCCCAAAGCGCAGGCCGCCCTTCTCGAACAACAGCCGGCTGGCGCGTTTGGTCGGTTCCGTGGTCGGGGGCTCGATCGTTACGAGTAGCGTTTCGCTGCGGATGATGTCACTTGAGAACGCCGTGTCGGCGGGAAAAGTCGCCTGAATCTCGTAGTCGCCCGGCGCCGCGAAGGTCCAGCCCCCGGAGCTGAAGAATACGCGCGCGTCATCAATCATGACGTCATAGGGCGACAATGTCCTGCTCAACCTGGCCATGCGCGCCCCTCTCAGGACCGGCGGTTTGAACGGCTGGAACTCGTCCTGATTGGGGCCGCGGATCAGCACGTTCAGGAAGCCGTATTCCGGAGACAGCAATGGAATGACGTCCTGCGGTGTGTCGCTGGTATTTACAACCGCTACGGTCAGCGAGACTGCTTCGCCAACGATGTATACATCTTTGGCGGTGTCGATCCGGAGTCGCAGCGGAGACTCGGCACTAACGTCGTTCACGGCCGCCAGCCTGGTCCTCACCGCGGCGGACGCGTCAATGGCAGCGCGACGGTTCAGATTCGACGTGTCGTCCGGAACGACGGAATAATTCTCTCGCGGTGACGACTTATGTCGATCTGCATGGTCCTGTGTTATCAGTCCGAAGGGCAGGTTACCGGTCCCGGGTATCACCAACCGGCTGGGGTGAGAATGAAAATGTTCAATACTCGCGTCGCTGAGCCGCCACCGGACCGTATCAGTAAGGCTATAGCTCTCGACGGTGGCACGACGCGTAAAGCTCGATCCATCCCAGTCCGTGTGATGCAAATTGAATACATGAGCGAGTTCGTGCGCGGTGGTCAAGAGCACCTCACGGGTTACACCACCCGGCATACCCCGGTGAGCCGTTTCAAACACGGCGAAAGATTCGCGTGGCATATCGTTCGCATCGTTCTCTCCAAAATCGAACATGATTCCAAGCGTGTCGGGCGAGTCTTCGTCCTCGCTGACCACAAGCATGTAGACATGCCACTCTCCCTCTTCGGCAGTCAGCGATCGGTTGGTATTGAGCAGGGCATGCAGGTCTGCAAGGGGTACCGAGTCTGCGCGAGGAATGTCGATTTGATCTTCGACGATGCGCAGCTCAATGCCCGCGGATCGATATATTTCTGCCAATGACACGCGCTTGCCGCGGATAGTCTGCTCGGTCAGGACCCGTTGCGTGCCTTGCATGCGGTCTATTTCGAGCAACACGCGTTGAGTGATCTTCGCCTCGGCCTGAGCGCTGTCGTGCCGGTCTGGTTCCGCATCACTCAGTGACTGCATCAGTGTTTTCGAGCCCAGCTGACCAAGCGCCAACCTTGCTGTTCGCCGCGCTGTCGCGCTGGAATCTGCGTCGCCCGCGAGGGTGTTCAGCATGCTTTGCATAGATTCCGGCTGATGTACCGCGATGTGCATCAGCTCCGGACCGAATCGATCGATGGCTGCGGAAAAGTTGTCGGCGCCAAACAGTTCCTGCAGACGGGCACGTAGCTGGTCCCGGTCACGACCCGTGACGCGTGCCAGCAACTCGAGATGCGGCACCGGAGAAACAGCCGTGCGGGCGCTGTCGTCCGGGCGGCCGAGCGGGCTCCTCAACAGGGCGGCAGCGTCGAGAATCCCGGCACCATACTTGCTGGAATCCCAACCGTCCGGCGTTTTGGCTGAGCGCTGCAAATGCTCGACGAACAGGTCTTTTCGCGTCCCGGAACCATAGGCTTCACGAATCGACTGCTCCCCGTGGTACGCGATCCACAACGCAGCGGCGCCAGCCGTATAAGCTGCGGCATAGGACGTTCCGTCGCTGCGGGCGGTATTGGTGGATGGGTCTTCGGGCGATTTTTTCCAGGCGACGTGGACGCGTTCTCCGGGAGCCGATATGTCTACCGAGCGACCGCGCGACGACCCTCTCCATGGGACCTCACGGACATTGCTCGCCGCGGCAGCTACCGTCGCATCATAGACCGCCGGGGCCACTACAAAGCCGACGCAATTCCCTGCCGCCGCGATCGGTATCACCTCATGACGCAGCGCATCCATGAGCGCTCGTTCAAGGCCAAAAAATATCCTTCCTCCGATACTCATTGAGATGACATCACAGCTTGCCTCGACCGAGCGCCGCACCGCCTTGGCCACATCGCTGTCAAGAAACTGAATGACACTCTTGACGCTGCGCATCGGCACCAGTGTCGCTTTGGGCGCCATCCCCGTAATCTTGCCCGGCGGCAGGGTGCCGCCGCTTTCGCCGATACCTCCCGAGCTTGCGATCACGCTGCCGGTCGAGGTCCCGTGACCCCGGGTGCCGCGGTAGTTCAACGGGTCCTGTGCATTGTCATCTTCGTCGAGGATATCGTAATCGTTGTCGAGATCGAGACGCGCTGCGTCCAGGTCTGCATGCTCTGACCAGCCGGTGTCCAGATGACAAACCCGAACGCCCTCCCCAAAACGCTTCCCATTCTCCGGGGGTGTCAGCTTCCAGGCCTGATCGGCATTGACCGCCAGCAATGACCAGGCGGGATCTGCGGTACTCTCGTCGTCGATACTTTTCGAGCAAAACAGCGCGCGTGCGGTCGGGTCGACGAGCACATCCTCGTAGTCCGGCTCGACCCGCAGGAAATCACCTCGGTCACGCAGCTGGTAGGCCGTATCCCACGGACTTTCGGAGGCATCGCCTGAAGCCGCGTACACGGTGTAGAGATTGCGCAACGCGTACGGATCGTCTTCCGGATCGATCTCCCGGAACATGGGCGACACCTCGGCTTTTGCGCCGAAAACCTCGGCCGTGATTTGTTCCAGGTGACTTTGCGACTGGTCCGGGCGAAGCTCGACCACCAGTCGATATTCCGCCGCAACCGCTGCGGAACCCAGTGCTGCCAGCCCTGTCGCGATGACACTGAAAAACAGGTCCTGGACCGAGAGCTGTCTCATAACACTTGTCCTCTAGCAGTCGGCGGTGACCGTTCGTTATTTGTCAGCACGAGAAGCGCGATGCCGGATCTGCCCCGCCCGCTTACAGCAACGCGACCTGGATTCCGGAATTCCCTGGCCGATTCAATTGTACGATCAGACCTACGGTGCGTTGGTTATTCTTCGCCTCTTTGCCGCGCGGCTTCCGGGTCCGTCGCGGAATTGTATCATTGCCCCTGTCTCTCCGTTACAGTTCCTGCTTTCGCCATTTCGGGGCAAACCCTGCAATAGAATGCGCTTTGACCCCATCTCCAATGTTCGGACAGTCGTTGCTGGAAAAATCCGATTTTTCAGGAGAGACTCCGGGCTCATGGTTTATACAGGCCTACCAGTGCTCTATTTCTCGGAGTTCTTCTGCAAACTCCAGGTACAATTCATAGTTGTGTTTAACAGCATCATTTATGTCTTTTTGAATCCGCGCTACACGCAACCGTTCCTTGATCCACTGATGCTCGGCCCAGTTACCATCGCCGGTTATGACGACTTCCATTTCCGCTGTCGAAATATTCATGATGCCCGTCATGCCCGAAAAGGCTTCGCTTAAGGATACGATTTCGTCTTCCTCAGCCTTTTTGCCGAGCTCTTCCAATTCTTTCGTTTGAGCTATCCTGTAATCCCTGGTTTTGGCCATAACTTTAATGAAATTCTGCACTTGACCTTTTGAGAGTTTGCCGTTGCCAGGCGGATCGTAGGTATCCTTGTCAGCCGCCTCCATGATCTTGGCCTGCCGTTCCATATCACCGAAGAGCCCGGAAGGTGCCGTGCCAAAATCGCCATCTCTCATAAAGCCGCTGTCTTTGGAGACTTCGAGACCGCTTGTGCCAGCACCGATCAGACCGGTACCGATGACTGTTGCAAGGATGAAAAACGTAACGACGGAAGTGACCAAAGATAAGATGTAATGGCCCATACGGGATGCACTCGGCACTTCAAGATACCTGGGCAGAATTCGCCACAACAGTACTAGCCCGTAGATCCCCAGAGCCAGCGCCAAGAGTCCTCCGAGCCACGGTATGTGGACAAGCGCGTTGCCTAGATAACCGGGTACAAAGGCCAAGGAGGTGGCAGCGAGGGCCAGGGGAAAACTATTCTTTCCCTTGAAAAGGCCAGCCAGGATAGCGACCACGAAGGCGATCACCACCGCAGCGATGGCCGAAACGACGATCCCCGAGAGCATGTCCAAGAAACTGGGGCTTGGGTAAAAAGGCAGTCGGCTGGGGAAAATGGCGGCCAGGACATAGGACAGTACCCCGGATCCCACTACCAGCGGCCCGGTCAGAAGCACCGCCGTTTTCTTCCAATCCCCGGCATCTGGCAAATAGCGGTCCCAGGTGGCCTCTGGATCAAAGATGGCGCCCTTGATTAGAGTCAGTGTGCGCTTGAAGTCGAACATGTTTCTCTCCCCGATTCTTGTTTTTCGCAGCAATATTGTAGTGGAAATGCAGGGCATCGTCCCTGACCATGGTCTTCTCCCTGAGATCGGTCCGACTGCATTGATGGAAAAACATCAGATCAAGCTGTCCCTCCTGAATAACTGCACACTTGATGCTGTTGCTTTTTCCTGAGTTGGCCGAATCAGCGCGTTGGTGGCGAATTCGGCTTACAGCGCTGGTACCGTGAGTCTCGCCGTACGAACGGCCAGTTTGAACCAGTGTGGTTTATTCTCGTACTCATCCGGCTGAATGAGTCGTGACGCTGAGAAGTCGTTCTGGAATATCCGCTCCACTTTGCCTGCGGAATCTGCATCGAACACAACGGTGGTGATTTCGAAATTCAGCCTGAAAGAATGATTATCAAAATTGGCAGTGCCGACTGCCGTAACGCCTGTAATCTGATCGTTCGCCTGTCGGATGACGTTATCGATCAGCTCGAGTTCATGCTGGCGCGCGAAAACGTGTCCCCTGAATTTATTACGGCCAAACACCCAGTAGGCCGGCACTGATACGTAAGGCAGAGCGATGAGCGACACGGCCCAGGCTATCGAGCCCTGCGGAGTTCGGGAGCTCATAATCGAGTGAACCGCGGAAAGCAGCCCGAGAATCTCGAATACCACTACCAGGGCTACAATCATTTTTGTCCTCCGGCCGCTCTTTCGAGTCCTGGTCGTCACGGCACCTTACCTAATACCCTGTGCGATCTGCTAATGCAGGCAGCGTACCATCTATGTGATAATCCGCCATTCGGGCGACCGTCAGGAGTGCCGGTCAAATAATATACAAGGAGTTGGGGAATGTCCGAACGAACTCTCAGTCTGAAGTCTGCCATGCTTTTCGCCGCCGTCGCCTGTGCCTTTGCCGGCTGTGCCAGCAAAGACGATGTGTCACCCATGGAAGTAGAAAAGCAGGCTTTCGAGGATCTTCGTAGCGAAATTCGTGCAGTAATCGACGATCCGGCACGTGAGCGCGAAGCAATTGCAATGGTAGATGCATTGTCAGAGGACCTTAATGCTCTTCGAGAGAAACTTTCGGAGAGAAGACAACGGGTCAGGGAGTTGAACGCCGATTACGACATCAGCCGCGCCGATTTCGAGGCTTTCTTTGACCAGGTCGACCGGGAGATTAAGTCGAACAAGCGACAGGCGTCAGAAAAGCGACGTGCACTCTTTGCGATTTTGACGCCAGATGAACGGTCGGCAATATCAAAAACGCATACCAAAGCAAGGGATGCCGCCATCAGGAACATTCAGGCTATCTGAGCGGGAGAGAAGGCCATGTTAATTGCACTTTTTACTATATTACTTCTCGGCGGAAGTTCGACGGCAACGCTTGCGTATATTGCCGATACTCAGGACAGCGTCAAAACTGTCATGGTCAAAGACGGCCGGCAAAAAGGAGCGCTCAGTACGCTCAAAGCGATGAAGAAACGAACGAATGCGCGCAACAAGAAAGTGAAGCGAGCGTCGAAGGATCTCAATAAGGCGCTGGGCCAGGAAGACATGAATCCTGCAGATATCGACGCGATCTGGGCCGGCTACTTTGCAGAGATCGATCAATACGACC
>Ga0209997_10000560_pt1 | contig 12543 bp, 10 predicted proteins | sample CR04metaG_FD_182079 | JGI IMG/M metagenome (GOLD analysis project Ga0209997, IMG submission 182079) | Deep subsurface microbial communities from Mariana Trench to uncover new lineages of life (NeLLi) - CR04 metaG (SPAdes) (version 2) | ecosystem: Environmental > Aquatic > Marine > Ocean trench...
AGAGAAGCACCAGACACAGCACGGACGGGAGGGGAGTCGATCTGATGCGCCTCTCCACCCTCCTCGCCTCACTTCCCCCCACGCTGGGCGCACGGATCCCCGCCGCCGGCGAACAGCTTCCCGAGGCAGACCCCGTGATTCGAGGCCTCAGCTACGACTCGCGTTCGGTTGCCGCTGGCGATCTCTTCTTCGCCGTGCGTGGCGCGAACGTCGACGGTCACGACTATCTCGAGCAGGCGCTGGCCCTGGGTGCCGCGGCATTCGTGGTCGAGGAATTGCCGCCGGGCCTCGACCTGGGCGGCCGACCGGTGGTCGTGGTTCGCGACTCGCGTCGCGCCCTGGCCCCGGTCGCCTCCAGCTTCTACGGCAATCCCGCGGCCGAGTTGACGCTGGTGGGCGTGACCGGCACCAACGGCAAAACGACCGTCACCTACCTGGTCGAGTCGATCCTGTCCCGAGCCGACCGACGGGTCGGATTGATCGGAACCGTTGAGATCCGCTATCCGGGCGAACGCCAGCGGTCGCTCAATACGACGCCCGAGAGCCTCGACCTCCAGCGAGCACTGCGCTCCATGCGAACCCACGGCGTCGAAGCCGCGGTCATGGAGGTCTCTTCCCACGGGCTTGAACTCGGTCGTGTGAGCGGCTGCCGCTTCAACGTCGGCGCCTTCACCAACCTCACGCAGGACCACTTGGACTTCCACGACGGGATGGACGCCTACCGGAACGCCAAGATCCGGCTGTTCCGCGATCACCTGGCACCGGGCGCGGCGGCCGTCGTGAATATCGACGACCCGGCCGCCGGGCACTTCGAACGCGCGGCCCGGGAAGCCGGCGCGCGCCTGATCCGGATCACCCGCGACGCGGACGCGATCAGCGAGGTAGCCCTTCTGGAGGCGGACGTTCGCATGGACGGGACCGATGCCCGGTTGCGCCTGCCGTCGGGAGAGGTCGAGCTGGCGCTGCCCCTGATTGGAGACTTCAACCTCGAGAACCTGCTCGTCGCCAGCGGGATCGCCGTGGCCCTCGACGTCGACCCCGTCGCGCTGGTCACGGGCGTCTCGACGTGCCCCCAGGTCCCGGGTCGGGTGCAACGCATCGAGGAACCGGGGCAAAACGCACCGACGGTCCTGGTCGACTATGCCCACACACCCGACGCCATCGAGAAGGTCGTGCGGACACTCCAACCCCTCACTCGCGGGCGGCTCATCAGCGTATTCGGATGCGGTGGCGACCGCGACCGCAGCAAGCGACCTTTGATGGCCCAGGCCGTGGCGCGCTATAGCGACCGGGTCATCGCCACCAGCGACAACCCCCGCACCGAGGATCCCGAGCGCATCCTGGCCGACGTCGAAGAGGGACTGTCCAAGGGCGAGCGGGTCACGCCCGAGGCGCTGGCAGCCACCGACGGCGCCTACACGGTACTGGTCGATCGCCGTGAGGCCATCGGGCTGGCCATCCGCATAGCGGGCGCCGATGACACGGTGCTGATCGCCGGCAAGGGTCATGAGGACTACCAGATCATCGGGCACGACAAGCTCCCGTTCGACGATGCCGACGAAGCACGGCGCGCAATGCGCCGCCGGGGGGAGTCGTGAGCGTTCCCTTCCGTGTTGAAGACGCCGTGGACTGGATCAGTGGCCACCTCGTCCAGGGCAACCAGACATCGCAGCTGTCGGGCGTATCCACCGACACTCGCAAGCTGTCTGCGGGTCAGCTCTTCGTGGCCATCGTGGGACCGAACCACGATGCCCACGACTATCTCGAAGGCGCCGTCGGCGCGGGCGCAGGCGGCCTGATGGTGCAACGGGGACGCGAGCCCTCGGGAATCTGGCTAGCCGACCTTCCCGTGATCTCGGTCGAGGACACCACGCGGGGCCTCGGCGCTCTCGCACGCGGTCACCGCAAGCAGTTCGACGGGCCCGTCATCGCCATCACGGGCAGCAACGGGAAGACGACGACCAAGGAAATCTGCGCATCCGTTCTCGCAGTCGGCGCCCCTACTCACAAGAACCACGGCAACCTCAACAACAACTACGGCCTACCGCTCACCCTGCTCGCGCGTGAGCCCGAGCACCGCCGCATGGTGGTCGAGCTCGGCATGAACCATAGGGGCGAGATCGCCGAGCTGGCCGCGATCGCCGAGCCGACCATCGGCATCGTCACCAACATCGGCAGCGCCCACATCGAACACCTCGCGAGCCGTGACGAGATCGCTCTCGAGAAAGGCGACCTGCTCGCCGCCATCGATCCGAACGGAACCGGCGTCGTGAACTGGGACGACGACTACGCCAAGGACATGGCGAGTCGAACTCGGGGCTCCGTGCTCTTCTTCGGCCGGGGACCCGGGGCCGACGTGACGGCCGAGGACGTCCGCGGCTCGGGGCACGGCTTCGCTTTCACACTTCGCGCACCCCAGGGTCGCGTCGACGTAAAGATTCCGGGCCTGGGGGAAACCACGGTGATCAACGCACTCGCCGCCGCCGCCGCCGCCCTCGCGGCGGGCGCCAGCCTCGACGATCTTGCGACCGGGCTCGCGGGCTACAAGGGCATCTCCGGCCGGCTGGAACGACGCGAGCTTCCCGGCAACGTCGTCATCATCGACGATTCCTACAATGCGAACCCGCAGTCGATGGAGGTCGCGCTTCGCTTGCTGGCGAGCTGCCAGGACGCGCGACGACGCATTGCCGTGATCGGCGACATGGGAGAACTCGGTGACGAAACTGAGCAGGCGCACGTCACCGTAGGAAGGCTGGCGGCAGAGCTCGGCATCGAGTTCGTCGTCGCTGTCGGCGAGAACGCAGAATGCGTGGCAGACGGTGCACGGGCGGGCGGGCTCACAAGCGAGAGAATTCGAATCTCACCCGACAGCGATGCGGCAGGGGAGACCGTTCAGGGTCTACTGCGCAAGGGGGATTGGGTGTTGGTGAAAGGATCACGCACGACCCGCATGGAAAGAGTCACACGATACCTCGAGACGGAGGCGGCGAACTGACATGTTCTACCACCTGCTCTATCCGCTGGCATCCGAGTACAGCGTCTTCAACGTCTTCCGCTACATCACGTTTCGAATCGGTGCTGCCACGCTGACGGCGCTCTTCATCGCGTTCATCGTGGGACCGCCACTGATCCGAAAGCTGTCGAGCCTGCGCATGGGACAACCCATTCGCAAAATCGGCCCCGATCACCAGTACAAGGAAGGAACGCCCACCATGGGCGGTCTCCTGATCCTCTTCTCGCTGCTGGTCTCGGTGCTGCTCTGGTCGAACCTCGACAATCGCTTCATCTGGATCGTGATCGGCGTCACCGTCGGCTTCGGAATTCTCGGGTTCATGGATGACTACAGCAAGGTGCGCGCCGGGCACAGCGCGGGCCTGTCGGCGCCCATGAAGCTGTTCTGGCAGACGCTGCTGGGGCTTGCCGTCGCCTGCGCCATCTACTTCGATCCCAACTTCGACGCCCAGCTCGCCGTGCCGTTCTTCAAGAACTTCACACCGAACCTGGGTTGGTTCTACATTCCGGTCGCGACGTTCGTCATTGTCGGTGCCAGCAACGGTGTGAATCTGACCGACGGACTGGACGGGCTGGCGATCGGTCCGGTGATGATCGCTGGCGGCACGTTCCTGATCCTGTCCTACGCAGCCGGCCACTCGGTGATCTCCGAATACCTGGCGATCAAGTACGTGGCCGGCGCCGGCACCCTGGCCATTTTCTGCGGCGCACTGATCGGCGGAGGACTGGGCTTTCTGTGGTTCAACGCGTCACCCGCCCAGCTCTTCATGGGTGACGTGGGCTCCTTGGCCCTCGGCGGCGCTCTCGGCACCATGGCCGTGCTGATCCGGCAGGAGATCCTGCTGGCCGTGGTCGGCGGCGTCTTCGTCGTGGAGACGCTCTCGGTGGTCATCCAGGTCGCCAGCTTCAAGGCCACCGGGAAGCGCGTCTTCTTGATGGCCCCTATCCACCACCATTACGAAAAGCTCGGCTGGCCCGAACAGAAGATCGTGGTCCGCTTCTGGATCATCTCGATCATCCTTGCACTGATCGCGCTCTCATCGTTGAAGCTTCGCTGATGTTCAATCTCGATGGACAGAAGGTGCTGATCCTCGGACTGGGGATGTCCGGACGCAGTGCAGCCGGGTTCTGTGAGGCGCGAGGAGCCCGAGTCGTTGCCGCCGATGAGCGTCCCGGCGAGGACATTCCGGGGATCGACGAACTCGATGCCGGCATCGAAAGACGACTGGACCAGACGTTCCCGGACCCCGGCGCGTTCGACCTCGTGGTTCCGAGCCCGGGCGTACCTCCCGCGCGATACAAAGAGCGAGCGCACCGTATCTGGGGCGACGTCGAGCTGGCCTGGCATGCGTTGTCGATTCCCGTAATCGCCGTGACGGGTACGAACGGGAAGTCCACCACCACTCTCCTGATCGAGGCTCTTCTCCGCCGTGCCGGCTACCGCGCGCGCGCCGGGGGCAACGTCGGCGAGCCCGTCCTGTCGCTGGTGGGCGAGGCGCTGGACGTCGCGGTGATCGAGGTTTCGTCGTTCCAGCTCGAGACCACCGACGCCTTCCGCCCCCAGATCGCCGTCGTGCTGAACATCACGCCCGACCACCTCGATCGTCACGGAAGCTTCGAGGCATATCGCAGCGCCAAGGCCCGCATCCTGATGAACCAACAAGACGACGACATCGCGGTCCTCAACCACGATGACCCGGTCGTGGCCGCCCTGGCCGACCGGGTTCGAGGCCGCGCCATTCCGTTCCGGACCGCGGGCCCGCTCAAGAGCGGCGGCTGGCTCGACCTGGACTCGGTGGTCCTGCGCAACGATGCGGGCGAGACCGATCGCGTTTCCCTGGACGGACTCAAGCTGCGCGGGATCCACAATCTCGAGAACACCGTTGCAGCGATCACGGCGGTCTGGGCATTCGGTGCCGATCCGCAGAAGGCAGCCCGCGCGCTGGCGGACTTCGATGGCTTGTCGCACCGCATGGAACGCGTGGGCGAAACCGGAGGCGTCACCTGGATCAACGATTCGAAGGCCACCAATCCAGGCGCAGCCATGCGTTCGATCGAGAGCATCGATGCCCCCCTGGTCTGGATCGCCGGTGGACGGGACAAGGACCTGGACTTCGGAGCCCTGGCCGACTTGGCTTCTCGGCGGGTGCGAGCGGCCATCCTGTTGGGCGAGACCCGCGCGAAGCTTGCAGACGCCCTGGGCGATCGTATCGCGATCGAGTCGGTGGAATCGCTCGACGAGGCGGTGCGCCGCGCAGCAACGCTGGCGCGCTCCGGCGACGTCGTCCTGCTTGCGCCGGCTTGTGCGAGTCAGGATCAGTTCCGGGACTTCGAGGAACGCGGAGATCGCTTCCGGGCGGCCGTGCACGCGCTCGCGAACCATGCTGGGATCCGAAAGTCGTGAAGCGAGACCATCGGAAACGCACAACTCGCGCCTCTCATCGATCGAACCGGCGCGGCTCCGTGCGCCGTAGCGGCCCCGTGGTCAGCGCTGGAATCAGCGAGATGTGGCGCCGTGCACGCTTCCGCATGCCGACCCCGCGCCGCAACAGCAGAACCGATGCCACGCCAACCTCGCTGGACGGTGCGATCGCGGCCAGCGCCGCGTTGCTGGCGACCCTCGGAGTCGTGATGGTCTACAGCACGACGGCACCGCTCAGCATGGGGAGCGCGATTCCGCCCCACTTCCTGCGTCACCTCGCAGGGCTCGGGCTCGGAATCGTGATCATCGCCGTGGCGATCCGGATCCCGCTGGCCTGGTGGTACCGGCTCGCGATTCCCCTGTGGGCCGCTGGCGTCCTGTTGCTGCTGCTCACGGCCCTGGCTGGCATCGAGGCGAACGGCGCGCGGCGTTGGCTGGCCATCCCCGGTCTCAACGCGAGCTTCCAGGCGGCGGAATTCGTCAAGTGGGCAACGCCGGTCGCGGTGGCTTCGATCCTGGCCGGTGCGGCGGCACCCGACAATCGCCGTAGGTTCCGTCTGACGCTCCTGATCTCGGCCGTCCCGGTGGGTTTGCTCTTGATGCAACCGGACCTCGGCAGCGCTGCGGTGCTGCTCGCGCTGGTCGCCCTGCTCCTCTTCGTCGGAGGCGTTCCGATGCGGCGACTGGGATCGCTCGCCGGCGTCGCAGCCATCGGCGTGGCGTGCTTCATCGCTGCACGACCCTACGCACTGGCGCGTTGGAAGGGATTCCTGGCTCCGTGGCAGAACGCGCGGGCCGAGGGCTTTCAACTCGTCCAGTCCTTCGTGGCATTCGGCCGCGGCGGAAGCTTCGGGGTCGGGCTGGGCGATGGGCGACAGAAGCTGTCCTATCTGCCGGAGGCCCACACCGACTTCATCCTCTCGGTGGTGGCCGAGGAGTTGGGTCTGGTCGGCGTACTGATCGTACTCGGCGCCTTTGCGGGTCTCGTGCTGGCGGGGCTTCGGGTGGCGGCTCGCGCCCAGGATCCCTTTACCCGACTGGTGGCCTGTGCCATGACGGGCTTCCTCACCATTCCCGCGGCCGTGAACGCCGCGGTCGTGATGGGCCTGCTGCCGACAACGGGATTCACCCTGCCGTTCGTATCGTATGGATCAAACTCCCTGGTGATGTGCGCCCTGGCCGTGGGCATCCTGCTGCGGATCGCGGGTCATGGCGCGGTCGCCCCGGCGAGGGGCCGCGGAGGCCTCCGATGACGCCCGCACTTCCTACCAAGACGGCCGCACTTCGTGCCAACACTCCTGCACTTCGTGCGAAGGCAGGTGCGCCCCATCGCTGGGTTCTCGCCGGAGGCGGGACCGGCGGGCACGTGACGCCAGCGCTGGCGCTGGCCGAACGAATCCGCGAGCGTGGCGACGACGTGACGCTGCTTGGCGCACGCCTGGGTCTCGAATCGAGGCTGGTTCCCGCCGCCGGGTTCGATCTCGTCATGCTCCCTGCGCGACAGATCATGGGCCGCAATCCAATGGCTCGGATCGCCGCCGTATTCACCATCGGTCTCGCCTGCGTCGAAGCCTGGCGCGTCCTCGGCCGCCTGCGCGCCGAGATCGTCGTGTCGGTCGGCGGCTACGCTTCGATTCCCGCCGTGGTCGCCGCCGTATTGCGTCGGATCCCCGTCGCCCTGGTCGAGCCCAACGCCGTTCCGGGCCGAGCCAACCGCAGCGCAGCACGATTCGCGCGGCTGATCTTCGTACAATTCGACGCCGCTCTTCGGGCGTTGGCCGGCGGCGACGAAGAGCGAGGACGGATACTTGGGATCCCGCTGCGCCAGGCACTGGTGTCCGCCTTCTCCGAGCAGGGCGAACGCCGCAGGCCCGCGCGTCCGCTTCGACTGCTGGTCTTCGGCGGTAGCCAAGGCGCGCGACAGATCAATGAGGCGATGATCGAGGCCGCTCCGTCCCTCGATCCGGCAGCGCTCGAGATCTTCCACCAGACCGGCGACAGTGACCGCGAGCGGGTGGCACAGGCCTACAGGGACGCTGGCCTGGGCGCCGAGGTCGTCGCATTCGAGACCGACATGCCGGCCCGCTACAGCTGGGCCGACGTGGCCCTGTGTCGGTCCGGCGCGCTCACGGTGGCCGAACTGGCAATGGCGGGTCTTCCCTCCCTGCTTGTGCCCTACCCCTTCGCCGCTGACGATCACCAGCGCGCCAACGCCCGCGCACTCGAAGAGGCGGGCGCCGCGCGCCTGCTCGCTTCCAATCCCCTGACTTCTGACGACGTGCTGAAGGCGTTGTGCGACATCCAGGACGACGCGAACACGCTCGTCGACATGAGCATCCGCGCGGCCTCCCTGGCGCACCCGCACGCGGCAGAACGAATCATCGAGGCGTGCCTGGAACTGCTTCCCCATTCATCGGAGGACGCATGATGCGTCGACGCATTCAACACGTGCATTTCGTCGGCATTGGCGGCATCGGAATGTGCGGTCTCGCCGAGTTGCTCCACAACCAGGGCTATCGGGTGAGCGGAACCGACCTGCGCGAAGGTCCCGCAGTGGTCCGCCTGCGAGGACTGGGAATCGAGGTGAACATCGGGCACGACGCCCGCCACCTGAGCGATACCAACGTGGTCGTGCACTCATCGGCCGTGCGCGCCACAAATCCAGAGCTCAAGGAAGCCGAGCGCCGCAAGATTCCGGTGATTCCCCGCGCCGAGATGCTGGCCGAGGTCATGCGCCTCAAAGAAGGCATCGCCATCGCGGGCAGTCACGGCAAGACCACGACCACATCCCTGGTGGCACACGTGCTCGGCGCCGCGGGACTCGACCCGACCGCCGTGATCGGCGGTCGGGTGCTGGCCCCCGATGCGAGCCTCTCCACGACTCGCCTGGGAAGCGGCGACGTGCTGGTCGCCGAAGCCGACGAAAGCGACGGTTCCTTCCTGCGCCTGGCCCCCGTGATCGGAGTCATCACCAACATCGATTCCGAACACCTCGACCACTACGGATCGTACGAGGCGCTGGAAGAAGCCTTCGTCGCATTCGCCAACCGAGTGCCCTTCTGGGGGCTCTCGGTGCTGTGCCTCGACCACCCCGGTGTCCAGGCGATCGTGCCGCGCATGACGCGCCGCACGATCACCTACGGCTTCTCCTCCCAGGCCGATCTGGTGGCGACCGACGTGCGCGTCGACGGGTTGGGTATGCGGTTCAGCGTGCGAATGCACGGAGAGCAACTGGGCGAAGCCCACGTTCGGCTGCCGGGTCGCCACAACGTGTTGAACGCCCTGGCCACCCTCGCCGTTGCCATCGAACTCGAGGTGCCCTTCTACGATGCGGCCGCGGCCCTCGAGAGCTTCCTGGGCATCGAGCGACGCTTCGAGCTGAAGGGGGAAGTCGGCGGCGTCCGTATCTTCGACGACTACGGCCACCACCCGGCAGAGATCCGGGCCACCCTCGCTGCGGCTCGTGCAATGCATGACGGGCGCATCCTGGTTGCATTCCAGCCCCATCGTTTTACGCGAACCCGAGACCTCTGGGGCGACTTCATCGCCGCCTTCAATGACGCCGACGTTCTCTACCTGACCGAGATCTACGCCGCCGGTGAGGATAAGCTGACCGGAATCGAGGCCGCGCCGCTGGTCGAGGCCATCCGCGCTCACGGACACCACCAGGCCCATTACGTGGCGGACATGGACGAGCTCCTGGCGTGCGTGCTCCGGGAGGCCACCGCAGGCGACCTCGTGATCACACTCGGCGCCGGAAACATCAACACGCTGAGTGAACGGATCGTGGCTGGGCTCCGCCAGCGCAAGGAGGATGCGTGATTCCCCGTTCCGTCCGGATCGAATTGGAGGAAGCGCTGGGCGACGGAATCCGCTTCGGTGTACCCCTCTCGCGCCACACCTCGCTGCGAATCGGGGGTGACGCGGAAGCGCTTGCGCATCCCAGCGGCCGCGAAGACATGGCCCGCCTGCTCTCGATTTGTGCGGAGCACAAGGTCCCGCAGCGGGTACTGGGTTCGGGCTTCAACACCCTGGTACTCGATGGCGGAATCGAAGGCGTCACCATTCAGCTCAGCCGCATGCGCCGACTGGAAGAACGACCCAACGCTGGAGTACGCGCCGAAGCCGGAGTGTCCCACAGTCAGGTCACCCGCTTTTGCACGTCGCACGGCCTGTCGGGCCTCGAGTTCGCATCGGGCATTCCCGGCAGCGTCGGCGGTTGGCTCAGCATGAACGCCGGAATCCCCGAGAACGAGATGAAAGACGTGGTGCGCGAAATCGAAGTCATGAGTCCGACCGGTCGACATGTGCGGCACCTGGGTCGCGGCAGGCTCCGCTTCGTCTACCGGGCGCTGCGCGGCCTCGCACCGGGATCGGTCATTCTGTCGGTCCTGTTCGGCGTCGTCCTTTCGAACCCCGACGAGGTCCGCCTCGGGGTGAATCGGCTGCTGGCCCGGCGGGCCGACACGCAGCCCCTCAACGTGCCGTCCTGCGGCTCGGTCTTCCAGAATCCGCCCGGTGATCACGCCGGCCGCTTGATCGAGGCCGCCGGCCTCAAAGGGCTCCGGATCGGTGGCGCCGAGATCTCCCCGGTCCACGCGAATTTCATCGCCAACATCGGCGGCGCTTGTGCCAGCGATGTTCTCGCACTGATCGAGGCAGCGCGCACGAAGGTGCACAAGCAGTTCGGCGTCTGGCTCGCCCCGGAAGTCCGGATCATCGGGAGGCCCGCATGAGCATTCGTCGCAAGATCGGAGGGACATCGGGAGGCCGACGCTCGCACGGCGTCACCCGGATCGAGCGCTCGGCACAGGCCCGGCGGCAGCGTGCGATGCACCACCTCAAGCGGGTGCGCAATCGACGCGAAGCCGCGTTGCTGCCGAGCCTCGGCATCGCCTCCGTGGGTCTCGCCCTGATCGCCCTGGTCGCGGGCACCTGGATCGGCGCCAGCTGGGCTCTGGACGCCGAGCTGGAACACGTCTCCGTGCAGGGGCTTCGCCACCTGAGCAGTGCCGACGTGGTGGCGGCCAGCGGGCTGGTTGCGGGAACGACCCTCGAGACGGTGGACCCCGCCGAGCTCGCGACACAGCTCGAGACCCATCCCTGGATCGAACATGCCCGGGCCCTGCGCCTGCCCTCCGGCCTGGTGCTGATCGGTGTCCGAGAACGCGAGGCGGCAGCAACCCTGGTGGGGACCGAAACCTGGGCCATCGACGCCAACGGCACACCGTTCGATCGCGTTTCGAGCGAATCCCTCGAGGGCCTGCCCCGGATCGTGACGCGCGAACGCTTCGAACCGGGCGTGGCCCACGGGTCGCTGGCGGAAGCCGTGAGCCTTCCCCGCCAACTCGCAGACCATGGCCTGCCGGCGGCGGTCGAGATCGGCATCACGGCCAGCGACGACCCGGAAGGTCTCTGGCTACGCCTGCCCGACATCGCGGCTCGCATCGTGCTCGGCCGGGGTCAGCTGGACGAAAAGCTCGACCGGCTCGCCCGCGTCCTCGATGCAGAACTGCCCGAACTCGCCCGGGCCACCCGAATCGACCTGCGCTTCAGCGACCAGGCCGTTCTCGATGTTCCGCAGTCCCAATCCTGGACTGCGCCGCAGTCCCAATCCTGGACTGCGGACTCGCGTTTTCCGCGACCGCATGTTGTGGCCGCTCAAGTGGCGGCATCCCGTGGACACGGGCTGCCGTCCATCACGGCGCCGGCCGGGTGATCCGGTCGGCCATCTCACCTGGGGGGGTGAACATGTCACGCAAGGAAGAGCTGATCGTCGGACTCGACATCGGCACCACGAAAATCTGTGTGATCGTGGCGGAGCGCACCGAGAACGGCCTGGATGTGGTTGGGATCGGTACCCATCCGTCTCGGGGTCTCCGCAAGGGAGTGGTCGTCGACATCGACGCCACCGTGGACTCGATCAAGCATGCGGTCGAGGAAGCGGAGCTCATGGCGGACTGCGAGATCACGTCGGTGTATGCGGGGATCGCTGGCGGGCACATCCGTGCCCTCAATTCCCACGGCGTCGTGGCGGTCAAGGACCGCGAAGTAGGCGAGAGTGACATCAAGCGGGTCATCGATGCCGCCAAGGCGGTGGCGATCCCGATGGACCGTGAGGTGATCCATGTGATCCCCCAGGAGTTCATCGTCGACGATCAGGACGGAATCCGGGAGCCACTGGGAATGAGCGGCGTCCGGCTCGAAGCCCAGATCCACATCGTGACGGCGGCGGTGACCAGCGCGCAGAACATCGTGAAGTGCGCCAACCGGGCCGGTCTCAACGTAATGGACATCGTCCTCGAGCCCCTGGCTTCGGCGGAGGCCACCCTGGCCGATGACGAACGGGACCTGGGTGTGTGCCTGATCGACATCGGAGGCGGCACCACGGATATAGCCGTCTTCTGCGAGGGTTCGATCCAGCACACCTCGGTGCTCGGACTCGGCGGTTACCACATCTCGAACGACATCGCGGTCGGCTTGCGGACGCCCTTCGAAGAGGCGGAGCGGATCAAGAAGAAGTTCGGGATGGCGTCCGCCCGCTACCTCGGCAGCGATGACATGATCAGCGTTCCAAGCGTGGGAGGACGTCGACCGCGTCAAGTCTCTCGCAAGATCCTGTGCGAGATCATCGAACCGCGGGTGGACGAGATCCTGAGCCTCGCGCGACAGGAGATCGCCAAGACCGGCCTGGAGGACCGGATCCCGTCCGGGGTCGTCCTGACCGGCGGCTGCTCGGCGTTGAACGGTCTGGCCGATCTCGCGGAGGAGATCTTCGAGGCGCCGGTGCGGCCGGGAATCCCGACCCACATCGGCGGGCTCCGGGACGTCGTTCGCGGGCCCATGTACGCCACCGGTGTCGGCCTCGCGCTGTTCGGCGCCAGCCAGAGCAACTCGCGACCGGCGACCCGCTTCCGGATCCGGGACGACTCCATCTTCGGCCGGGTGAAGCAGCGCATGCGCGACTGGTTCTACGAGGACATGGGGTGATGGTGCAGCGAAAAAACGTCCCGATCGATACAAAAAATACCCATTCGTGTTACATTTCGCGCGGCTAGACATCCGCGCGGGGGGGGATTCAGAGATGTCCAAGACCACACGTCGCAGCT
>Ga0209997_10000561_pt1 | contig 12528 bp, 20 predicted proteins | sample CR04metaG_FD_182079 | JGI IMG/M metagenome (GOLD analysis project Ga0209997, IMG submission 182079) | Deep subsurface microbial communities from Mariana Trench to uncover new lineages of life (NeLLi) - CR04 metaG (SPAdes) (version 2) | ecosystem: Environmental > Aquatic > Marine > Ocean trench...
GCGCCCGACGATGGCCTGTTAACGGATGTACGCGTGGACAGAGGTAATTTTGCCGCGGCCGGCACGCCATTAATGACATTCATCGCCATCCACAACATCTGGGTACAAGCGGACTTTACGGAGAACAATCTCGGCCACATAGATTCTGGCGATCGTGTCGAGATCCTCTTCGACTCCCTGCCCGGCAGAGTCTTTTCCGGCCGCGTACGAAGCACGGGATTTGGTGTTGCGGTCAGTTCCGCACCCTTGGGTGAGCTGCCGACCATCGAGAATGACCGTCAGTGGTTGCGTGATGCACAACGTTTCCCGGTCCAGGTCGAGTTTCAACTCAAAGACAGGAGCGAAAGCCTTGGTATCCGGGTTGGATCTCAAGCCTCGGTCATTGTCTACACGGGCGACAACTGGCTTTTCAATTTCGTCGGCAAGATATATATCAGAGTCGCCAGTCTTCTGACTTATGCCTTCTGATTCCAGGATCGCAGTAATCGATAGCACTGAGTCTGCCGTCGCAAGGCGCATGAGTATCGCCAGCGTGCGCATCCTGCGCATGGCGCTGGGCACTGCCCTGTCGATGCTGTTCTCGCAGATCGTCAACTGGCCGATGTCATTCGTTGCGCCAGTGCTTACGATGTTTATCCTGTCGCTGCCTTTGCCGGCATTAAAGCTCAGTGCCGGGATCAAGTTTGTACTCGTATTCGTCATTGCGATTTATGCGGGGCTGATATTCCTGCCGTTCATGCTCAATCAGAGAATGGTGGGCATCCTCCTGCTGGGGCTTGCCCTCTATCACAGCTTTTATTACACGGCCCGAGGCGGTTCACCGGTGGTCGGCGCATTCGCGACGGTCGGACTGGCGCTCGTGACCTCAGTCGGCACCGTGTCGACAGATGCCGTGCTGGCACTGTCGGGTGGTCTGAGTACCGGAGCTGTCTTCGGCGTGCTGTTTGTATGGGTGGCGCACGCCATCCTTCCCGATTCGATGGCACGCGCAGAATCTGTGCAGGCGCCGAGTGCCAAACCGCAAGCACAGAAGCCGGACCTTACCGTTGCACGCCGGAGCGCCTGGCGTTCGATGGTCATCGTAATGCCCGTAATACTGTGGTTCCTGTTGTCCAGTGCGAGTGCCAGTTACGCTGCGTTCATGATCAAGGTCGCCTCGATGGGGCAGCAGGCCGGCGTCGACCAGTCACGCCAGGCGGGGAAGTCCTTGCTCTTATCCACGGTCATTGGCGGTATCGGCGCGATCGTGGGCTGGCAAGTCTTGAGCATCTGGCCCTCACTCCTTATATATGTACTTCTGATCGGGCTGGGCGGGCTGATCATGGGCCCGAGAATATTCGCCGGTGCCGGCATGCACCCGGCGGGCGCTACATGGTCATATGCTTACCTGACGATGATTGTGGTCCTCGCCCCCGCAGTACTGGATGGCCAGACGGGTGCAAGCGCCGATGCCGCCTTCTGGTCGCGCTTGCAAATGTTCATCTGGGCAACGATTTATGGCACCGGTGCGGTGTTCGTGTTCGACACGCTATGGCGGCGAAAGCCGCAAGGTCAGTCAGGTCAAGAATGACGCATAGCGGCGATTGAACAGGGTAGGATTGCAGCTGACATCACAAGAAGGACGACGATGACCACAAAGAATATTCGCCTGCTGCTCTTGCAAGGCAGCGTTCTCCTGCTAGCGGCTTGTGCGGTGACGAGCGTCAACCTGCCTGCCGTTTCCGACTCGCCGACCGTCGGGCGGCTACCCGGGAAAATAATCTGGCACGATCTCTTGACCAATGATCCTGGCGCTTGGCAACGATTTTACGGCGAACTTTTCGGCTGGGAGTTCGAAGCGATCGGAATCGCGTCAGGACTGAAGGGAAATATCACATACACGCTGATTCGGCACCACGGTCAATTAATTGGCGGCATGATTGATACCAAGGCACTGAACAACAGAACCGATATGTCGCAGTGGGTCGTGCTGATGTCAGTTGACGATATAGACGAGGCCACCCGGCGCTTCGCGGCTGAGGGCGGCTCGGTGCTGACTCCGCCCAGGGATTTACAGCGCAGGGGCCGAATTGCTGTGGTCAAAGACGCGGAGGGCGCGCTTTTGGCGTTACTGGAGACAAGAGACGGCGATCCGGCGGATCGCGAGCCGGAGCTCGGGGGATTTCTTTGGGACGAGCTGTGGACCACGGACGTCGAGCGGGCAACGGACTTCTACAAGGGCGTCGCCGGTTTCGATTCGGCAGACTGGGACACTGATCCTGACGCTGAAGCCCCCGCCAATTACCGACTTCTCAAAGCAGGCGATATGCCAAGAGCGGGCATCGTCGCAATGCCCCTTGAAGACCTGGATCCGGTATGGGTCAGTTATCTGAGGGTCGAGAGTCCCGCCGCAATCACGGCCCGGGTGGCTGAACTCGGGGGACGTGTAATTGTCGAGGTTCGGCCTCGCATTCTTGGGGGCGAGGTTGCCTTCGTCGCCGGGCCATCTGGGGCGGGCATCGCGTTACAGACCTGGCCGCTTGATTAAGGATAGGGGACAAGCACAATGATTTATCGCGCAATTAATCTTGGCCGGGTCCTGCTCTTACTCGCCGTCTGCAGCTTGCTTGGCGGCTGTGACGATATGCAGGTGTACGGTAGTGTCGGCGTCAGCTCTTATAGTGGATACGGTGGCTATTATGGTAGCCCTCGCATGGGCACCAGCATCTCTGTCGGTGGTCGCATATATTGATATTGCGACTGGCGTAATTACACTTGCAACAGAAAGCTAAGAAAGATTTGTGGGGCGGGCTGGTACAGCATTGACAGTGCCCGCGGAGCACAGCTATGTCCCGGAACGATCCGTAGATTTTTTCTCGTCTTCGATCAGTTTCCGCAGTGCCTTGTTCACTGCTTCTGATGTCGGAAACAGCTTTGCGACTTCGGGATCAAGGACCACCATATTCGTACCTTCTGCAAACTGCTTCGCGTACTTGCCGCGCACACCTTTCGAGAAATCGTAATTATCTTTCATCTCTAGTGTTTGGATTCGTATTGGAGCCGCTCTTTGCGATTCGCCATTCGGGCACTGATGATTCGGATTGTATCACTTCGGTCTGTATGGCTTACAACGAGTAGTCGTTGAAACAGGGCTGCGCGTGATTATCCTGCTTTCTTTAGTTCCTCTCTCAGAATGCGACGCAATGTTTTGGCATCCACCGCGACCGACTTCTTGCCCAGTGTTGCCCGTAATGCATTGTTGATCAATGTCTGGTAGCCGCGGCCAGCATTGTCTCCCATCTGCCTGTAGGCCTCGAGAACGTCATCATCCAAATAGATCGTGATACGAGTCTTACCAGTTGGCTTAATTACAGCACCTCGCTTGGCCTTACTAAAGTCGTATTCTTTTCTCATAATTTTTGCGTTCCAATTTCGTCGACAGTCGTGCGGAAATAATTCGAATGACATTGTTCCAGTAGGTATAACTAACCGTCAAAACTCGGCCCAACGCATCCGTACCTAATAGCAAAAATCGGTCTTCCCAGATCGAAAACAGATCGGGCATTGAGAGGCTATAGCCGTCATAAAACGCCGACTTGACATCCGAGAAGCTAATTCCATGCTTTGCCAAGTTGGACCTTGCTTTCGCAGGGCCCCACTCAACATGCATGACATGAAGGTATGTATATTATATGCATAAGTCAAGGAATCACATGCTGAAGGAATACGCGACATGATTGCTGACGAACATAACCAGCGATTGACTTGAGGGCTGTAGGCGAATCTGGCGTGTTTGAGCAATTACAAGTTGTCCTGCCGGTTAGAGCGTCGTAGGAACGTCAGAGCGTCAGGCGGAATCGAATGTCCCAGGCCCACACCGTATCATCGAGCGGATTTAGCGCTAAAAGCCACTGTTTCTGGGCAATCTGCCCCTTTTTGCTGCGCAATGTCACAGCGTGAAATATACTATTTTCGGTATAATCCCTTGATGTCTGACAATGTTCTAAAGGACATCTACTGGCACGGTGATGCACTGGAGGTAGTTCGCAAATTTGCCAAGTCGATCAGGATGCCCACAGGTGCCGAAATGTAACTTTTGCAAATCGGCGAACAGCGGTTGCATTGCAGGCCCATGGCCAGCGTTGATCGTGGAGTATGGGAAATACGTGTCAGGGACGGTAAAGGTGCGTTCCGGCTCTTCTATGTAGTATTGCGAAGGGACGGGATTCATGTCCTGCATGCGTTTCAAAAGAAGACTCAAAAAACCGCGAAGTCGGACGTTGATATTGGTAGGTCGAAATTCAGAGCGATGCAACGGAAGAATTAGGACCTTGCGATGACTAAGGTGACAAAAGGAAACGTTTTTGAAGATCTCGGATTCGATCCATCGGAGTCGGCGGACCTTGCACTGCGCGCCTATCTCATGGCCGAAGTTCGAAAGTTCATTGAGAAGAACAACCTGACTCAGGCAAAAGCGGCGCAGTTCTTTGGTACTACACAACCAAAGATCAGCTACATGATGAATGGGATGATTGAGAAAATCTCGTCTGACTATTTGGTTGATCTATTAGCCATGACAGGCGGAGAATTCCGGTATTCGTTCAAACAGCCAACCAAGCGCCAGGTAGCCGATCGATTTTCAGCATAAGCCTGCGGAATCACAACAATTGGCGATCATTCGGACGAAGTTGGGGGAAAAGGGGTCGAATTACAGTTTTTGATCACTAAAATCTCTGTTCGACGCCAATTTCCACGTTGAATCCAGGCAAACCATATGCTGTAATGTGTATATTAATCGAAAAACATACACACTGTGAATCGCCATGCGCACCAACATTGTAATTGATGATGACCTCATGACCCGAGTCCTGAAACTGACGGGCCTCCGGACAAAACGTGAGGCTGTGGATATGGGGCTTAAGGCCCTGCTTAAACTCAAAAAGCAGGAAAGTATTAGGAATTTCCGCGGCAAGCTTGACTGGGAGGGCGATCTTGATGACATGCGGACTGACAAATGATCGTTGTCGATTCAAGCGTATGGATCGACTACTTCACGGGTAAGAACTCACCAGGAGTCGAGAAACTCGACTCCCTGCTTGGAGAAGAACTTCTTGCCATCGGTGACTTGATACTTGTCGAGGTGTTGCAGGGTTTTCGAGCAGATAAGGATTTTCGACAGGCCAGGAAACTCCTCCTGTCTCTCACCGTCGTCAACATGCTTGATACTACTATTGCTCTAAAAAGTGCGGCAAATTTCCGCACATTAAGAAAAAAAGGGATCACCGTACGCAAGACCATAGATGCCATCATCGCAACCTACTGTATTGAGAATAAAATTACCCTGCTGCACTCTGACAAAGACTTTCATCCTTTTCATAAGTACTTGAAGCTGAAGAGTGCTGTTGCAGGCACATAACTGAAAGGGTAAATCAGCGTCGCATCCCAATGTTGAAAAAGTGAATCGTATAGCACCGACCCCTTTTCCCTTTGCCGCTGCAAATTCTAGACACGGCGGGTCGACGTCGGTTTAATTCTCGTTTTCGCGGTGGCGATCTCGCCAGTGGCTGAGCGCCGCATCACAGTTTTCGCCTTCTTCCTGACCTTCGCTCTATTGATTTTGAGGATCGGTTGCGTGCTGAAATTAATGTCACAAGCGTACAGCAGAGAATGAAATGTTGTAAACGATGTGCGCGTTTCCGGCTTTAGTGTTTTGAATATGGTGCTTCGATTAATGCCGGCTCTCTTTGCGATCTTTACGACGCCACGGGCGCGAATGATATCGCCAACGGCAGTTTTGAATACCACTTCGTCACCTTCGAGCAAAGCATCGTTCACATACGCAGACGCATAGGCCGGATCTCGCAACTTTTCGTACAGCCGTTCTCGTATCTTTGACGGAACGCTGGCCGGTGTTTCGCCTTTATTCATTTCGCTCTCTCTTTAAAGTCTATCAGCCTCTCTCTCGTAGCTTTGATGGCTCGCTTTTGTGAACTCTTATCTGAACCGCCCAGCAACAGAACGATCACCCGGTCCACGTAAGCGAAGTAGATACGCAATCCCGCACCCAGCAAACGCATTTCGTACAGCCCACCTCGCAGCGAGCTGCAGTCACGGAAATGGTCGTGTTCTTCGACAGCGGCGACTCGTCGCTCAACAGCTGCCTGGTGGCGTCCATCGAGTGAGTCAAACCATTCATCGAATGGAACGCGACGGTTATCACTCTGGTAGTGCGCAATCTTCAATGACAGACTCTATCAAAGAGGTTGCCTACAGGCAACCATCGAAATCTCACTTTTCAGTGTAAAAGAGGTGCTTATATCCAAAAGGACCACTTTTCAGATAGCCAGAAAAAAGCAAAGGCCCCAAAGTTTCCTCTGGAGCCCTGCGACTTACCGGCGAGACGATAAGCGTGGTCAGTTGTAATAAAGTGGTCCTTTGACGCTTTTTCAATAGCCCTTAATGGCCACAATCTTCAGATTGAGACGATCATCTTGAGTTTGAATAGGGTCAAGTTATGTGTAGAATAGTGTGTAGAGGTTCACACAAATGGCTACAAATCTTGCGATTGATCCGGAACTCATCGAACGCGCCCTCGAGATAAGCGGCGAACGCACAAAGAAGGCTGCAGTCACCAAAGCCCTCCAGGAATTCATCGCGCGGCGCGAGCAGAAACGGCTGGCTGAGCTATTTGGCAGCCTCGAGTGGGATACCGACTATGACTACAAGGCCCAGCGGTCCCGCGATTGAGCGTATTTGTCGACACCAGCGTCTGGTCACTCGCGCTACGGCGCGATGCGCCGCCCGATCTGCCCGAAGTTAATGAACTGCGGCGGTCGCTCGACGCAGGCAGCATCTACTGCACAGGACTGGTGCTGCAGGAACTCCTGCAAGGCTTCGCGAAGCCCAAAGCACACAGGCAGATCATCAGTCATTTTTCAGCCTTGCCACTGCTGATTCCGGACAGGGACGATCATATTCATGCAGCTCAATTACGAAATCGGTGCCGCCGACAAGGCATCCAAACAGGAACGATTGATGCCTTGTTGGCGCAATTATGTGTGCGGTATGACCTGACGATGCTCACAACCGATAATGACTTTCACGACATGGCATCAGTGGTTTCGCTATCCGTGTGGGTTCCCGACCCTGACTAGCCAGGTCCAAACACTGAAGCGGCTGGAGTATTGCTGCCGCTCGATATCTTGAAAGGGTTTAGGCCAGTATGCGATAGAGCTGTCTGCCGGGCCGATCGCCGGAGCCGCCTGTCTGTATCGCGGCGCGGACTTTTCGGGATCGTTGCCGCCTGATCGACAGTGGAAGAGATCGTCGCGACAGGATCCGAATAAGCAGATGGTGGCTCCTGTTACTCGCATTTTCGCAGCAGTTTATTGGCAGCGGACGGGCACTGGAAGCTCTGCTAATATTCGGATCCCGCTTCAACAACAGCCGATTTACGGACTCGCCAATCGAGTCTGGCACTTCGCATAAAAGAATATTGCAATGATTAGAACTGTATTAATCGTGGCCGGATGGGCGTCAATGGTGCTCTTGTCGCTTAATCCGGCTGTTGCGCAAGAAGCGGGTGCAGGACCGGAACTGCAGGCATTGCCAGAACAGGTCTCGGCACGCTTCGATCAGATGCTGGCCGACATCGAAGATCAGAAAGAGGATATTGAGACCACCGAAGCGCGTCTTGGTGACTTCGAGGGCACGCCAGCCGATATTCTCAGCGCGCGTTGAGACAGAGTGTGGACATCGATGTTTCACAAGACTCTGCAACTCGCGCGTGATGTAGCTGCACAGCAGGACAGTGGCAGAGACGTATCTGCCTATCGCGATCATCTCAGTAGCGAATTTAGTGAATTACCCGATGAAACGCGCGGCGCGCTGCAGCGCTTGCGAAGCCGGGTCGAATTTCCGTCGCCTGACTTGCCGCCGGAGAAGTTCGTGGTTGCTGATCAGAAACTTTTCAAGCGGTTGCGGGAAGTCGACGATGTTTTTCAGGTCCTGATTGCATATCTCCAGATCGCTGAAAAGTTTGCTCTGGATGCATCCGAAGAAAGAGCGCTTATGGAACAGGAACTGACCGATGCTGCGGCAAATCGGTCGATATTCCTCGAACTGGCGCTGGATGATGTAGCAATGTTGCGCTCGGCGATTGCGACGCTTCCCGGAATGAAAATCTGACCAGTTGGTTGAACGCGGCTCAGACACGAGTCCAGATGACCGCGAAAGCAATGCAGGGCTTGATCGCCTCAATGAAATCGCTGGGGCTGAAAACCCGACTGCACCGTCAGCAGATACTCACGGCGACCGGAGAGATTACAACCGATGTGCTGGATGTCGGCATCGTAGGCAACCTCGTATCGCAGTGGGGCAAGGCATCCGTTGCCCTGCTGACAAGTGAAGGGCCGAGATTGATACTCCGGCTATTACTGATGATGTTCATATTGTTCGCTTTTTTTCAGTTCGCCAAGCTTGTCCAGAAGGGTATTGATCGCGCATTGGGCTCGGCGCGGGTGCGCATATCGCACCTGCTGCACCGAATGATCGTATCGACCGTGCGAAATCTAATTGTCATTTTCGGTGTGCTGATTGCGATCTCTCAATTAGGGATTTCGCTGGGACCGTTGCTGACCGGACTCGGCATCGCTGGATTTATTATCGGTTTTGCGCTGCAAGACTCTCTCGCGAATTTTGCATCGGGAATGATGATTCTCATGTACAGGCCTTTTGACGTCGGAGACGTCGTTGAAGCGGGAGGCGTCAAAGGCAAAGTCAGTCATATGAGTCTGGTCAATACCACCTTCATGACGTTCGATAACCAAAAGCTGGTTGTGCCGAATAATCTGATCTGGGCATCCGTCATCACAAACCTGACTGCCCAGCGTACAAGGCGAGTCGATCTCACGGTCGGTATTTCCTATCAGGATGATATCGAGAAAGCTGAGGCAGTCTTACTGGACATCATCAGTGAGCATGAGGCAGTCCTCGATAATCCGGAGCCGACTGTCAGGATCCACGAACTCGGCGAATCGTCAGTGAATTTCATCGTTCGCCCCTGGGTCAAGACGAGCGACTACTGGGATACTTATTGGGACCTTACGAAGGCGATCAAACTCAGGTTCGATAAGGAAGGAATATCCATACCATTCCCGCAACGGGACGTTCATGTCATAGAACACAAGCCGAAATAAGTAAACTGTCCCCGGATTTTATAGCTGGCCCCTGATCGGCAGGATTCGCATGAATCCAGCAGAGAACCGCTGTGACCATGTGGTCTGGGGCTCTTTGTCAAAGATCACTTCCCGGCCGTTTTCTATTCCCCGCCAGCGTAACTTGCCTTTTTCATTAAGAAAGACTTCATAGGTCTGCTCGGCAAGCGCGGCATCGACCTTGTTTGCGAACTGTTCAGCCAGCTCCGGCGATCGGATGATGACGCCCAGTTCCGTGTTGATGTTGGCGGAGCGCGGATCGAAATTGAATGAGCCGATGAATATCTCACGGCGATCAACAATGAAGGCCTTTGTGTGCAGCGTTGCTTTCGCGCCGCTGGCAGCGACCAGTTCGGACCCTGCGACATCGGCATCGGCACGAACTTCGAATATTTTGACGCCGCTTTTCAGCAGCGGCTTGCGGGACGGGGCGTATCCTCCATGTACGCTTGATTGATTATTGGCAGCGAGAGAATTGGTGATGACGGTAACGTCAACGCCGCTACGCTGAAGTTCAGAAATTGCCTCGATGCCCGCTTTTCTTGGCACGAAATACGGAGAAATAATGATCACTTCGTTTTTTGCAGATAGTAATGATTCCCGAAGCGGCGTCTTTATCGAGGCAGCCGATTCGGCTTTTGATTTGAATGTTTTATCCGGCGAATCGACCGCCAGTGTATAAGGAGCCCAGATAAACGGGCTGGCGTCAGTCTCCACATATTCGAGGACCTTGTCCCTGACTGCCTCTGCGTATTTGCTTGTGATGATGCGTTCGCGGGATTGTTCAAGCTCAGCCCTGACGCGTACCAATTCTGCCGCCGGATCGTCCGGCATGTCGGCGAAGGCGGCTATTGGCGCGGCCCTTTCGTGATTCCAGTAGCTGTCGAACATATTTGACACGTCGTTGACGACGGGCCCGATGCCCATGACGTCCAGGTCGCCGAATTTGGCGTCCTCCCGCGCGCCGAAGTACTCGTCGGCGATATTGCGTCCACCAATGATGGTTATCTGGTTGTCAACGGTAAATGACTTGTTATGCATGCGCCGATTGATGCGGCTGAAACTCGTCACACCGTCCATGAACCGCGCGGAGCGACGTGCAAAAGGATTGAATATGCGAATTTCGAAATTCGGATGTGAGTCGAGACCGGCCATGCCGGCGTCGTAGCCGCCCGTAAAAATATCATCAAGCAGAAGTCGAACACGCACACCGCGATCGGCTGCCCGCAGCAAGGCATGGATGAATGCTTTGCCGGTAATGTCACTCTTGATCAAATAGTACTGCGCATCGAGAGTCCGTTCTGCTCTCTCTGCCAGCAGCAGGCGGGCAGCGAGCGCATCGATACCGTCGGACAGGGGGTAGAAGCCCGCTTCACCCGGATGCTGCTCGGCCAGACCTGCGAGCTGTTTGCCGAGATAGGTATCGCCGGTGTCGGTGAGTGCGTTGGATGCCGGTTTCGGATAGTTGAAATCGACGGTTGCGCAGCCACACAGAAGTGCGGACACTGTGATCAGACACGAATGTCGCAGCAGTCTCGTCATCAGGGTCGATCTCCGGGCAGAGGTCTGGAAAGGTTCACCGTTGCCGATAGATAGCATGTAATGGCATAGGCGACAATAGCCTGGTGCGCGTCGAAAGCTGTCATTGCCCGGATCCGCAGGAATCGGCTATTATTCTGTCTGACACAGAGATCGTGTCCGGCTCGTGAGCAGGACCAAGACAAGAAAAGGGGAAATCAATGCGTAAGACTATTATTGCTGGTGTCGCGCTGGCGATTGTCGGCTGGACAGGATCCAGCTGGGCCTGGGATCCGGATGAGGTAGAAAAACTCGAGCCGAAAGTCACGGACGCCATTGAGAAGATCCTGGAGAAAGATTCAGGCATGCAGTCATTTTTTGACAAGGCAACCGGTTACGCCGTTTTTCCGAACGTGGGCAAGGGCGGTTTCGGCATAGGCGGCGCTCGCGGCAAGGGATTGCTCAAAGTGGGCGGAGAGACAGTCGCTGTCGTGACATTGACCCAGCTGACTTTCGGATTTCAAGCGGGTGGGCAGGCGTACAGCGAGTTTATCTTCTTCGAAGATGACCTGGCATTGGGGAATTTCAAACGCGGCAACTACGAACTGGGTGCGCAGGCCTCGGCAGTTGCGATAACAGCCGGTGCATCCGTTGATGCTGACTTCAATGAAGGTGTCGCGATATTTACGCAAGCCAAAGGCGGCCTGATGTACGAGGCCACTGTCGGCGGACAGAAATTCAAGGTCGAAGTGAAAGAGTAATGTTTGATCGTCAGGCCGGTGCCGTTCGACGAGCGGCTACCGGCCGGAGGCAAGCAATCGATTCAATTCATTCCGTTGACACGGGGATTGGGTCCCCGGCGCGGAACGGATAAAGCGAAAAGAACCTGGGAACACCTTTCTTGACGCCTTCCTCCAGATTCGCAAGGGCCTTTTGCGTCACCTTACCGACGCCGACTGCCTCCCACACGAGCTGATGTTTCCTGGCGTCCACGATATCGATGTTGAATGTGCCTTCTGTATATTGCGACACGTGGGTTTGTGTCCCGTAACCGTAGCCACCCCAGGCGCCATAGGATGCGCCTCGATATCCGTAATAGCCGCCGTGCATGGGAGGAGGTGATGATGTAGTCCTAACCTTGGTTTTGTCCTCCAGGACGGCGTTGAAGTTGAGCAGCAAATCCGGGTCATCCGACTTCGTGTAGCCGCGCTTCTCCATTTCGATCGTTATCGCGTCGACCATGTATTGGGAAAAGAAGCTCTGATAGCTACTGTTTTCCGGGCCCGCATCTTCCATGAAGTTGTAGGTCTTGTACGAACCGAATGGAGCGTCGTGGTCGTAATCCGACATGATATTGGCGCCGGAGGAAGCACATCCCACCAATGTGTAGCCCATAATCAGGAGAATTAATAAATCAATAATTTTTGGTCGTTGTTGAGATTGCATCGAATTGCTCCGTTATCACATGTCACCGGTCGGTCCGTCGGGGCCGGCCGAAAAGGGCGTTCATACTACTATCATGCCAGACCCAGTCCAATAGCAGGCACAAATCAATGCTATTCAATGCCTTAGTGCAATGCTCGTCCACATCCTGTCAGGCGTCGTTGTCCTAGCGTCACAGTGACCGTCACCGCAAATTGCTCGCCACTCATTACGTCCTGGCAATCTTTGCCCTCGAGAAGAACTTCGACGTCGCCATCTCCGGTCAGGTACCGAGTTCTTCGATTCTCCGAATTAACCTCCGGGTCTACGTACGGATATGCCGTTCTCGTCTCGCCGTAATCAGTCATCAGCAATATCTCGGTATCGGTAGTGA
>Ga0209997_10000565_pt1 | contig 12502 bp, 8 predicted proteins | sample CR04metaG_FD_182079 | JGI IMG/M metagenome (GOLD analysis project Ga0209997, IMG submission 182079) | Deep subsurface microbial communities from Mariana Trench to uncover new lineages of life (NeLLi) - CR04 metaG (SPAdes) (version 2) | ecosystem: Environmental > Aquatic > Marine > Ocean trench >...
TCGATAATTCATTTTGAGTGTACTCAACACGCCAACGGAAAAAATTTGTTGTTTCCTGATCATAATCAATTAAGATTTGTGAGAGAATAACCTTATCCAAAGTATTGCAGAAAGATCGGGGATTGCCTGTTATCCATTTTCCCGCATTTGCTTCATTGGAAAAATCGATGTTAAAATTTTCAGGTTCGTATTTATAATCTATCATTGAGGAAAGATATGGCACTCTAACGGTTTCCCAAACATTCTCAAAATCCTCCGTTATACCGCCGCACGATTTGGAATATCTTGTGTCGCATATTTTATTATCGCTTAGTAGTACGATGCCTCGTGTTTGTAGTACTGCTTTCCTCGCATTTTCGGTTGTAACCTTTGTGACTCCCTGAAACCTTTGACAATGATCGTCGGCACATACATCAAAGTTTTTATGCTGCTCTCTATCGTACCAGTAAATTATCTCATCTTCGGGTTGATTAACAGACAATTTATTTTCAACGGATTTTTTAGTTTTACTCTTTTCTAATTGAGCAAGCACCCAACTGCGTGAAACTACTGAAAGTGATTTTAGTGATTGAAGAGAACCTTTAGCACTCATTTCAGACGAAATAACCGAAACGATATAATTTTCCAGCGGCAAAATATTTATTGCTACTACTTTATTACCCTCTCTTATTAATTTTAAGGAATGATTAAACCGCTGCCTTTCTTTTCTCTGCCAGTGAAAATCTATTCCGATTATAACATCTCTAATAAGAAAAGATTCTGAATGCGGATCTTCAGGTGCAAACAAGATTTCTTCAGCATTCTCCATTTTATCAGAATTGTTACTGCATACAATTTGATTATCTTTTATTTCCGCTGAAAATATTCCTCTGAAATAGTCTTTAGATCCTGTTACCATGTAATTTCCATGCAGCTCGAAAACTATTTTCTCTTCAGTTAATATTCCTACGCTGATTAGCGGTTCTTCCCTGAACAACATTTGATTATTTTACTTTTTAGTATTAGTGAAACGTATATATTGTCATTGTATATAATATTTAAATATACATAATTCAACACATTAAAGTTTTAACATAAGCACATAATGGAATCTTATTATGATTCTGCTTAACTTTATTTTTAAATAATAGATTTTCTAATTAATAAAAGCGGATAGAAATATTGATCAGAGAGATTGTATCAATAATTGGTTTTCCTATAGATCTGGGTGCCGGCAGAAGAGGTGTTGATATGGGTCCCTCTGCATTAAGAATTGCGGGACTGCAAAGTAAACTCGAAAAACTTGGATACACTGTAAAAGATAACGGCGATATTAAAATTGAAATAATGGAACGCCAAAAGATTCAGAACCCAAAGCTAAAGTATCTGAACGAAATTCTGAAAACTTCAAAAGTACTTGCCGCAAAAGTAGAAAAGGTTCTTGCGAACGGAGAATTTCCGTTGTGTCTTGGCGGTGACCATTCAATGGCGCTTGGTACTATTGCAGGGATTGCTGCACATTGTAAGAAAAACAAATTAAAACTCGGTGTAATTTGGATTGATGCACATACTGACATGAATACTGAAGATACTTCGCCATCGGGTAATATTCACGGAATGCCGCTCGCAGCATCATTAGGAATTGGAAACAGTAAGCTGGTTGATCTATACGGAATAGCGCCTAAGCTAAAGCCCGAGAACTGTGCACTTATTGGTATTCGTTCTATTGATGAAGCTGAAAAGTTGAATATAAAAAAGTTGAGAATGCCCGTTACAACAATGGCAGATATTGATAAAGCAGGTGTTTACAGAATAATTGTTAAAACACTTAAACATTTTCAGAAAAATGTCGATCATATTCATGTAAGCTTTGATGTTGACAGTGTTGACCCGACAGTTGCGCCCGGTGTTGGAACACCGGTTGCCGGCGGCTTAAGCTACAGAGAAGCTCATCTTATAATGGAAACAATTGCTGAATGCGGATGCATGTCATCACTTGAAATAACTGAAGTTAACCCTATTATAGACCACGAGAATAAAACTGCGGTTTTTACTGCTGATCTTATTGCATCAAGTATGGGGCAAAGAATTTTCTAATGCGTAATAATCTAATCATCGTTTACCTCGTTATTTTTATTTCTGTATTAATTCTTCTTAGATTCATTGGAGTGATTAGTATTAATAATGATGAATTGATTGGATATGGTTTAATTACTTATGGATTAAGTTTGTTTTATTCTGCATTTATCGAAAGCAGAAAACTATTCGTCTTTATCGGCTCAACGGTTTTTCTTATAGGGGTATTCTTTTTTATAACGGGCAACTTTGAATTTGAGAATACAGATAAAATATTTGTGCCCGCAGCAATTTTTATTCTTTCAGTCAATTCTTTAATGGTATTTCTTTCAGATACTTCTTTTAAGCTAGGATTGTATGCGGCAATAATATTATTTGCTGCTGGACTTGGTGCTCTTGCAATTACGAGCACTCACGGAATTGAAAACTTTATAAATTATACTGTTAATATATTTAAAATATATTGGCCTGTGCTGATAATTTTATTTGCTGTGGTTGCCCTTGTAAATGTAGATTTGAAAGATAAGAAAAAAGATTCTGCGTAACTGGAAGATTCTATGTAATGAAGATTTTATTTATTGAGGTATTTTCTAACATAATTTTTGTCCCAATTTGTCTCTCTAACATATCAATCTTATCTCTATTCTCCTGAATATCGGAAGACAAATTAAAGTAAACAAATATTACAGCAAGTAGAGTAACAACGAATAAAATAACAGCTACAATAAGTCCGCTCTTGCTTTTACTGCCTTCACTGTCTGCTACGCCAGCAGGAAATTCTGTGACATAACTCTTAACTTTTTTTTGTTCGAACTCTTTCTTTGGTTTTGTGGGGGTTGTTTTAGTTTCAGTTTTTCCCTGCTGTTGTTTTATCAGTGGTTCCTGCATCACCTTTTTTTCATCATTTAAAAGATCTTGCAGTGGAACCTCATGCCCTTTGATTGATATTCCATTATCAATATTATCCACCTTAGCCAGATCCCCCCCAACTTTCGGTAATTCAGCAGTTTCAACCGGCTCCTCATCTATAATAAAACCGTCTTCTTCAATTTCTGATTCTTTGGCAATTGTATTCTGATTAACATCTTCATCTTTCTCAGCTTTATCTTTTTCACCATGTTCAGAAAGTTTTCGGGCAACTTCATCCTTAACCTCTGGTTCAGGAACTTCAATATCGAGTAATGTTGGTAAAAATGCCACAAGGTTTTGATAATGACCTAACTCCTGCCAGGGAAAGTTTTCATCCTCTTTCATTAATTTTGTAAAGAGTGCATCATCTTCAGGATCCAAACATCCCAAAGCTTTTGCCTGAAGTAACTCCATCGACTCCATATTACTCATCATTCACCTGAAACTAAGTTTTGTTTTAAATTAGAGAGCGAAAGTTTTATTTTAGATTTTACTGTTGCAACAGGAATGTTGAGCTGTTTAGCAATTTCACTTTGTGTTTTCCCTTCGTAGTATGCTAAAAAAACCACAAATTTTTGTGCATCAGTTAATTTGTTCAAAGCTTCCTCAATATTATCTTTTACTGATAGTGCTTTGTTAAGATCAAGCGCGTCAATAGATTCTGAAAGTCTGGGAATAATGAAATAATCTTCGTAATCATCATTATATTCGGGCATTCCTTCTGCGGAATTATCATCTCTTCTTCTTATATCAACGGCTTTATTGCGTGCCAGTGTTATTAACCATGTATAAACATTGGCATCCGAAATATTAGATGAGTTTTTCTTCTTCCATACAAGTACAAATACATCGGCTAAAACTTCTTCGGCTTTTGTTTTATCTTCAACTATCTTTTTGATTAATGAATATAATATCGGTGAGTATCTATTATACAATTCTTCCAGCGCTTTAGAATCATATTCACCAACTTTACCCATTATTTGAATGTCAGAGAGAGACTTATATTCGTCCAAATTCATAAACCTTGAGTAATATTACTTATTTATAATTTTAAAAGTACATCTACAATATAAGAAAATCAATCGTAACGAAACTTATTAAGTAAACAATATTGATTAGGTCTCAATCTAAAAAATCTCACTTCCTATTTCTATAAAAGGTTAAATCTTAATTTATTATCTTAGAGGGTTGATAAATTATATATAGAACTGAAATGACATCAAAGGAAATAAGAGAACAATTCTTGAGCTTTTTTAGGGAAAAAGGACATAAAATAGTGCCGGGTGCACCGGTTGTGCCATTTGATGACCCGACATTATTATTTACAAATGCGGGAATGAACCAATTTAAAGATGTTTTTCTTGGTAATGGAAAACGGGATTACACGCGTGCATCTGACACACAAAAATGTATTCGTGTTAGCGGCAAACATAACGACCTGGAAGAAGTTGGATACGATACTTACCATCACACTTTTTTTGAAATGCTGGGAAACTGGTCTTTCGGCGATTATTATAAAAAAGAAGCCATTTCCTGGGCATGGGAATTATTAACGGAAGTTTGGAACCTGCCTAAAGAGCGGCTTTGGGCAACCGTTTATAATGATGATGATGAATCGTACGAGCTATGGAAAACAGAAACCGATATTGATCCGAAACATATTTTACGATTTGGTGAAAAAGATAATTTTTGGGAAATGGGTGAAACGGGACCGTGCGGACCGTCTTCTGAAATTCATATCAATACGGGGGATGATTATGATAATCCAAAATATGTAAATGCCGGTGTTCCCGAATGCATCGAACTGTGGAACCTTGTGTTCATTCAATATAATAAAGATGAAAAAGGTAAACTGCACGATCTCCCGATGAAACACATCGATACAGGAATGGGGTTCGAAAGAATGTGTGCGCTCTTACAAAATAAAAAATCAAATTACGATACTGATGTTTTTTCTCCTTTGATTGAACAAGTAGTAAAGCTGTCGGGAATAAAAAACGATTCGGAAGAAAATAAAATTCCGATGCGCGTAATTGCTGATCACATCCGCACTCTTACATTTGCCATTGCAGACGGTGCTGTACCTGGCAACGAAGGCAGAGGATATGTTTTAAGAAGAATTTTAAGAAGAGCAGCACGCTACGGCAGAAAATTAAATTTGAATGATCCTTTTCTTTACAAGCTTGTTGATACACTCGTTAAAACAATGGGAGACGTTTTCCCCGAAATAAAAGATAAAAAAAATTATGTGGAAAAAATTATTAAGGCAGAGGAAGAAAGTTTTAATGCAACGCTTGATGTAGGAATTGAACTTTTTGAAGAAGTGATAAAAATACTTGAAAAACGAAAAGAAAAAATTATTCCCGGTGAGGATGTGTTTAAGCTTTATGACACTTATGGTTTTCCATTAGACCTTACAAATGTTATGGCACACGAAAAAGGATTTACGATAGATGAAGATGGGTTTAATAAGTTAATGAGGGGGCAAAAACAGAAAAGTAGGGAAGCATCTAAAAGTGTTTTTTCATCGCTAGGTATTGGCGTTTCTGAGCTTGGAGATGACGAAATTGAAGGAATTAAAAAGACAATATTCACGGGATATAATCATGACCAGCTAAAGTTAGAATCAAAAATTTTGTTTCCTAAAGACCAGGGAGATTACCTGGGTTTAATTTTTGACAGAACTCCTTTCTATGTAGAAGCAGGTGGTCAAATTAGTGATAATGGAAGATTGGTAAGTGAAGATATTGCAATCCCTATAATAGGTGTTTCCAAATTTCTAGACCGAACAATTCATCTGGTTGAAAAAAACTCTGAATTCAATCCTCAAGTTGGAGATCTTGTATCTCTTGAAGTTGATGAAAAACGCCGTTGGGATATAATGCGAAATCATACTGCTACTCACTTCCTCCATGCTGCTTTAAGAAAAGTGCTTGGAGATCATGTTCATCAGGCGGGCTCTTATGTTGGTCCGGATCATTTACGATTTGATTTCACTCACTTCGCAAAACTTACTGCTGAAGAGATGCATGATATTGAAGAATTGATTAACGATGAATTAAGAAGAAACTACGTATTACAACATCATCGGGATATCCCATTTGATGAAGCAAAGAAAATGGGCGCTTTAATGTTTTTCGGAGATAAGTATGGAGATAAAGTTAACGTAGTTCAGTTTGGTGAATTTACTTTGGAATTTTGCGGCGGGACGCATGTTAACAATTCCTCCGAAATCGGATTATTTAAAATATTAAGTGAGTCGTCCATCGCCAGTGGAGTTAGAAGAATTGAAGCCGTTACAGGCAGCGGTGTTGAAAAATATATTACCGACCAGCTTAACGTGGTTAACAAGCATAATGATCGCATTGAAGAACTTCTCGATGTGAAAAAGAAACTTGAGAAGGAAGTGGCGGAACTCAGGCTAAAAGATAATCTCGGGCAGCTCGATCATTTGTTAGCATTATCTACCGAAGTAAAAGGAATCAAAATTTATAAAGGTAAAGTAGTTGCTGATAGTATGGATGAACTGAAATCATTTGGCGATGATATGAGAAACAGAATGGGTCGAGGTGTTGGGGTGTTGGTTACACAGATAGATGATAAAGTCGGCATAGTGGCTGTTGTATCGGATGATTTAATAAAAGATGAAAAACTGGCTGCCGGAAAGATAGTCGGTGAGCTTGCTAAAATTGTTGGCGGAGCAGGAGGCGGACGACCACACCTTGCAACAGCCGGCGGAAAAGATATTGATCAAATACCTGCTGCAATTGGTAAAGTGGAAGAGGTTGTGGAAAGTTTTATTTAGATATTAATGGGTTCACTTCAAGAATGTCATTCCCGTGAAAACGGAAATCTTTAAGGTTTAGTTTTTTAAGGGGTTCCCACTTTCGTGGGAATGACAGATTAGCTAATAAGGTATTTAGAGTGAACTCCTTAATATTTTAGTGTTTCCAAGTGCACTAAGTGCCTTAGTGATAAGTTTCTTTTAATATGAGTAAAACAAGAATAAAATACATCTGTTCAAACTGCGGATATGAAGCACTAAAATGGTTAGGTAAATGCCCGGAGTGTGATAGCTGGAACAGCTTTACAGAGGAGATAATCGAAACCTCGAAAAGAAAAGTTGCAACACCTAAAACAAAAGTTACCGTTACAAAACTTGATGAAATTGCTGCTGCTAAAGAAGATAGAATACAAACAGGGATTAAGGAATTCGACAGAGTGTTAGGCGGCGGAATAATGCCCGGCTCTGTTATACTTCTCGTTGGTGATCCCGGAATCGGGAAATCAACTTTGGCAATGCAAGCCGCAGCACAGATAAATGAAAAAGTTCTTTATGTAACTGGCGAAGAATCCGATAGACAAATTAAACTTAGAGCAATGAGATTAAAACTAAAGTCCGATGACTTTTTTGTTTTTCCCGAAACCGATTTGGGACACATCATTGCTGCAATAAATAACGTTTCACCCGCTGTGGTTGTTATCGATTCAATCCAAACTACCTACCGTTCAGAGCTTGAAAACTCTCCCGGAACAATAACACAAATAAGAGAATGTACATCGCTGCTTATGGAAGAAGCGAAGAGAAAACATTTTAGTGTTATTATAATCGGGCACGTAACAAAAGAAGGGATGATAGCCGGACCAAAAGTTCTTGAGCACATTGTTGATACCGTAATTCAGTTTGAGGGAGATTCGCATCATTCATTCAGGATATTGCGCGCACAGAAAAACAGGTTCGGAAGCACAAACGAAATTGGAATTTTTGATATGCGCGAAGACGGATTACACGAAGTTAAAAATCCAAGTGAACTATTTTTAAGCGGCAGTGAAAGGAATGCACCCGGTTCAGCAGTTACTTCAAGTATTGAAGGAACTCGTCCGATTTTACTCGAAGTTCAGGCGCTTGTAACCACTTCTAATTATGGTTATCCTCAGCGGGTAACAACTGGATTTGATCAAAGGCGACTTTCAATTCTATTGGCTGTTTTGGAAAAGCGGGCAAAGATAAGAGTATCTGCAAATAATATATTTGTTAATATGGCTGGTGGTGTACGAATTATTGAACCCGCTGTTGATCTTGCAGTATGCTGCAGCATTGCATCAAGTTTATTTGATAAAGCAATCGATAATAAAACTGTGCTCGTGGGTGAGGTTGGACTTGGCGGTGAAATTCGAAATGTGAACAACATCGAAAAAAGAATTCAGGAAGCTGAGAAACTTGGATTTAAAGAAATAATTATCCCTACCGGTAATATGAAAGAATCAAAGCGTAACCATAAAATATCAATCGTACCTATAACAGATCTTTCTTCAGCAATAGAATGCCTTCTTAAGAAATAAGAATCTGATTTATTCTCAGAATTATTATTTAAAACACAGACGCATTAAAGCTTACTCTAAAATTATTACCATTTCTGTAGTTTAGTTTCCATGCAAAATCTAACTGGAATGGAATAATTCCCTGTCCAAGTCCAAAGCCAATTTCATAAAACGGATGCGGAAATTCTTTAACCGTTGTGGGAAGAATAGCTTCGGTCTTCTTGTCAACATTTGATAATGCAATATTAAGGAAAAGGTTCAGTGTGATCTCCCAGTTTTTTAGTCCCGGAATGTTAAGCATCTTAAATAGCTCATCTCTAAACTGATGCTCAAGATTTAACGTTACAACATTTTCACCTAAAATTTCATTCACGGTTAGTGTTCTAAAAGTGAACCGCTTGGAGATATAATTAATGTTACCTGGCAATGAATAAAGATCCTGGTAGGGAATAGCCCCGTCATTATACATGGCGTACAGCCTGAAGTTTAAATATGCCGATCTGAAAGTACGTATAAATCCTCTGCTCCTGAATTTATAAGTTGTGTAATCCAAACTGCTGCTAATAAAATCACCATTAGAATAAGTTAAATCACCGGAGAACAAAACGTACGATCTGCCCTGCGATGTTCTTCTTCTAAAATATCCGTTCTCAATGTAATCTCTAAAGTCAAGTGTGAATCCAGCAGTCAGTGCATTTATCTTTCCTTCGAACACCGGGGGATTTGGTCTGTAAGTTTTGTCCTTATTAAAAATTGAGAAGTCGGTGTTGACTGTAGCGCTATGATCGGTATGATTTGTATAAACGAGACTCACTCCGAGAACCGGTGCTACCTCGCCTTCAATTGTTATATCAAGTCCATTCGAATAATAATAATCTCTGAAATCTTCTTTGAATAAAAGAGCAATTAATGTTGCGGTAAGATCACTGTAATTATCGGATTCACCAAAAAGAATGCGGAGCTTATCGTACGCATTTAGTGTAATGCCGTAAGTTCTGTAATCTCCAAAGAGGTATTCACCATAAAAATCAGTCTTAAATCTTTCATCTGCAAACCCATAAGAAAAATCGAGAGACGAATTTAATCTTCTGTCAAACGCATCATCCAGATAAAAAGCAAAATCAAGTGCACTCCCTTCTACCCTGTTAAAACGGTACCATGCAAGCGGACCGCTTACTGCAAAATCATCTGTAAAATAAACCCTTGTGCTGAGAATGGAAAAATCATCCCAAAATGTTCGAGGTACATTGCTTACACTGTCTATTCTTTTGTAGGCAAGATCCTCCTCATCCGTATTTGGTATGGTTAAAGTTTTTCCCCAGTAGAGTGAATCCTTTTTGTCTGCTTCGGGTAGAACCGTAACTATTGCTTTGCTGAAAATTTCATCATCCATCGGCTGGTTGATTTTATAATTGTATAATACAGAATTAAGTTCAAACCCGAATTTTACAAGCCCAAGAAAATTTACTTTAATTAAGAGATGATAATCAACGGGCATGTAAATTTCATCATAATCAGCAAACTGCTGAACAACACTGATAGTATCAAAAATTCCTCCTGTGTTGGCTGCCTTGTTAATTCTCAGATCAACCTTTACCAAATAATATGTGCTGTCTGTAATGTAAATGCTTCCAACAAATCCGGGGTCTTGAGGATCTTGCGGATACATATTTATCTTATAAATTTTTTGATCGTTTATTGCAGACATTCCTTCCAGGTAAAAATGATAATACTCAAGCGCATTATCTGCAATAGGTCCTGGCATATCACCCCCAAAGAACCTAACATCATCCTCATAAAAATTCTGAATTACTCTTCCACTTGTTAATGTGTTTAATGTAGGAGGAAAGTTTGCACTTTGTTTTCGTGCAATAATAATTTCTTTATAGTGGTCCGGTTTTTTGAAGAACCCCTTACTTTGGTTTTCAAGTATTCCTGTAATTTTCATTCCCGAAGAATCATTATCGTCTGAGCCCATCGACACACGGTTACCTCTCGAATAAATTTCACCTTCAGTTCTAACTGTTCCTTTAGTATATGCTTCATATTCATAGTTTAAGAGTTTTGAGTTCATTTCTTCTTTTCTTGCGATTGCTTTTCTAATAATTTCCAAAGCGGGATTTTCTCCCGGAAGGATAACAACATCAGGCAGCAGTACCTCTGTCTTTTTTAACCTAAAGTTTAAATCTGAAATATCTTCGCTCACATTAACAACTACTGTGTCAGAATAGTAGCCTATATAAGTCGCTACTAAGATGTAATTACCACTCTTAATTTTTAATTCGTACTCCCCTTCAAGATTAGCAGCAGTCCCCATTGTAGTCTCTGCCACCCTAATGTTTGTATAACCCAAAGCTTCACCTGATTGAAGGTCTTTAACTGTTCCTTTAATTGTAAATTGCTGGGCAGTTACTCCCGCATAAAATATTACAACAAGAATACCGCTTAATAGTTTTTGCATTGATGAATAAAAATATTATTAAGTGAATGATACAATATTAATGAAATTCCTGAATGATAAAAATTAAATTAAACAAAAGTTATTTTTAGTGATGGTGGATGTTGCTTAACCAAATTTCCAATTCTATTAAATCATTGCCTAAATAATTATATTAAGTACCTTATTTTCTAAACTTATAATTTCCAATTTAATTTTTATGAAGAACATAATCGGTGTTTTACGCGAAGGATTAAGTAAAAAGGGTGAGAAACGTGCTGCCGTTACTCCCGAATATGCAAAGCAAATTGTAGAGTGGGGATACAAATTAATAGTACAGCCGGCTGCTCATCCTGAAACGGGAGAAATTAAACGCACATTTAACGATGAAGAATATAAAAACGCCGGTGCGGAAATAAGTGAGGACTTAGCGCCTGCTGATGTGATTTTTGGACTTAAAGAAATCGATGTGGATAAAATTCTTCCAAATAAAACTTACTTGTTCTTTTCGCACACACATAAGGGACAGCCAAAAAATAAAGCAATGCTGCAAACCCTTATTAAGAATAATTCAACTGTTATAGATTATGAATTGATAAGAAACGATAAAAGCATACGACTGATAACGGCTTTTACATATAACGCTGGTTATGCCGGAATTGTTGATTCGCTTTGGACTCTTGGTAAAAGGTTAAAAATAAAAGGTGTCTCAAATCCATTTGAGTCACTTCATCAGGCAATTGCAGAAGAACATTTAAGTAAAGCAAAAGAAAGTTTTAAGCTCGCCTCAAGAGAAATTGAATCGAATGGAACACCTGAAGATCTTCCTCCAATAATCGTTTGTATTTTAGGAAAAGGGAAAACCGCAGAGGGTGCGCGCGAAATGTTCGATATTCTTCCTCACGAAGATATTAACATTGAACAATTAAAAGAGATTTATCAAAACGGTTCCAGGAAAAAACTTTATGCGCTGCATATTGATATCGAGAAAATTTACAGATTAAAAAGGGACAGTGAATTTTCAGGGGAAGAATATAACAAGCTTGATGTAAAAGATAAGTGGCAGATGTATTTCGATCATCCTGAATTTTTTGAAACAAACCTTGATATAGTGTTGCCTTATACCACAGTTTTAATGAACTGCATTATCTGGTCTTCAAAATATCCGCGAACCACAACTAAAAGTTTGATGAAATGGATTTATAAAGATTATAAAACATTACAGGTTATTGGAGATATTACCTGCGATCCAAATGGCTCAATTGAATTTTCAAAAGAAACATGGATTGATGATCCGGTTTACATTTATAATCCTGAAACCGAAATGATAACAGATGGATTTGAAGGTGAGGGTATTGCAGTCATGGCTGTAACAAATCTGCCCTGTGAATTTTCTGCTGATGCATCTATTCAATTCGGCGGCAACCTGGAACCGTTTTATAATAACATAGTAAGTGCTGATTATAAAAAATCTTTTGATGATTCGGAACTAGCTCCGGAAATTAAGCGGGCTGTTATAATGTGGAAAGGTGAATTTACAGAAGAGTTTAAGTATATGAGGGAATATATCGAAGAATGATAATCATAAATCTTAAGGTATTCTGAAGAGCTAATTTGTTTTTATTATTCTAAATTTTAGTTACAATCTCTGTGGGTTCAATACCATATTCGGCTAACTCTTTTAATGTTGGTCTGAATATATCCCGGTGAATAGGAATGATTACCCCTCTCTCTTTAATCTTATCATTTAATATTAAATTAACCCCTATACCCAGTGGA
>Ga0209997_10000570_pt1 | contig 12438 bp, 12 predicted proteins | sample CR04metaG_FD_182079 | JGI IMG/M metagenome (GOLD analysis project Ga0209997, IMG submission 182079) | Deep subsurface microbial communities from Mariana Trench to uncover new lineages of life (NeLLi) - CR04 metaG (SPAdes) (version 2) | ecosystem: Environmental > Aquatic > Marine > Ocean trench...
TCCGTTTTTTCCGTGGGGGTTCCACCCTCGTGTGGTTCCGATTGCAGGAAATCGGATACGGGTTCGGCCAAATCCCAGTCGGGCTCCTCCAGCCGGCCGTCGATCTGAATGGGTCCTTCAATCCAGCGAGCGGTAATACTCTTGCCATCCGCGGCATGAACAGCCACATGAGTGATCAGAACAGCCAGGACCATCCCCATCGCCGTCAGTCTCAGAGAGATATTTTGGCCGATCATGGCTCGTTGGTGGGTACGAGGCGCTTGAGTTCTTCCGACCAGTTGAGGATGACGTTGATTTGCTTCGGTACCAGTTCCGGCGGGGTCTTTACCATCAGGAACCGTCCATCATCGGCAATGTCGTAGGACAGTCGCCATTGCTCGTCAATATCATAGGTGTCTGGGAACAAAACTTCAGGTATGCCGGGAACAAAGTCGGCGTCGAATTCAACCGCCATCATCAATCCCGAGGAACGATAGAAAAGGGTTTGACCGTCCGGAGCCCACTGGGGGTCGACACCACCGTCGATGGAAACTTTCTTATAGTCTGTTCCAGGCGACGGAAACGGCTGTATATAGACTTCGTCTCTTCCATCTCTGTCGGACTGGTACGCGATCAGGTCCCCGTTGGAAGAAACGACACCATGGCTTTCCCGGAATGGAGTCCGCAGGAACAACTCTGACTGTAGGTCATCGATCGAGAGTATCCAGATATCCAACTCCGTATCCAGGTTGTCTTCGTGATACACCAGAAACCGTCCGTCCGGTGAGAACGATGTTGGATACTGATCCTGATCGTTGGTAACAAGCGGCTCCTCGATTCGGTCGTCCTTCGACTGCCAAACGAGGTTCCACACGAGTTGTTCTGACTGGAAAACAATATGGTTGCCGTTGGGACTCCACAGAGGAGTTAATTTGGGATTATCACCGGCCGCGAAACGTGACGGGTTGTCTCGACGAATGTCATACGTCCAGATTTCTGACTTTCCCTGATCGATTAGTTGGTAAGCGATTTCCTGACCATCTGGCGAGAGACTGGGAACTCGGAAAGCTCCTCTTCGTTCTGAAACCTTCTCTTCGTTACCGTTGAGATCTACCCAGACCAGCTCGCGTAAGGCGGCGGACGGGAGGTACGCAAGGGTTCCGTTTCTCGATATGGCAAACGCGGACTCCCCATCGTTCAGATTGAAGAACACGTCCTTCAGTACCGCCCGCTCCGGACCCGTTACCTCCAGGCTCTCCAGATCAAACGGCGCGGCCATCAGGGTATCCGAACGCACGAACAGGAGATGTCCGGTGTCAACATATCGGCCAAAGAGTGCACCTGACTGTAAGGTAACGATCTCCCCACTATCGAGTCTAAGGGCGGCCACCCGAGCGTTATCCACTGGGGTGGCATAAACTGAGAAGATGACTGTCTTGCCGTCAGGCAGGATCTGCGGCCACCAGTGACCGAGTTCCTTCTCGGCGTCCGGTGTGGTCAGGATTGTTGCTGTCCCACCTGTAGCAGGAATTCGAGAGAGTCCCTGGGCAAAATTTCGATTGAAGATGATGCTATCGCCATCGGGGTGCCAACTCGCTCCCATGGCCGATCGATCCGCAAGCTCTGTCGTCGTACCCGTATCCAGGTCGATCACCTTCAGCCCCTCGAAATTTTCGCCACTAAAACCAATCTGTCTTCCGTCAGGAGAAAAAAACGGGTCACGAGCGCCTTCGGTGCCGGCGATGCACTGGGATTCCCATTCATCCAACGCACGGATACATATCCTGTCAATCCCGTCGAGACGACTAACGTAAGCCACCTGGATTCCGTCGTCCGAGAGGGCCACCAATCCACCCTGCACGACCTGCTCCTCAAGAGGCACGGTGATTGAAAATCGAACCGGAGGCATCGGAGTGGGTTCGAGGTCTCGAACCAGTCCCAGGCCGAGGATGGCCGTGGCCATGGCGAGCACTCCCACGAGCGCCCACGGCATCACCTGCCGCCAGCCCGTACCAGCGGATATCGCTGTAGTAGCCCCTGGGATCCCTGTGGCGGGAGTGGTGAGGGCTTCTTCAATCTCAATTCTCACGTCCCCAATGTGCTGAAGACGGCGGTTAGTCTCTTTATGTAAGCACCGACGTAAAAGCGTTCGGATGTTCCAAGGTGTGTTACCAGGCAACTTCTCCCAATCCGGCTCACTCTTGAGAATCGAAGCCAGCGTCTCGGTAATAGTCTCCCCCCCGAACGCTCTCTTTCCTGTCAATAGTTCATACAGGACAGCCCCGAAGGCAAAGATGTCTGCCCTCTTGTCCACCGGCTTCCCCTTGGCCTGCTCTGGAGACATATAGGCCGCCGTCCCCAGAATCACCCCTGCCCTGGTCATCTCCTCAGTCAGGGTGGGTGATTGGGAGATGTCGGTGACCGGCGGCTCGGCCTCAAACGCTTTGGCCAGACCGAAATCCAGGATTTTGACCTTGCCCTCAGGAGTGACCTTCACGTTGGCCGGTTTTAGATCGCGGTGGATGACGCCCTTCTCATGGGCTGCTTCTACTCCTTCGGCAATCTGACGGCAGACTTCCAACGCTTCTTCGACTGGCACTGGCCCTTTAGCCACACGCTCAGCCAGGGTCTCGCCTGGGACCAGCTCCAGGACCAGGAAATGAACCTCATCCGCGTGCTCAAAGCTGTGAATGGCAGCAATGTTAGGGTGATTGAGCGAGGCTAAGAGCTTCGCTTCTCGTTCAAACCGTGCCAGCCGTTGGGGGTCCTGGGTGAATTGCTCGGGCAGCACTTTGATGGCCACTTCACGACTCAGGTTGGTGTCCTCGGCGCGATACACCTCGCCCATGCCACCCTGGCCGATCTTCTCCAAGACCTTGTAGTGAGAGAGTGTCTTTCCGATCATTACAGTTCGTAGCAGTCGGCGCTCAATTGCTGATCGGGCTTTGCTTGGCCCGCTCGACGATCCGCTTTGCGTCCTCCTCCAGCAGCAGCCGATCCTCCAACAAACGATTCACAGCCTCCTTCACCTTGTCGACGTAAGCCTCGTGGGCCGGATAGCGCTCTTCGATGGAGAGGCGAGGATCTCCCGAAGCCTTGCGCTCGGCACGAGTCTCTGCAAAAGGGATAGAGGATCCGGTGAGCGAGCAAAGTTCCCCCTCCGCAAATCCGTCCCGACGGTGATTCCAGCCCAGGTACGTCGCTCGCGGCACCTCCACCGCCGGCATCCGGATACCGGCCAGGTCGTTTCCGTCCACATCGACCCTGGGGACGAACACCGGGTAGGCCTTTCCTTCCCTGGGAGGCTGTGCGCTGTAATCCGTGACCCGGAGCCCGTTGACGCGTCCGTTGTAGGTGAGTTTCGGAATCGAAGGAAAGCTCATGCCCGCTGGATCGGGCGTGACAAGCGTGCCCTCGGATCGCGATGGAAAGCGGCTGTGGGGAGGCTCCACACCCTCACTTACCCAGCGGTCCAAGGCGTGGAGCAGCGCCCTCATCGACTCTCCCACATGCAGTGGGTTGCTTAACTGCTGGCAGTAGGCAGTCGGTCCCGGAACCGCGTCAATCGAGTTTCCATGGGGTGCACTTGCGATGAGATAGGCCCGTACGTTGGGAGGAAGCTCGATGTCGGCACCGGTGGTATCGGTGACCACCAGTGACGAACGCGCTTGCCAGAACTCGGTGCTCGTATCGGTGTGCATCACCTTCGGGCAGTTTTTCGCTTCCAGACATCGGGCCAGGATTCCGTCTCGTTTTCCCGTGAGAGGGTCGGTCAACACACCGTAGGTAAAGGGGAATTGATCGCCGGCGGTCAGGTGGGTCTCGTGCTGTCGGGAATAGCGGCCGGGCTGGGCCCAACGGTAGTTGGTGAACATCTTCCGTGAGCCGGCCACGTGAGGAAGGATTCCCTCGAAGACCCTCTGTCCTTTTTCGTCCTCGTTGAATCCCTGATAGAGGAAGTCTCGAAGGAAACGCCCACTTTGGGATCTCCCGAAAGCATAGGCGTAGCGGATGGCCGGACTACCATTCGGCGCAAGCGGATTGGGATTCCCCATGGGGTCGGATTTTTCCTGCCTCAGGAAGGAGATCACGTCCCGGGTCGAGGCAAAGGCGAGACCCATCACCACCGGATCGCGGGCAAGATAAGTGAGCTCATAGATAGCTCCTCCGTCGAAGCCGGACGGCCGGTGAATCAGGATCTGGTCCGGGCTGGTCGCACCTACCCCGGCTGGGGCGGCAACGACATACTCGAAGGAAAGATCGAATGGCGTTACCCGCGGATCCCGTTCGTTCTGGCGTACCGTGAGGGTCGCCTTCGCAGGGTCGAGGTCCGCGACCGGATAGCTCAAGCTACCGAAGGGAGTGTAGACATCCGAGAGGATGAACTCGTCTTGGTTTGTTCCAGTCACACCCGTTAGAATCGGTACCTCGAGTCGCATCAGCCCTTCGGCAGGCGGAACATCCCCCTGCCAGCCCGACCAGACGACTGTGTACCCTTCACGCATCAGGTACCCGTTTCCAGCGTCGGCCGCGGTGGTGGGATCATTGTTCCAAGGAGCGTCGTTGATGAGCCCCAGGCTCCTTTTTCTTCCCCGATTGACGACCTCGTAAAATATCCGGCCGTTACCTTGCGCCAGATCGATGGGCTTCAAGATGACGACGTCGGCCACGAACTCGACCCGTTTAGCAGCGTTTCTTGGCGCCTGCTTCAGATCGACGATACCGGCATTGTGCGGGTCAGTGGGATCGACCTCGAGGAAGGCCCGAGCCACGATCTTTTCGTATGGGCCGACGCTGCCGAACTCCCTTCCTTCGAAGGTCGGTGATTCGACCTCGAGGACCTCGAAACGGACGACCTCGGCTTCGGCGTCGGTCGAGAACATTAGGAAGAAGACCACGATGAGGATCGAGATCAGGAAGCGTAGCCAACCCGGTCCAAAGTGGCATCGATTCATCATCAGTGTCCTCCGCGGTGATTGAGAGAAGCCACCAGTTGGACCACCTAGCTTCTCTGAGATTCTATAACGGCTCATGGTCTTGCCGAGCATACAATTCCCCCCAGCTGCAGACAGATTTGTACTAGATGCTACGCCGTGAGGCAGCTAAAGACAATGAATAAGAGCAGAACGGCTCACTACTGTGGGAGCCTAATTAGGAGACTGGTGCATGTGCACCTCTTTCCATGTGCCTCCCTGCTTGACCCACACTCCCGTACGGCGGTCCGTCCATCGATTGACATCGCCATTCGGTACGGTCATCGATCCGACCAAATAACCGGTAACCACAGCGGTATTGCCGTAGACCTTCACTTCCAAGTTTCGAAGCTGATAATTGCGCTTGAAACCAGCAGCAACTGAGGCTTGGAAAGCTTTCCTTCGTTCTTCGGGAGAGTTGGATGTGTTAAGAAGTCCACCTCCACGACCAAAGATGCTAAATTCTGCCATGCGGCGTGAGACCCTGCCATCCGCATCCCCAGCGTTGACTGCAGCGAAAAGGCCCTACACCGCCGCCTTCACATCATCCGCAATGGCGACAGTAGTGGCAAACATACCGACTACCAGTAGTGTGGTGAGTGCTTTCATTTCATACCTCCCCTTGTCGGATCGTTCAAACCGTGCAATGCAATTGCCCTCAATGCTAAGACTGTAGGGGGTGAAAAGCAATCAAAATAGTCACCTCTTTTGGCTGGAGTAAGTTGGAGTGAGTGTGCCGCGGGTTTTCTTTATAGATGTATCCTTGTACCTCATAATAGGTTTCATGGGGGACCCATGAGTCTGTTGGAAACAGTTCACTTCAGATGCCCCTATTGCGGTGAGCGCATTGAGGTAGTCGTGGACTGTTCCATTGGGTTCCAGAAATACGTGGAGGACTGCCAGGTTTGTTGCAAACCAATAAACCTTGCTGTTTCCGTCAATCATGAAGGCGAACCGAGTATTGAGGCGTGTCAGGAGGATGAATAATGAGTTGTGAGAGAGACTCTCCAACCTCGTACCAGGATTTCGTCGAGAATCCAGAGCAAATCAGCTGTTGAGGCTTTCCGCATTTGTTCCTTTGCGGGATACCGATCTAATATCTATGAAAGTATCCGAGGGCAAGGAAAGGCCATTCGTGAAATGTATCCTTGGCTAGCCTAGGGTTCCAAATTCATCCGCCGCAGCAGATCCTGGAAGCGAGGGCCTTCCGCAGATGGGCTTCCCCGCAGCCTAGAGAGGCTTCCAGGGCTCGCGGAGCATCCAACCGGCTGTGTCCCCTCAGGAGAGGCCAGAGGTTATCTGCTCAACAGACCGGCATTTCGCATCTGCTCGCCGATAGCTTCCACCAGTTGTGTGGCGAAGGACCGCACATCCTGCGGATCGGTCGTCTCACTTTCCCCCGCCCAGATCAACTGATCCTGTTCAATGGAGTAGATCAGCGTTTCGATGGCGACCCTCCTGGGAGACTTCTGTGATCCGATCTCGTAGACCGTCGTCCATGATTGGCCCCAGTAGCCCCAGAAACTCGAGTAGTAAGAATTGGAATACGTCGTTGTTGTCACGGTCCGGCGATGGGTTTCCTTGTCATACCCCACAATCCGCATGGTGACCGCCGCGGTAATACCGGCATTCTTGAGGAACTCCTTGGCCTTCTCCTTGTCCCTGACCAGCTCGCCGGGCAGCACGGTATAGCCGGCAACGGCGTCCACCCCGCGCCTGCGTAGCTCGGCCGCCAGCGTCTCTTCGGGACCCCAGCGCATGGTGTCGTCAGAACTGATCACGAAGGTGGCCATCTTGACCGTGGTCGCATCGATGGGTGCCGCCTCGGGATTCTTCCAGGTCGAGACGAAGGTGATCGATGCCGCCGTGGCCAGGGTCACGGTCAGCAAGAATGCTCCGGCCATTTGTAGTCCAAGTTTCATCTTCGGTTTTCTCCTCAAGATTTCTTTGGGGTAGAGTGCCAGGTCCTGCCGAACCTGTCTACTGTCAAGATTGACAGGGCCACGCCCTCTACTTTAGCTGGAGTGAGTTGGAGCTGGTTTCTCGCGGGCACACTGCAGGCACAACCCCGAAAGCGTCTCCACAGATGAGTTGGTCGTTTCCCCTCTGGGGACCTCGTGCTAGAATTTGGAGCCGATGTTGGAATTAATCGAAAACTGGCTGGTCGAGCAGAACCTGGATGCCACGGCGGCACTCGTCCTGGCCCGAATCATCGCTTACTTTTTCGTCATTTCCCTGAGCGTTCTGGCCAATTTCGTGGCCAAGCGATTGATTGTATCAGGCGTCAAATCGCTGGTTTCTCGGTCCCGAACCACCTGGGACGACGCCCTCGTGCAAAGGAGGGTCTTCTCCAAGCTGTCGCATTTGGCTCCAGCCCTCGTTCTTTACACGGGGATGCCTTTGGCCCTGGAGGGGTATGGCCTTTTGACTTCTCTCCATTCCAGTGCGGCGCTGATCTACATGATCCTTGTCGCTGTCCTGGTTTTCGATTCCCTTCTCAATGCCGTTCAGGACATCTATGGGACCTATGAGATCTCCAGGGAAGTTCCCATCAAGAGCTTCCTGCAGGTCCTGAAGCTGGTCATGTACTTCGTCTCGGGGATCTGGATCTTGTCCATCATCCTGGACCGAACACCGCTCTATTTCCTGAGTGGCCTGGGGGCTTTAACGGCGGTTCTCATGTTGATCTTCAAAGATGCCATTCTGGGTTTTGTGGCAGGCATCCAGTTGACCGCCAACCGCATGGTGGCCCCGGGAGATTGGATCGAGATGCCTCGATACGGCGCCGACGGGGATGTGGTAGAAATGACCTTGACGACCGTCAAAGTTCAGAACTGGGACAAGACCATCACCACGATTCCCACCTACGCACTGATCAGCGAATCCTTCAAGAATTGGAGAGGCATGCAGCAATCGGGGGGGCGCAGGATCAAGCGTGCAATCCATATTGATATGAACAGCATTCGATTCTGTACCGAGGAGATGATCGGACGCTTCTCCAAAATACAGTACATTTCTAAATACGTTGAGACAAAGCGAGCCGAATTGACCGAGTACAACCGGTCCGCCAAGGTGGATGATTCAAGCCTGGCCAACGGCAGGCGAATGACCAATATCGGGACGTTTCGAGCCTACGTCCAGGCCTATTTGCAAAACCACCCCATGGTGAGCCAGGAGATGACCTTGATCATTCGCCAGTTGGCTCCGGGTGAGCACGGTCTGCCGATCGAGATTTATGTCTTCTGCACCGACATCAGATGGGCCCACTACGAAGCGATTCAGGCCGATATTTTTGACCACATTCTGGCCGTCCTGCCGGAGTTCGACCTGCGTATCTTTCAAAACCTGTCAGGCAGCGACTTCCAGGCCTTCACCACCCGTTCTACTTCCCCCTAACCCGGATGATGCATAGGTTTTTTGTATCTCCGCATTTGTTCCTTTGCGGAATACCTATCTAAATATTCATGAAAGTATTCGAGGCCAAGGAGAGGACCGGAAGATGCCTTCGCGAAATGCCTCTTCGGCTAGTCTAGGGTTTCAGATTCATCCGCCGCCGCGGGTCGTTTGTCGCGGATGGGCTTGTTTCCGAGGCATCCACCCGGCACCACAACGATTATTTGTTCTGCTAATAGCCTATTTAGTTATTTGGGTGACGTGGTCCAGCGATCTTCGTGACCCCGATTACGGGCTGAAAAGACAGGTGCAAGGGCGTTCTCACCCGAGGGAACACCCTAAGGGCTGCAAGTGGGATAAACCGGTTGGTTTCTTGTGCAGATTAGAAGAACTGTTGGTGACGGTTTTCCGAAAAGCTGATTCACGGGCCAGTTTCCGATAAGCCGACTATACGGCCAGTGGGGGAAAACGTAAGCACTCCGGCGTCTTTGGCGACTGAATTGCGACACACCTCCTGGAGGATGGTTACGATATTCGAACAGTACAGGAACTCTTGGGACACAAGGATGTTAGAATAACAATGGTTTACACCCACGTCTTGAACCGGGGACCAAGGGGCGTTCGGAACTCCATGGAAAAAATGCCGGACGGGTAATATGCGGGTCAGTATAAGCGTTTTGGGTCGAGCGGCATGTTCAGCGGAACTTGTTGCCAGTAAGCTAATTACGTAGCGTCTTCAGCCTATTTATGCATGCGTCTTATACGGACTACTGGAATAGTATACTGATCAGCATATTCGTGTGAAAACCAATCGACTCGCGAAATCAACAAAGTGGCTCACCTGAGCAGGAGGTAGAGACGTGTCGGGGGAAAAAGGTTTGTCGCGCATTGCGGGTTTTCCTGTTCGATTTCTGATGCGCAGCTACCGTCATTTGGCTACGGTGCGCACGGAGAAGCGTCTGCCGGCAGGTCCAGACACGATTGACCTGCTGCTGTACGCAAGCCTCAACCTTGTTCCAATCGTGGCCCTCTTCTTTGTCCCCTTTAGCTGGCAGGGCATAGTCGCGCTGCTGGGAATGAACATTGTTGGCATCATCGGTTCGGAAGTAGCCGATCACCGATACTTTTCTCACCGTCCCTTTAAGACCAGTCGCTGGGGAGAATACTTCCTCGCGTTCTGTTCAGGGATAGTCTTTCAGGATTCGCTGTTTCATTGGGCTACTGATCACAAGGCTCATCATCGCTTCAGCGACAATCAGGACGAGTACGCCGACAGGGATCCTCACAACTCAACGAAGGGGTTTTTCCACAGTTTTTGCGGTTGGTTGTTGATGCGAAGTCCTCATCGGGACGACCTCAATGCGAAGAGACAGCGAGGTCGCGGTCTGTATGAGGATCGATTGTTGAACATGCTTCAGTTCTTGCCATTTCTTTGGTTGTGTTTGTTCGGCATCTTAACCGGGCTCTATTTCTTTGGCGGCTGGACTGCCATCGTATATGGCATCGTAGGACTCATCGTTCTTCCTTCGCTTGATATGTTTCTGGTCAACAGTGTAGGGCACGGTCACGGTCCAGGCTGGCTGCATACCAGGGATTACGACAACGGTGATCGCTCCACTAACGTGGCCTTGCTTGGCTTCATTGGTAGCGGGGTCGGGTGGCACAACAACCACCACGCCTTTCCTTGGTCCGCGCGTTCCGGCCTTGAAAGGTGGCAGTTGGACAAGGCTTGGTTGATCATCCGTTGCATGGAGTACTGCGGCATTGTCCGGGACGTCAGACAGCCGACGGAAGAACAAAAACGACTCAAGAAGGACAAGGCAATGGCAAAAACCACAGGAACCGAGCGTTCCGAAGCATGACAGCGACATATTCGTCGATCATGTCTCCCACTTGAATCGGTTAAGGACGATCGTATCTTTTGTACTCGCTGATGTTCTCCATCATCCAGATGTTGCCGGCTAGCTCAGCCATAGAGAAGACAATCTTGTCAACCGCCCTTTCGCCCACTTGGACGTATAACGCCCTTACCGCAAACTGACCCACTACCGAAGGTTCAGGTTTGGTGCAAAGTGGTGCATCTTGATGTATAATTAGAGTTTATGGCAACCATGGAAAAACCCACTCGTCAGAGTATCTCACTGCCCTCTCGCCTGGCCAAGCGGGTCAAGGCTTTGGCCAAGCACCAGAAGACCAGCGCGAACCGGGTTCTCGTTGAGCTCATCGAGACTGGGCTGGAGTCGAAGGAAGCTGAGAAACACCGGTTCTTTGAACTGGCAGACCAGTTGGGTACTTCGACCGATAGAGCAGAGCAGCGGCGCATCAAGGAGGAACTGGCACGCCTGACGTTTGGGGAGTAGATGCCGAAAATTCAATGGAAGAATCTCCCGCCTGCCCTTCGGGATCATCTCTTCGATCGACTTCGCGAGCGAAAAATCACAGTCGAGAACCTCTATCAGTTGAAACTTTGGCGCGAAACCCAGCCCGAGGCTCCAGAAGGACTTTGGTACAAGGACTTTGGATCGTTCAAGATTTGTGGGGAAGGGAGATATCCGAAGACCTTTCTACTGCGCGGCCAGCCCGCCAAGGGGGTGAAGATCTGAAGTACTCCCATTAATGCTTGGAAGACCTCCCGCGACCTCACGGCTGCCTCTCGGCCCTATGACCCTCTACTCACCTCCGGATGCAAGAGAACCTAATCTTCAGGCCAGCGGTAAGGAGGCCGCTGACCATGAAGAGAAAAAGCAAAAGGAGTTCCAAGAAGGTTTCCAGGACCAAAACCAAGCTTCAGCTTCCCGATCTCGATCAAGCCAAGGCAGCAGTCCTCAACAGTCTGGGATCACCGGAGTCGCAACGCGGGTATCACCATGCCATCGACGAGTTCATTGGTTGGTATTGCTCTGAACCGCGCCTCTCCTTCAACAAGAGCGTGGTAACCCGCTACCGAATCCACCTCGAGGCTCGCCAACTGGCACCGGGAACCATCAACGTCAGACTCGCAGCGGTGCGCCGTCTCGCTTACGAGGCGGCCGACTTTGGGCTGTTGAGCCCGGAACTCGCAGCGGGCATACGCCGGGTCAAGGGAGCGAAGAAGTTGGGCGTTCGCCTTGGCAACTGGCTGACGGCTGAAGAGGCTTGCACCCTGTGGCAACTTCCGAATACCGAGACTCTCAAAGGCAAGCGTGACCGAGCAATCCTGGCAACCCTCTTAGGTTGTGGGCTTCGTCGCCGTGAGCTAGCTGAGTTGACCTTCTATCACCTCCAACGTCGTGAAGATCGCTGGGTAATCATCGACCTGGTTGGCAAAGGGGGCCATGTGCGGACAGTCCCGGTTCCAGACTGGGTCAAACAAACCATCGACATCTGGCTCACCGCAGCCGGAATTGCGAGCGGTCGACTCTTTCGGTGCGTTTGTAGAGCGGGAACCGCCTGGGGCAACGGCATGACGGAGAAGGTTGTCTGGCATGTCGTCAAAAACTATGCTGCCAAGCTTGGAGCTCCAAAGCTCGCTCCACATGACCTTCGTCGATCCTGCGCACGCCTCTGTCACGAAGCCGGAGGCGAGTTGGAACAGATCCAATTTCTGCTCGGCCACGTCTCAGTGCAAACGACAGAAAAGTACCTTGGGTGCAAGCAGCGCCTTCGCGGGGCTGTCAACGATCGAATCGGAATTGAGCCATAACATAGTTACGTGCAAGGGTATGCGACATCCGACCCGGACGACTTCCGACTATAGGTCCAAGTGGACTGGACCAGCTAGATAGGCCTCACAGGTATTGCATTGTCAATCAGTAGAATGTTCAAATGACATAGACAATGTCTTCACAGAAGAAGCGACGTTCAATCGATATCAAGCTCTTAGATGATCTCTTCGAGATGGGAGGCGGCTTACGTTTGTCGGCGATTGGGAGGAGCCATCTGGGGAATCCTGGTTAGAACCTCAAGAAGGGACAATTAAGGATGTTCGTGATTAAAATGAAAAATTATAAAGTCATATCGTTGCTGGTTGCTGTTCTTTTTCTTTGTTCCGTAAATTTGTGTTTGGGACAAACGTTGGATGAATCAGATTTCGTTATTTTTGAAAGCGAAGTTT
>Ga0209997_10000571_pt1 | contig 12428 bp, 11 predicted proteins | sample CR04metaG_FD_182079 | JGI IMG/M metagenome (GOLD analysis project Ga0209997, IMG submission 182079) | Deep subsurface microbial communities from Mariana Trench to uncover new lineages of life (NeLLi) - CR04 metaG (SPAdes) (version 2) | ecosystem: Environmental > Aquatic > Marine > Ocean trench...
TCCGCTATATCTTCAAAATGGAAAAATTGCAATTGGTATTTTCTTTGCAGTATTATTTTTGTTGTTTATCCCATTTCCAATATTTGCTGCATCTGCAGTATTACCAGTAGAAACCATGTCTGCAAAGATGCTTTGTATTTCTGCAGCAATTGCTTCAATTCTAATTTACACAGGTTCAATAATTGAGGTAAAAATTGGACTTAAGTTAAGATTTGTTTATGCATTATTTGCACCGCTAGGAAGTCTAGTAGTAGTTTTAGGATTTTTAAGCGGACTAATTCAGGCAAAGAGTACATCTGCCATTATATGGAAAGAAAGAAGCTATTCAATGAAAGATCATACTCAAAATTCAATCAGCATATAGCAAGCCTTTTAGATAGAAAATAAAGAATAAAAAATCTCATGGACAAATCAAGTGTGTTTGTAGGTGGGGCTGTTGGAGCTGTAATTGTCATTGTCATATTTGCAGTACTATTTGTTTCACCGCCAGAATCAATAAAACCTGGAATTGTAGTAAGTAATGGTCATTCAGTTAGTACAATAGGAGAAATAACTCCACTTTATTCAAAGAGTTTATCATTAATTGAGATTTTTGAAAAATCTGAATCAGGAGTAGTAAGAGTAAATGTGCAAAAAAGTGAAGAAGTTAATGGGGCAAGTGGATTAGGTTCAGGTTTTGTTTTTGACAAAAAAGGACACATAATTACAAATGCTCATGTTGTGAATGACGCAAAAAAGGTTGTAGTTACATTTCTTGATGGTAGATCATATAATGCAGAAATTATTGGGATAGATGAATTTACTGACCTCGCAGTAATCAAAGTTAATGCAGACTTGGCACTTTTACATCCATTAGCACTTGGTGATTCATCTAATCTCAAAGTTGGAGAACCAATAGCTGCAATTGGAAACCCATTTGGATTATCAGGCTCTATGACTGCAGGGATAGTAAGTCAGTTAGGAAGATTACTTCCATCAGGTTCTGGATATTCTATTCCAGATGTAATTCAAACTGATGCTGCCATCAATCCTGGAAATTCAGGAGGGCCACTACTTAACATGAGAGGGGAAATAGTTGGGATAAATACTGCAATTCAATCAACAACAGGTGAATTTACAGGAGTAGGATTTGCAATACCATCACAGACTATTGCCAAAATTGTACCAACTCTTATTGAGAAAGGAGAATACAAACACCCATGGATTGGAATCTCAGGTCGTGACATTGGTCCAGATCTAGCAAAAGTTTTGGAACTAAAGGATGCAGTAGGATTTTTGATAGTGACAGTTGTAGAAAATAGTCCAGCTTCTAAAGCAGGATTAATTGGATCTGAAAAAATCATTGAAGTTCAAGGAGTCAATTATCCAATGGGTGGAGATATCATTTTATCAGTAGATGGAATTGAAGTTAGAAAGATTGATGATATTTTGATACATCTTCAAAGAGCAAAATCTGTTGGGGATGAAATGGTTTTAGAGATTCTAAGAGATAATAGAACAACAAATATCACAATTGTTCTCCAAGAGAGACCAAATGGAAATTAGCACAATACAAGCATAAATACTTCTAGTCAAGAATTCTTTCTATTGAACAAGCTTGTGTTAAACTCTGAGAGTTTAAACAATGTTTTAGAGAACAAAGCAATTTCCCATCATGATATTATGGAGATTTTTCAAAATGCAGTAGAAAATTCTACCGAGCTCTTTTCAGCTGCGCAAAATTTACGAAAAAAATTTAAAAAAAATTCTGTTACATTTTCAAAAAAAGCATTTTTCAACATAGTCAATCTCTGCAAAGATACTTGTTCATACTGTACATACAAAGCTGAACCAGAAGAAGAAAAACTATCTTTGATGTCAAAACAGCAAATATTAGAACTGTTACAACTTGCAAAAAAATACAGATGTGTTGAAGCACTTTTTGTTACAGGTGAGCGACCAGAACAGAAATATCAAGAAGCGCGAGATTGGCTTAAGGAAAATGGATTCAAATCTACTGCTGAATATCTTATTCATGCATCAGAACTAGCATTAGAATTAGGATTATTCCCACACACAAATGCAGGAAATCTGAATTTTGAGGAGATGAGAGAGTTGAAGAAAACAAATGTGTCAATGGGAATAATGCTTGAAAATGTCAGTGAAAGATTAACAGAAAAAGGAATGCCACATTATTTGGCTGCAAGTAAAAGACCAAAAGCAAGATTAGAAGTCTTGGAAAATTCTGGAAAATTAGGAATTCCAATGACAACAGGAATTCTTGTAGGGATTGGAGAGACAGTAGAGGAGATCATTGATTCAATTTTAGCAATTAAACAGTTACACCAAAAATATGGAAACATTCAAGAAGTAATTTTGCAAAATTTTCAACCAAAATTAGATACCATGATGAAGAATGCACCACCAGCTGATGAAAAATATTTCAAAACAATTGTTGCATTATCAAGAATCATTATGCCAGAGATGAACATACAGATTCCGCCAAATCTATCCCCAAAATCATATCAAAGTTTCTTATCAGTTGGAATAAATGATTGGGGAGGCATATCGCCATTAACTCCAGATTTTGTAAATCCAGAATTTTCCTGGCCAAAAATTGACAAAGTTGATGAAAATTCAAAAAATGCAGGATTTGAATTAAAGTGCAGATTCCCAATATATCCAGAATTCTTTTCTTTTGTTAGTAAAGAGTTAAGAGATAAGATGTCAGTTATTGAAAATGGAGAAGGGTTAGTAAAAGAGGAGTATTGGAGATGACCAGTAACACAGATTCACTTTTCAAAAATGCAGACCCAATAGTATCCAAAATCCTAAACAACGCATTATCAGATAAGGAGATTTCTGTAGAAGATGCTTTGATATTATACAATACAACTGGAATTGACTTTCATCTAGTAGGGTTTGTTGCAGATGAGATTAGAAGAAGAAGAGTCGGCGATATTGTATCATATGTAGTTAATAGAAATATCAATTTTACAAATGTCTGCATCAAGCAATGTGGTTTTTGTGCATTTAGTAGAGATTTTCGAGAAGAAGAAGGATATTTCCTACCAACTGAAGAGATTGTACGAAGAGCAAAAGAGGCACATCAATTAGGGGCTACTGAAGTCTGTATTCAAGCAGGACTGCCACCAGACATGGAAGGGGATTTGTATGAAAACATATGCAGAGAAATCAAAAAAGAGATTCCAGACATCCACATTCATGGATTTTCCCCTGAAGAGATTCTATATGGAGCAACAAGATCAGAGACCTCAATTGAAGAATTTCTAAAGAGAATGAAAGAAGCTGGAGTAAACACACTTCCAGGAACATCCGCTGAAATTCTTGATCAAAAACTCAGAGATAAGATTTCCCCAGGCAGAATCAGTGTAAAAGACTGGGAGAAGGTTATCAAGACTGCTCACAAAATGGGAATAAATACAACATCAACTATGATGTTTGGTCACTTGGAAACACTTGAACATAGGGTTAGACATATTGCAAAACTAAGAGAAATTCAAAAGGAGACAGGGGGATTTACAGAATTTGTTCCCCTAAATTTCATTCCCGATGAAGCACCAATGTACAAACATCAGTTACATGAAGGAATTAAAGAGGGAGCAAATGGAAATGATGTTTTACTTACACATGCAATTGCAAGAATTATGTTGAACAATTCTATTAATAATCTTCAGATGTCATGGGTAAAAGAAGGTCAAAAGATGTCTCAATTATTACTGATGTGGGGAGCAAACGATTTTGGGGGAACACTGATCAATGAGAGCATATCAACATCTGCAGGTTCAGAGCACGGTCAGTTATTAAGACCAAAAGAAATAAGGAGACTGATAAAAGAAATTGGAAGAATCCCAGCAGAAAGAGATACCAATTATAAGATTCTAAGAAAGTTTGATAATGGAAATGATGTTGAAAATGAGCTTGACAAAGTTACAGATACTTCTCGATTCGGATCATATGTAGAATTGATTAAAATTAACAAATTCAATTATAAAAATCCAAGGAGAAAATGATTGTCTGCCTTAGACAAGGCATTAAATCATTCAGAGAACATAGGAATCAATGAATGTGAGATAATTGTTATTAAAAAAAAGATCATTACCGTAAGAATCACGGATTCAGAGATTACTGAAATTAAGCAAAACTTTGATGAAAATTATGGCATAAGATTAATTCATGACAAAAAAATCACATCAATTCAAACAACTAACCAGCAAGAGATAGAAAAGACTATTGATAATGCATTCAAAACATCATCTAAACTTAAGGCTAGAGATTTTTGGGGAGGATTACCATATGACGCAACCTTCAAGCGACTTGATGGAACATTTGATGAAAAACTGGAGAAGATATCCGGTACAAAAGCAATGGATATCGCACAAAATATGATAAATTCAGCAAATAATGATAGAGTAAATACGATTACGGGATCACTAAACATAGTTTCAGAAAATTTTGAGATAGCAAATTCCAATGGATTGAATCTAAATGACAAGGCCACATACATTTCAGGAATTATTAACGCAGAATCAGAATATGGAACCTTGCCAGTATCAGGAATAGGTCACGCAAGTGGTAGAACTTTATCAAATTTTTCTGCAGAACAAGTTGGAAATGATGCAAAAATTATGTGCATCGAATCAATAAATCCACAAAAAATTCATTCAGACAAGTATTCAATAATTTTTGAACCATATTCAGTAGGAGAATTATTAGCATTTGTTGTTGCAGCAAATTTTAATTTTAAAACATTTTCAGAAAAGAAAAGTTGTTTTTCAAACAATTTTGAAGAGAAAATAGCAACTGAGCAGCTTAGTTTGATTGATGATCCTCATATCCCAGAAGGTATTGGAACAAAATCTGTAGATGATGAAGGAGTGGAAACTCAAAGAAGAAGTTTGATAGAAGAAGGAGTTTTTAAAAATACTTTTTCGAATCTGTTTGATAGCTACAAAGAAGGAAAGCAAACTTCAGGTAATGCATCGAGATCAGGCTCACCTATGGGAAGAAGTTCTGAACCAATTCCAATTTCAGCACCTCACAATCTCAAAATAAATCCAGGAAATATTTCTCAAGAAGACATGATCAAAGATACAAAACATGGATTGTTAGTTGGAAGGTTATGGTACACATATGCAGTAAATCCAATTAAAGGAGATTTTTCATGCACAGCAAGAAGTGGGATAAGAATTATTGAAAATGGAGAGATAAAGGGGCCTGGAAAATCAGTAAGAATAATCCACAATCTTCCAACTATGATGAAAAATATTTCGGAAATTGGTAACAATCAAAAAAATGTAATTCAATGGGCATCACTTCCATCCATTACACCATCAATTAAAGCTGAAAATATTATGGTAAATTCCATCTAAATGGCAAATTCAGGCACAAATTACTTGAAAAATGTGACTGCCAGATATACAACATAACCAACAGTCAAACAAACACCCATGGCTCTACTGATAATTCCAGTTTTTAGAGCAATTAGTAATGAAAGGCTAAAGATAATCATTATTGCGTAGTCAACATAAGCATCAGAGCCAATCAACACACCACCAAGTGCAGCACCAACTCCCATTATCATCAAGATGTTGTAGATATTACTTCCAATAATGGTTCCAATGCCAATATCTGCATGACCTTTTCTAATTGCAATTATGGATGTAATTAATTCTGGAAGAGATGTTCCAATTGCAATTACTGTTAATCCAATAATTTTTTCTGATAATCCAAACTCTTTTGCTAAAATTATAGCATTATCAACTGTAAGAATTGCACCAATATACAAAAGTGCAATACCTATTCCAATTAGCCCTATAGATTTTGGATATATGTTGTTTTTTCCTTTTTCAATTTTCTCTTTGTTTTCTTCTCTATGTTTCATTGCATCTTTGTATGTATAAAATGCAAATACTCCCAATCCACCAAGTAACAATATTCCATCGTACTGAGAAAGTTCGCCATCAAGTGAGAGCAAGACAAGTAAAAGAGAAACTCCCAACATGATTGGAATTTCTTTTCGTAAAATAGATTTTCTTACTACAAGAGGAACAAGCATTGCAGATATGCCAATCACCATTCCAATGTTTGCAATATTACTTCCAATAACATTTCCTAAAATAATTGCACTGTGTTCTCCTGCTGCAGCAACACTAGCGGCAAGTTCTGGAGTTGAAGTACCATACGCTACAATAGTCATTCCTATTACAAGATTACTTATTCGGAATTTTTTTGCAATTTTGACACCACCGTTGACTAACCAATTTCCACCAAAACATAACATTACTAGTCCAACTACAGTTAGTATTGCACTTACTGCTACTTCCACAAGGAACTTTCAGATTTTGGTTGTTTAAAGGAGATGATATACTATAATTTCACAATTCTAACAATTCAAGCTAATGTCAAAAAAGAGTCAATGTACAAAAAAATTTGATCGATTTAGGATCACAAAATGCTAACAAACATGAAATTTAGGTGCAAAAAAACCAGCTAGAAAGATCAACAAGCTCAAGTTAAAGACTAATAAAGTAATGTACCGTACCATACAGTATGATGCGAACAAGATTAACATATGTACCACTAGAAGTGGCAGACCAATTTGGAGATTTTATCATAGAAAGAGGCGAGCAAGTACTTGATGCAGTAAAAGCAAGAACAAGAGACTACAGTACACTATCACTGTTGAAGTTGTTGTACCAGCTTAGAGGAAATTCTATGACGTTCTCAAATTTGTATTCAAAGTCAAAGATCAGAATGAAAAAGTCATTTCTGAATTATCTACATCTGTGTGTAGATTACAACTTTATCAAAAGAGAACCAGTAGGACCAAATGTGATCTATTCGATTACAGACAAGGGACGAACCATGCTGAATCTCTTTATGCATAAAGAAAATTATTAAAATAACGTAGAGAGATGTCAGTAATTATATCATCATGTCTTGTATGCTATTTTTAGTTACTTAGTAATGATGATGCATTTGTCTTTGTTCAAGTCCTTCTTGCTCAAAGTGATTGTGAGTTTTTCCACCATCATGGTGCGCATGAACTGTTCCATCAATATGACAATGTGTATTGTCAATCAAATTCTTCATGAACACATCATTTACGTTTAGTATCATGTTGGTTGCCTCAACTGCAGTTTTGAAAACTTGTTGTTTCACAACCACGGTTTCTATGATTTCAGATGATGAGACATCGAATATCTTTCTTATATTGGAATCTATTCCATACCATTTCATCTTGCCGTTAGATTCCGCAAGTTTTGCCCGAAATTGTGTTAATGTATCTAATGTATCCATTCCCACATTCTGTGCTAATGTCAATGGTATTTCTTCTACAGCATCTGCAAATCTCTCTATTGCAATTTGTTCCTTACCTTCAACAGTAACAGCTAGATTTCGAATTTTTTGAGCAACTATCCCTTCAACAGAACCAGCACCATATACAATGAATGGATTTTCAATGAAATTTCTTAATACATAAAATGCATTCAAAGCATTTCTGTGGAATTCATCTAGATATCGTTTTGAGTTGGCTCTCAATAACAGAGTAACAGATTTTGGATTGTTACCACCCTCCACAAAAACCATTTTATCTTCACCTACAGTTTGCTCATAAACTCTTTTTGCAAAACCTAATTCATTGTTAGATATTTTCTCGATATTTTTACAGGTCTTAGCACCAGTTGCTTTTTCTAACCACCATAAATCGTTATACTTTACTCTCCGCATAGAGATAATGCCTTTTTTTGCAAGAGCTTCTTGAACAAACTCATTTACTCCTTTCCTTGATATTACTACGTTAGCTCCTGAATCTACGATATTTTTTACAAGTGCAAGCAAGTCTTTGTTTTCTTGATCAAGAAATTGACTCATTTGTTCAGGTGATTTTATTTCTATCTCTGCCTCTGTTTTGGTTCTCATTGTTTCTAACGAGTCATTTATTAACAGAATTTTTGCGTCTTTGATAATTTTAGGCATTGCTGAACTATCTATTGTTTTGTCAATCACTGTACCTTTGATCAATTGTATTTCTGTAACATTTCCTATTTTTTCTTCAATCTTAATGTCGTCTATATTTATCTGTCCTCTTTCCAAGTTAGCTATCTCACATATTGCCTCGATGATGAGATCTACAATCTTTGTATTTTCTTCATGTAAATCAAAAATTGCTTTTCCCTCTAAGCATGTAGTTAGTAATTGTCTCATTATTTTTCTATCTCGTCTGTTTGACTTTATCTTGATTTCATCTAACGTATCTAAAGCATAATCAAGGCTTCGCTCATAACCCCTTGTAATTGTAGCAACAGGAATTCCAATTTTTAATAATCCTTCAGCATGTTTAAGTAAACTACCTATCAAAATAGCTGTTGATGTTGTGCCGTCTCCAACATGAGTGTCAACGGTGTTTACAGCATCTATAACTGATTTTGCTGCAGGATGATCAACGTCAACTTTTCTCAAAAATGCACCACCATGGCTTGTTATGGTATCTTCTCCAAGTATGTCAATGTACATTTTTTCCATACCACGCGGGCCAAGAGATGTTTTAACTATGTCGGTAACAAGTTTGCCTGAAATTAGATTGTACATTTGTGATTCTTGTAATCCAACACGTGAAATATCTTGATTAAGTAAACCTGGATATTTCATCACTTTTAGCCTCCTTTTAGATATTAAAACATACTTGCTAACGAATTTAATTTATCAAAAATAAAGAAGATAAAATCAATCGAACAGCAACTTGAACGTTATTTGATTTTACTACGTTGTATTCTTACTTGCAACGTCTTCTTCAGGTCCAGGGGTGGTGGAGCTTGGTCCACCGGCACTTGTTGCTGTAGTGTCTTCTTTGAAGTGTTTCAAATCTTCTCCTGAAATAACATCTTCCTCTGGTGGTACATAGTCGCGTACGTCATGTCTTGCTTTTCCTGGATACTTGTTTTGGGTTGCAAGGGCTACTATGAAAAACAGAGTAAATGCAATGATTGGGGGTATCATTGTATCTAATCCTGCCCATTCTTCGGGCATTGTGAAGAAGAAGATTAATCGTACTAGTGAACCAACAATAAGAGATACGATAGCTGCGGGCATGTTTGCCTTTTTCCAGAATAAACCAAATGTTAGAGGAGCAAATGCTCCGGCAAAAACTATGTCAAATGCTAAGATAAGATAAATTCCGGGGGCGGGTAAGAAATAACCAATCGCCGTTCCAACTACCATCATTGGAATAATTACGATACGAGTAACTTTGAGTAGTTGACTGTCACTCCAGTTCGGCTTTTGTTGCCATCGTTTTCTGATAATTCTCTGCATCATATTTCTGGATATTACACTTGATATTGCCAATAGTCCTCCACTGGCAGTTGACATTGATGCGCCAATTACTCCCATCAGAATTGCTGCACCAATTGCAAATGGCATAAATTCTGTAGATAGCATTGGCAATGCTATATCTGGTGATATATCTATGGGGAGATAATAAAATGCTACAATTCCTAGCATACTTGTAGGAATTACTGTAAACATAGTTAGTGCACCTCCCATCAACGCACCCCTTTGTGCTGTTTTTGGGTTTTTAGCTGAAAATACCCTCTCCATAAAGTCAAGCGCAACTATATCTCCCAATCCTAGTGCAAGAATAGCTCCCCAATTGATTAGCGCTCCATTGGCAATGTCGTATAATCCAGACAGGTCCAAAAACTCTGGTGGAGCGTTGTTGTAAATGACATCCCAAGGCGTATCTGCATAACCTCCGTAAAAGAAAAGGAATCCAGCCCAGAATGCACCTATTGCAAGATAAACTTGGAACAGGTTTGTGTAGGCTGATGCAAATAGTCCGCCAGCAACTGTGTATATTACAACGACTATAGCCGAAATAGCTATACCATAGAAATAATCTATACCGAAAACAATTTCTAAAATAAATCCACTCGCAGCTAAATTACCTGCAACAAGAATTAGAAAACTAATAATCATAAGAATACCAGAAAGACCTTCTGCCCCATTTCCAAATCTTCTAAAATAGAAATCGGGTAATGTAACCATTGACATTTTGTTTAGTGGTTTAGCATAGAATGCACCTGTTATTAACAGACATAATCCTAGACCAATCGGAATAACTGCTCCAGCCCAAAATCCAAATTCAAATACAAGTGCAACATTTCCTAACGATGAATTTCCATCAACTGCTTGAGCTGCAAGCATAGTTCCAACCATAAACAAAGGTAAACTTTTTCCTGCAACGATCAAACGCTTACCGCTATTTTTGACAAGTTTACCAGCAAATACGCCTACTAAAAGTGTGATGATAATGAAAACGGCGACAGCGATGCCAAACCCATCCATCTCCACCATGACTCAATGAATTTATCAAACTATATTAGTATTGAATTTTTCAAGTATAGTACGTTTTATGAGGAATAAGTTATTCGTATAGTACATTTAACAAAATAATTTATGGAAATATTGTAGTTTTAACAAAAATTTAACCTATAAGTTCCATAATTTTGTAAAATAATGAAATTATGAACTTCTTATTACTAGATCGCAAAAATTTGTAATTAAATTTTCATTTCTAAAATTTTCTTTGGATTTAAAATTCAAAATCTTATTAAATTAATCATCTTAGGCATAACGTGGATATACAATATGCTATTGCAGTTATTCTAATTATCTTAGGACTTGGTTTAAGTCAATCTGGCTCATCCAATCCGTTTTACAGCGGTCTTGGTATAGGAATCATAGCAATGGGAACATTTTGGGTATTAATTCGATTAATTAAAGAATTGAAAAAAAAATAATCTTAACGTCCATAGTTCATAAAATAATATAAACACTGATTTGGAATATTTTGTGTGCCAGGAAAAGGATATTCTACATTTGGCATGAAGCCAGTTATTACAACTAGATTACAAGAAGCAACCGATAAGAGTTACCCGGGAATGTTTCTACCTAGCACATTGATCATCATAATGAATGAAGTTAAGAGAGGGTATTACTCGGTAGAGGCTCATAAAATAAAATTAGATTTATCCGGTCGCTATAATACCATAACCATTAGATCTGATGTTAAAGAATGGCTAGTAGAAAATCACGAAAAACTTGGAAAAGAATATGAAGAAAGATACAATGTAAAATGTTTTACAAAATTTGTGAGTTATTTTATCATTAACATGCTTGAATCAAAAAGTGATGCTCAAAACCATTCTATTAGTCTAAAGGAATCAGATTTCAATTGGCTTCAAGAAGAATATAAAAAACAGAAAAATAATCTTCAAGGAATTTCTAGCTTTGAACGATTTGCGGATATTTACATTAATGATTTACTTGGAAAGATTAAAGCTGCAAAAGAAATTTTAACACTGTAAATTTCATTTGTTGTAATCTAAATTTTTAAAAACATTAGAGTGGTGTCATAGTATCAATTAATCGTGCATTAACAACATGGCCATCTTTTTCTTGTATTTCAAGGTCTACAGTATATTTCAAACCATCTATCATGAAATTGACTTGAACGTCCCAAGATACTCTAGGTCCTTTTTCAGGAATTTGAAATGTTGCATTTACTCTAAAGTCGCTTACATCCCCATATAGTGCATTAATTATTCTCTGAGATTCTCTATCGATATCTTCTTGCGTGCTAACACTCTGCATTACTAAATCATACAAGGAACGAATATAAAAATATTCTAAATTTAATTTTCGTTTTTTCCTGAAAATATCATAATTTTGTAAGTCTTTTTAAAAATGGATCTTGTTTCATTTTGTCTAACTCTCCTTGCACTTTATATCTGTGAAAAATTGCAGTTTGGTTATTTGGATCAAGTTCTATTGCTTTGTTGTACCATTTTAGAGATTCTTCATATTTTTTTAATAATAAAAGTAATTTTCCTTTATAGCTTATTGCATATACATAATTAGGACTAATTTTTAATGCTTTTTCACAGTATTCAAGTGCCTCATTATATTTTTTTGAGTGTTCTAGAAACCACACCATACTACATAAGGCTAGAACATTCCTTGGTTCAATCTCTAATGCACACTCAAAAAAGAATTTTGCTGCTCCAAACTTTTTCAATTGAAATAAAGATGTGCCTTTACTGTAAAGTGCTCTAACATTATTTGAGTCATATTCTAAAATTTTATCAAAGCACACTATGGCTTTTTTGTATAGACGTGTCCTGTCAAAAACTATTCCTTTATTGAATTGGGCATCAGTACATTTCGGGTCAATTTTTAGAGCCTTATCATAAAATACAAAAATCTCTTTGTTCGAAAACCCTGCAAAATCAAGCGTCCATCCCTTGGCTACTAGTGCTTTAGTGTTTTTATTATCAATCTCTAAAGCCTTGGTGTAGAATTTTATTGCTTCTTCATGCTTTCCTTGCTTTGTACGCTTTTGTCCTTTTTCATATAGAATATCA
>Ga0209997_10000573_pt1 | contig 12401 bp, 9 predicted proteins | sample CR04metaG_FD_182079 | JGI IMG/M metagenome (GOLD analysis project Ga0209997, IMG submission 182079) | Deep subsurface microbial communities from Mariana Trench to uncover new lineages of life (NeLLi) - CR04 metaG (SPAdes) (version 2) | ecosystem: Environmental > Aquatic > Marine > Ocean trench >...
CCAGAACGATCTGACGAACGCTGCGGAATCCACGCTGGCCCGCCTTTTTCATCTCGTCGCTGAATTTCAGCCCGTTTCGAAACAACGGGATGCCGCGTTCCAGTACGGCTCTGGTTTTCGGTCCGGGGAAATTATCTGTCATCGCGTGTGTTCGTCCATATACCGGTTATATCAATTAAAGTGCGATTTCCAAAATTTGTTAGTTGGAAAAAGTAGGTATGCCATCCTTGATCAGAATGAACTTAATAAGAATAATAGCGCTTAAGATTAAAACGCTCCCTTTATTTAGTTTGCATGTCCTTTAGTGTCAGAATCGGATCAAGACGCAGAATTCTGTTCTATTGCGCAGTTATCTAACGTAGGGGGAAGTAGATATGAGTAGATTGACCTTAGGGACTGTCGGCATTGCCGCAGTGTTTCTGGCAGGAACATTTGTTACAACCGGCAGCGTTCAGGCTCAAGATTCGGACGCGGCGATCGAAGAAATTATCGTGACGGGTATCGGTTCCCGTGGCAGCCAGCGGTCGGCCACCGACCTGGCCGTGCCCGTGGACGTGCTCTCGCTCGAGGAACTCAATAAAACCGGCCAGATTGACATCGGACAGTCGCTGCACTACGTGGCGCCGTCTTTTAGCGCCGTCAAATTCGGCATCAACGACCTCTCGCCGCTCACCGACCCGGCCACCCTGCGCGGGCTGTCGCCTGATCAGACGCTTCTTCTCGTCAATGGCAAGCGGCGGCATAAGGTGTCGTTCATGAACCTCAACCACGGCCTCGCCAAGGGACAACTCGGCAACGACATCAATGCCATTCCTGCGGCTGCCATCAAGCAAGTCGAAATTTTGCGGGACGGTGCGGCGGCGCAGTATGGCTCCGATGCCATCGCCGGCGTAATCAACATGGTACTGAACGACGCCAGCTCCGGTGGCTCGATCCGGGCCTATACGGGCGCTGCCTCCTCCGACCCGGAATTTGACGGTCTTTCGCCCGTCGGTACAAAAGGGGATAGTATTTACGGCAGTCTTAACGATGGGGTTACGTTCTCCGTCTCCGCCAATTTCGGATTGCCATGGGGTGACGATGGGTTTATCAACACGACCGTTTTTGCGCATCACAATGATGCCTATGATCGCTCAGGCACCTATACGCATAGTGCGGGCTGGTATCCCGACGACCCGAATCTGACGCCCGAAGAAAATGAGGCCGAAGATGAGCGGCTGCGGGAACTCAACGGCATCGACCTGGATCGCGCGATACTCGGGGCGGCTGAGGTCACGAACAGCGGCATCTTCATCAACGCCGGGCGTCCAATGAACGACGATTGGGATTACTACGTCTTTGGCGGTTACTCCGACAAGGAGGTCATCGGTGGCATTTTCTCACGGGCGGCAGCGCGAGAAGACCGGGCCGTCCTGGAGATCTTTCCTAACGGCTTCAACCCCATAACCCCCGCAAAAATGAAGGACTGGCAAATTGTGACGGGCGCACGGGGAGAATTCGGCGAGGACTGGGGGCTCGATCTCAGCTTGGGCTACAGCGGCAACAAACTCGATCTGTTTAACACCAACACGGTCAACCCCAGCATGGGCGACGCTTCGCCCACCGAATTCTACACCGGTAGCCTGAAGGTGACGCAGACCATCCTGAACCTGGATATGACTAAACTCCTTGCCAGCGGCAACACGACCGTTGCCTTTGGCACCGAAATGCGCTATGAGACCTTCGAGCAAACGCAGGGCACGGCCGATTCCTGGCGGCCCGGGCCGTTGGCGTTTTTTCCGAATGATCCTCAAAGAGACATCGGCTCCACCGGGCGCGAAGGCTTCTCGGACCTTACCCAGGGCAAGTGGGATCGCAACAATGTCGGTTTCTATGTAGAAGTCGAGACTGATATCAGCGAAGATTTCCTCGTCGCGGTGGCTGCGCGGTGGGAAAACTACTCTGATTTCGGCAGCGACGTCTCTTACAAGCTGGCGAGTCGATACCGGTTCTCAGACGCATTTACCCTGCGTGGTTCCGTCAATCGCTCCTTCCGCGCGATTTCGCTCGCGCAGTATGAATACAGCAACTACGTTAACATCGCCTTCGACAACGCCGGCGACTCGGTCGTGACACCATTCCTGCCGATCAGGAACCCGCTCGTGCAGTCTGCCTTCGGCATCACCCAGCTGGAGCCGGAGACTTCGCTCGACTTCTCCGTCGGGATCACGTCTCAATTCAACGACAACCTGTCGTTGACTATAGACGCCTACCAGATTGATATCGACGACCGCATCTTGATCTCGGGCGGTGTCGACCTCGCCAATCATCCGGAGTTCATCGGTTCCGGCTACGACGAGGTCCAAATCTTCTCTAATGCTGTCAACACCAGCACGCAAGGGATTGATGTGGTGCTCAACTATGTTCGGGAGGTCGGCAATGACGGTCAGCTGACCCTGGCGCTGGCGGCCAACTTCAACGATACCGAGGTGGACAGTATCAACGTCCTGCCCGGCCTCACTGAAGACGAGCTCGTCGACGGCAGAGATCTCGTCTTCATGACCGACGGCGCGCCCAAGAGTAAGGTCATCATGACGGCCGGCTACCAATTGAGCAATTGGGACTTTCTGGTACGCGTCACCAATTTTGGTGAAGTGAAGGATCCCCGCACAACAAACCTGGACGGCGACCCGCAGACATTCTCTTCCCAAACCGTTACCGACCTTTCGTTGACCGGCCGTATCACGGACCAGTTTTCGGTTACGTTGGGTGTGAATAACGCCTTCGACGTGTACCCCGACATGCTGATTAAACCGCAAGTACGCGGGGAGGTCATCTATTCTCGCCGCACCAACCAGTTCGGTACCATGGGTCGGTTCGTGAACCTCTCGATGCAGTACAACTGGTAATTCACCGACGAGGTCACCGAGCAAGCGGATGATTGGAGGCCGGAGAATGTAGCTAATCTCCGGCCTTTCCAATGGTCAGAATGTCCACAATAAGAATTATGTCCCTTAAAGCCATTACTCTCCGTTTGTTCAGTTTTCGTGCCTGAGTTTTATAATTATGTATCTGGTTTTGTCTACTTAGAAAACAACTAAAGATAAAGCCGACAGGAACGTGCATGAAGTCTTCAGAATACAAAGGTCGCTATAGCCGACGTTCAATCATAATTGCCATTTTCCTCGTCGGAATTTGTTTCGATGTTAGCCAACCTGCATATGCTGTCGAGCGCCTGCACTTTTTGATTCCGGGTGGCGCTGGCGGTGGCTGGGACACGACTGCACGCGGTGTTGGTGATGCTCTGATGCGATCGGGCATTGTGGACAGGGCATCGTATGAAAATATGTCCGGTGGTGATGGCAGCAAGGCAATCGCTCACCTGATTGAATCCGCCGCGCGTCAAACTGACACATTGATGATCAGTTCCACGCCAATTGTCTTGAAGTCCCTAAAAGACATATTTCCTCAGTCCTATAAGGATCTCACTCCAATTGCCGCGGTGATTGCCGATTACGGTGCGTTTGTCGTGACAACGGATTCGAAATATACGAGCTGGCAGCAGATGATTGACGACTTCAAGCTGGATCCGAGAAACGTACTGGTCGCTGGCGGCTCGGTCGTAGGAGGCATGGATCATGTGGTCGCTGCGATGGCATTTCAGAAATCCGGGGTTGACGCCAGAACCATTCGTTACATTCCGTACAACGCTGGCGCAAAGGCAATGGTGGGACTGCTTTCCACCGAGACTCAGTTACTGTCAACGGGGCTGAGCGAGGCCCTGGCTCTGGCTGAGCAGGGCGAGGTCAGAATATTGGCCATGACCGCGGCAACGCGCGTGGACCATGCCCCTGACGTATTGACTCTCTCAGAACAAGGCGTCGACATGGTGTTTACCAATTGGCGTGGTTTTTTCGGTGCACCGGGTTTGCCGGAAAGCAAAGTTCGTGAGTTTCAGGAAATGCTGCTAAGAATGTATGCAACCGAAGAGTGGGAGGATATTCGCCGGAAACGCGGCTGGACCAATCTCTATATCAGTGGTGACGATTTTGTTGATTTTCTGCAAGCCCAGGAGGTAGAGATGGGTTATTTGCTGGATGAGCTGGGTATTCGAAACTAGAAGCAATGAATTTTATCAACAACAAAGACAGAGTCGGCAGCAGTCTCATTCTGCTGGCCGCGCTGATTTATCTGAACGCCGCGTTCGACATACCGATATATCAGGTAATGGGTGCCGGAGTTTTTACGGCAAGAACGTTACCGATAGCTTTGTCTTCATTAACGATAGTTGTCTGCCTGATTCAGATTTTTCTTCCTGCCAGGGGAGGAGCGGATGAGACCATTTCGGATGCTATTGCCGGTTTTCAGTGGCTGCCCTGTTTGTTCCTGACCGGACTTATGCTCACCTACAGTCTGACGTTCAAGTTTTTCGGCTTTTCTCTTGCTACCTTTTTGTTCCTCTTCATCGGTTTTTCCATTCTCAAGGAGAAGAGGGTTTTGTTGTCGGCAGCAATTTCGGCCGGTGTGACCTTGTTCATGTGGGTTGTCCTGACCCAGATGTTCGATATCTTTCTTGACTCGGGTAATCTCTTGCGCCTGTTGGCAGGAGGGTAGACATGCTTGACGGTATTTTACAGGGCTTGAGCACGGCATTCTTACCAATCAACCTGTTGTTGCTTTTTGTGGGCTGTTTTGCCGGTACATTTATTGGCATGTTGCCTGGCCTTGGGCCGGTCTCCGCCATTGCGTTGATGATTCCCATTACTTACGGGTTTGACCCTTCATCAGGGTTGATCCTGATGGCCGGCGTCTATTATGGCGCCGTGTTTGGCGGCTCCACGTCGGCAATTTTGATCAATGCGCCTGGCGTATCCGGCGCCGTCGCAACGGCTTTTGACGGCTACCCGATGGCACAGCGGGGTGAGGCCGGCAAAGCACTGGCCCTGGCAGCCTATTCATCGTTTGCCGGCGGTACGATAGGGGCAGTTTTCCTGCTCCTGTTTGTGCCGATCCTGGCGAAAGTCAGTCTCAGTTTTCAATCAGCGGATTACTTCGCCCTGATGGTGTTTGGGCTGACTGCCATTACCGCATTCTCGGGCAAAGGACAGGTCGTGAAGGCCGTGCTGATGGCGCTTTTGGGGTTGATGTTGGCGACCGTGGGCGAAGATCCGTCCGGTATCCAGCGCTTCACGTTTGGAATACCGGACTTGTATGACGGCATCAGTTTCCTGTTACTTTCCATGGCGACGTTCGCCATTGCGGAAGCCCTGATGGTCGTCCTGAAACCAAGCCCGTCCAGTCAGGCGGCCAATGCCGGTGGCACCTCATTTCAAGATCTCGGCAGCATGAAGCTCAGTAAAGAAGAAATTAAGGAAGTTGCCCCCGTCGTGGCGCGTTCATCCGTACTGGGCTTTTTTGTCGGCGTCTTGCCGGGTGCAGGTGCGACCATTGCTTCTTTCCTGGCTTACGGCATGGAAAGAAATCTGGCGTCGGCCAAGCAGAAGTTGCAGTTCGGAAAAGGCAGTCTTCGCGGGTTGGCCGCACCTGAAACCGCAAATAATGCGGCGTCTACCGGCTCGTTCGTCCCTTTGCTAACGTTGGGTATTCCCGGATCGGCGACGACTGCGATCATGCTCGGCGCACTATTGTCCTATGGCGTTCAGCCTGGGCCACGGCTTTACATCGATCATCCGGCAGTATTCTGGTCTGTCATTATTTCCATGTACCTGGGCAATATCATTCTGCTCATATTGAATCTTCCGTTGATTCCCTACATTTCCAAATTACTGGCTGTTCCCAGGCAGTTCTTGACGCCGATTATTCTGTTCCTGTCATTAATCGGTGTTTACCTGGTTTCGTTCAATACCGTTGATTTGTTCATGATGGTCATCATTGGAGCGATCGCCGTCGTATTTCGTGTGCTGAATTTTCCATTGGCGCCCCTGTTGCTGGGTTTTATTCTCGGCGGCATGATGGAGGAAAACCTGCGTCGGGCCCTGTTGATTTCGGACGGTTCCCTGGACTTTCTATGGCAACGGCCAATCACCGCAACAATAATCTTGATCACGTTTGCAACTGTACTGGTACCTGTTATTTCCTCAATACGAAACAGGAAGGGTATTGGTGCATTAGATACCTCGATTTGAGATGATGTCAGCATGTTTGGTCTGACAAGGATTGAGGCATGAAACTACTGCGCCAGTTTTCATTACAGTCAAAGATGATTATTTTCATCGTGGCCCTGGTATTGTTTCAAACCGGCATCATGGGCCTCGTCTCGACAAACCTGGTCAACACCATACTTGAAGATCAATTGGGTAAACGGGTGTTGGGAGTTTCACAGACCATAGCAACCCTGCCACAGGTTGCCAGGCTGCTGCAAGAAAAGGATCCTCACGGCGAGCTTCAAGTGTTGGCCGAAGCGATACGTAAAAAAACGGGAACCCGGTTTGTCGTCATTGGGGATCATGAGGCACGGCGATACTCTCACCCCGACCCCGAAAAAATTGGTTTCATCATGGATGGTGGGGACAACGATCGGGCTCTACAGGAAGGATTGGCCTACACCTCGAAAGCGGTAGGGTCGCTAGGTCTGTCTCTGCGCGGCAAAGTACCTGTCTTCGATGCCAACAACAATGTCATCGGCATTGTCTCCGTTGGTTACATGGATGAGAGCATCCACGAAATAATCGTTAGTCAGCGCGCAATCATCATCACATCCAGCTTTGTACTGGTAATGATCGGTGTCCTGATTGCAGTGCTACTGGCCCGCAGTTTCAAGCATGCCATTTTCGGGTTGGAGCCCCATCAAATCGGACGTATGTTCGAGGAGAGAAGTGCGATTTTGGGTTCTATTCGAGAAGGCATCGTCGCCATCAATAAAGACGGTCATATCACCATGATTAACCAGGCCGCGCGCAAGACCCTGGGCTTGCGTCTTGACCAGGATTACTTGCATCAGCCTATCGAAAGTATCGTTCCCGAAACCGGCATTCTGGATGTTTTGCGCACTGGCAAGAGTCAACTCGATCTTGAGCACAAAGTCGGTGACAAGGAGATAATCGTTAACCGAATTCCCATATGGGTTGATGACGAAGTGATGGGCGTCGTCTCCAGTTTTCGTGAAAAAGATGAAATCGATTCGCTGGCCAAAGAACTTTCTCAGGTGCAAGAGTATGCGGAAATGTTAAGGCACCAGACACATGAGTACTCGAATAAGCTGCATACCATTTCTGGCCTGATTCAACTGGAGGCCTACGACAAGGCAATTGAGTTGATCGGGAGTGAAACATCGGGATATCAGGACCTTCTTCAGTTTCTGGTCTCCGCCGTTCCGGATCCCCTTGTTGCGGGTTGCATTCTGGGAAAATACAGCCGTGCGAAAGAGCTGAATATCCAGTTGAATGTGGATCGGGACAGCAACTTTACGGATGTTCCTGAATGGATTAGTAAAGAAAAAATTGTAACGGTGTTGGGCAATCTGTTGGACAACGCCTATCAGGCGGTGACGCCCTTGTCGGAAGATAAAAGGGTGGTAAATCTTTCATTAACAGACTTGGGAAACGACCTGATTTTCGAGGTGGAAGATTCAGGCAAGGGTATAGACGAAGACATCGCTGGGCATATTTTTGAAGAAGGTGTTTCAACCAGTGATGAGAAGGGAAAAGGAATTGGATTGTTCCTGGTCAAAGATCTGTTGTCCTACATTAATGGTCATATCACGGTAGGCAAGTCCAGCCTGGGTGGCGTGATGTTCACCGTTTATATCTCGAAAAGGCAGGAAGCCTATGGATAATTTGAGTGTAGTAATTGCCGAAGATGATCCGAAAATATCCGAGATACAAAGCCGCTTTATCGAGAAAATCGAGGGATTCGACGTTGTTGGTATTGGTAATACGATCGAGGAGTCGGAACAGATAATTGATGTATTTCAGCCGGACCTGGTGCTATTGGATTATTTCTTTCCTGACGGTAACGGCGTCGATCTACTGTGGAAAATTCGGCGCAATTACAAGAATACCGATGTTATTTTTATTACCGCAGCGAAAGAAGTCACAGTTTTGCAGGACGCCATTCGTGGTGGTGTGTTTGATTACATTCTAAAGCCCATGACGTTCAGTCGTTTTCAATCGACTTTGGGCAAATTTCTCGATCACAGAAATAAGCTCAGAGAAATGACCAGGCTTGATCAATCCGGTGTAGACCAGATCATTCATCCAGCTCAAGATCCTGCTCAAACAGACGTAAGAATGCCCAAGAGCATTGACCCGTTAACTCTCGAAAAAGTGGAAGATGAAGTTAGCAAGTTAAATGATGATGGTGTCAACGCGGAAGCCATGGGCGCACAGGTTGGTATTAGTCGCACAACGGCGCGCCGTTATCTTGAGTTCCTGGTGTCGAAGGGCACGGTAAAACCGAGCCTGGTTTACGGATCGGTAGGGCGTCCAGAACGATTGTATTTTCAAGCCAGTAGTAAGACCTGACAACGCCTGAGTACGGCCATTGTTGCCTTCTTTCATTAAGAGACTGCCTACCGTATCGATAGTATGGATGTTGGCGTTGCTCGCTGCATCTTGTAACGGGCCGGCGAACCAGGTCGATCACAATGAATCGGCGCCTCAAGCGACTCGCGAGGTCAAGGTCATTACGTCCGGCGGGTTTACCGCAGCGTACAATATTCTCGGGCCTGAATTCGAGAGGACAACCGGAATCCGGCTCGTCACGGCCTACGGCGCCTCATCGGGCGGCGCAGAGGACTCCATTCCATCACGTTTGTCCCGGGGCGAACCTGCCGACGTCATCATTCTGTCGCGCTCGTCGCTCGATAAACTCACCGCAGCCGGAGAAGTCGTTGCCGACTCGCGGGTCGACCTGGTGCGCTCATCTATCGGCATGGCGGTAAGAGCTGGCGCACCCAGGCCAGACATCAGCACGACAGATGCGTTTGTGGCTGCGCTTCTTGCGGCCGAATCAATTGGCTACTCGGCGAGCGCCAGCGGTACCTATCTGTCGACCGTGCTGTTTCCGCGACTCGGAATCTGGGAGCAGCTAGAAGCAAAGAGTAAAAGAATACTGAGTGAACGAGTGGCGACGGTTGTGGCCAGAGGTGCTGTTCAAATCGGTTTCCAGCAGATTAGTGAGATTTTACCTGTTGCAGGAATCGACTACGTCGGGCCAATTCCACAAGACGTGCAGAAAGTTACGACGTTTTCCGCCGGTGTTACGACGCGCGCCGAGAATTCGGTCGATGCACAGACACTAATCGATTTTCTATCCTCAAGTGCGGTGGCCGATACAATTTCAAGTACTGGCCTTGAACCCGTGGTGCCAGCCCGGGCGCAGAGTGCCGGCGACTTCCCTAGTCGACCCGTCACCATTGTTGTCGGTTTCGGCGTTGGCGGCAGTGCCGATCGCATGACTCGGGCAATGTCGAATTTTATCGCTGATGAACTCGGGCAGCCCGTACAAGTCATCAACAAGCGTGGTGCCGGGACGTTGCTGGCGTCCAACTATGTACTGAATCAACCGCATGATGGCTACACGATCTACGCATCGGGATTTTCGCCGTACCTGTCCAATACGATTCTCGAGGGCAATGCAGAATTCACGATCGATGATTTTGCGTACCTGAACTTCCAATGGTTCGACGAAGACCTCATCGCGTTGACCAAAGATTCGAAGTACCAGGACTTGCCCGACCTTCTTGAGGCAATACGAACCCGTCCGAAAACAGTGCGCGCCTCGGTTGTTCGTGGGTCCGGTGGCCACCTAATGGCAAAGCTGCTGCTCGAGATCAACGGAATCCCGCAGGAGAATCTCAACCTCGTAACTTACAATGGTGGTGGACTTGCGCGAGCCGCCGTTGCTGGCGGTGTTGTGGACTTCATTGTGATCAGCGCTGAGGGAACCGAAGGTATTCGCGAATTCATTCGGCCATTGGCAATCGTTAGCGAACAGCGCAATCCCAAGTGGGATGTGCCGACGCTTAATGAGGCGTTGGGACCGATGGGCGTTAGTGTTCCAATCCTGCCCGGCAGCATACGCGGCTTCGCGATGACGGCCGAATTCAAACGCAATTATCCGCAACGATTCGACATTATTACAGCAGCGATGAAAAGAGCTTTGGAAAATGAGGAGCTACTCGACATTCTCGAACAAGCATCCATTGGTTCTCGCTGGACCGGACCGGAGCGGTCTGAAGTTACGATGAAAAAAACGTTCGGCATCTTCGAAGACTATTCTTACCTGTTGCGGTTGTAGCTCCGCATTGTCTCAGTCTGCCAACAAAATGAATAAGCACCGCAGCGCTGATTTGGTCGTCTTGCTGGTGCTGGCCAGCCTCGTCACCCTCTACGGGTTCGATGCATACAGAGCATCAAGCGATATCCTGAACCTGATCCTGGTGTTGCCAGTCATCGCTATCGTATTGGCGCTTTGCCTGGCACAGTTCGTTATTGAATTGCGCCATGACAAGACTGAGACTCCGGCACGAGAAAGCGTTGCCGACGTGGTGCCAGTCATTGGTTTATTTGCGGCCTACGTTCTGACACTGCAATGGTTGGGATTTGATATCGGCACCATGCTTTTCGTGGCCGCTTTCCTTTGGCTTCAGGGCGAGCGTCGCTGGCATTGGCTTATTGGGTACTCGATGAGCCTCGGATTTGGGCTGGCGCTGTTCTTCTCGACGATGTTGCCGTACCCAATGCCGATGCTAATCCTGCAAACCGCGTATTGAGGCCATGAAATGATTGACTGGCCAGCACTAGCCTCCGCTTTCGACCTGCTGTTCTCAAGCATCGATCCGTGGATTGTCGTTATCCCCGGCATTCTCATCGGTCTGCTATTCGGTGCGATACCTGGATTGCAGATATCCATGGCAATGGCGATTTTCCTGCCGATGACCCTTTACATGAATTTCATGCAGGCCATGCTGTTTCTCACGGCAATTTTTACCGGTGGCAGCTTCGGCGGCAGCATTCCAGCCGTGCTTATGAATATTCCGGGCACATCGTCGGCGATTGCGACGGCATTTGACGGTTACCCGATGTCGCAGCGGGGCGAACACAACACGGCCCTTGGCATCGCCCTGGGTGCTTCGTGCATTGGCGTACTCGTAGGCTATAGCATCCTGTTCCTGCTGATTGGGCCGATTTCAACGATGGTGCTCAAGATAGGCCCGGCGGAGATGGCCGCCGTCATTCTCTGGGGCATTACGCTCATTGGGAGCCTAAGCAGTGGCAGCCTGTTGAAAGGCGTCATTTCAGGTCTGATTGGCCTGCTGATCGGCACGATCGGGTTCAGCGAAGCAGGCGTATCGCGCGGCACTTTTGGCAGCGTTTATCTCCTTGACGGGGTGCCGGCCATTCCGGCGATGATCGGAATGTTTGCCGCTTCCGAGCTTTTTAGATTGGCAAAAACGCAATACCTGGTCGCAGACAGCGCGGCACGAAAAGTAAGTGCCCGAGACATTTTTGCGGGCTTCCGCAAAGCATTCAGCTACCCGTGGATATTGCTGCGTGGCAGTCTTATCGGGGTCTTCGTCGGAGCCGTTCCCGGAGTGGGCTCATCGGTTGCCAATCTTCTGTCTTACATAGCGACCAAGAACAGCGATGCGGACCCGGATTCTTTCGGCAAGGGTAACCCCGCCGGAGTGGTCGCCTCGGAGTCCGCCAACAGCACATCAGAAGCTGGCTCGATGGCGACACTTCTCGCGCTGGGCATTCCCGGTGGCGGCGCCACCGCAGTCATGCTGGCGGCATTCGCGATGCACAATATTACTGGCGGGCCGCAGTTTATTCGTGCACAGACAGACGTCGTTTACGCAATTATTTTGGCGAATTTCGGCCAGGCATTCTTGCTCATTGCGCTCGGGTTGATGTTCATTCCGTTGCTTGCCAATGTGGTCAAGGTACCGATGACTTACCTCGTGCCAACTGTGCTGGCAATGGCCGTTTTCGGCGCCTTCGGCCTGACGGGAGACCTGTCCGGGCCAATAACTGTTCTGGTCTTCTCCGTGGTTGGGTGGTTGTTCAAGCGTTTTGACTACTCAGTCCCGGCCGCGGTAATCGGGATCCTCCTCGGCGGCATGGCGGAAGACTCTGTAATCTACTCGTATCAGATCAGCGGCGGCCAGTGGAGCTATATCCTGGAACGTCCAATTACAATCGTGATTCTATTCTTGCTTCTCCTGTCGTTGTTTGGCAGCAAAGTCCTGGGCGTACTGAAGAGACGGGCAAAGAGTTGATCGCGGAACTTTCTTTACCGCTACTCGCCGTCATCTTATTCGCGTCGTTTGCTTCTGCTGTTTTGCACGGAGCGATTGGGATGGCGGGCGGTGTGATCATGGCGGCGATTCTTGCGCATTTCATTGGCATCAAGTCGGCAGTTCCGGTGATGACCTGCGCGTTGATCATCAGCCATCT
>Ga0209997_10000576_pt1 | contig 12360 bp, 10 predicted proteins | sample CR04metaG_FD_182079 | JGI IMG/M metagenome (GOLD analysis project Ga0209997, IMG submission 182079) | Deep subsurface microbial communities from Mariana Trench to uncover new lineages of life (NeLLi) - CR04 metaG (SPAdes) (version 2) | ecosystem: Environmental > Aquatic > Marine > Ocean trench...
CACGTACGTTGACATCATTGACTTCATCGTCCGCGTTACTCACCGCATATGGGAAGAAAAGAATATGGGGTATATCTACGAGACCTACAAGCACAACTCCCGCGTCTACGACGACTACGGACTGCAGTACGGTCGGGAAAAGATTGTCAAAGATACCATCCACACCATCAACGCCTTTCCCGATATCCGCCTGTACGCCGACGAAATCGTCTGGGCGGGGGATGACGAAGTAGGCTTCCACACCTCCCATCGCGCGGTCATCATCGGGCACAACACCGGCTACAGCCGCTACGGCCCACCGACCGGCAGAAAGGTGGTGTTGTGGTGCATCGCCAACTGCATCGCCCTAGAGAACGAAATCTTCGAAGAGTGGGTGGTCTACGACACCGCCAGCCTGATCCACCAACTCGGCTTTAACTTGCGCGAAAAGGCCCGTGAGTTCGGGAACAAGATGGATCCGGATGGATTGCAGGACCTGCGCTTCGGAGAGCCCGAGCGCCTGCTGGGGCAAGGCAAGCCGCCCCACATGCCCCCCAAAACAGCAGATGGCTTTGACGTGGAGGACTTCGTCCGGCGTGCCTATCACTACATTTGGAATTGGCGCATGTTGGGCACGGTGGACGCTCATTACGCTCCAACCTTGCGCTTCCGGGGTTCGACCGGGCGGGTGTACTACGGCCGCGGCGAGTACAAGTCGTTCATTCTTTCCATTATGGCGATGTTCCCGGACCTGGTGCATCAAATCGACGATCTCTATTGGATGGGCAACGATCGGGATGGCTACCTGACCTCGGTTCGCTGGAGCATAGTCGGGACGCACCGTGGTGCGGGTATCTACGGTCCACCCACCGGCCGACGCATAACTATGTGGGGCAACACCCAGCACCACATCAAGGACGGCAAGATCATTGAGGAGTGGATGCTGTTCAACGAATTCTCCGTGATGCAGCAGATCTATAGGGACTGAATTTTGGGATTTAATTGAAGGCTTTTCTCAGGTGCAATTAATGAGGCAAGTGGCAGACACAGCATGACTGACCATCAGCACAACAAGTCACTGGTACTGCGCTTCTACGACGAGTTCGACAATGCAACCGATAAAGAACTCAATGAGGTTTTAGGGCGCTACACGACGGACGATTACTTCTACCGTGGCATGCATCCCTTTTACGAACAGCGGGGTGCAAAGGCAGTGGCGGATGTGTTCTGGAAACCGTTGCGCATGGCATTCAGGCCAATTCAGAGACGAATGGACATCTTCATGGCGGGTACCAGTGAAATCGACGGTACCGAATGGGTGTGCAGCATGGGGCACCTCATGGGACTTTTTGATGACGACTGGCTCGGTATCCCGGCGACACGGAAGATGGCCTTTCTGCCCTACGCCGATTTCAATCGCATCACGGACGGCAAGATCAGTGAAACCGGATTCTTCTGCGACATCATCAGCGTCATGCAGCAAGCCGGCGTGAGTCCGCTACCACCTCAGACGGGTGCCGCTTTCTTGACCCCCGGGCCCCTTACGCATTCCGGTCTTCTTTTTGACGAACAGGATCCGGCTGACACCTCACAGACATTGCATCTTGTCAACCGGATGCTGCAGGACCTCACAGGAGCCGGACTTCATTCCCCTCGGGACGAGCTTTCCCGAACCTGGCACGATCACATGATCTGGTTTGGGCCGGCCGGCATTGGTGCCACCTACACCATCGATCGCTATGAAGAACAGCATCAGGGGCCATTCCGGGACGGTCTCGACAACATCGAGTTTCATGGCCATGTCTGCCTCTTTGCCGAAGGTAACTATGCCGGATGGTTCGGCTGGTCAAACCTGACCATGACCCCTGCAGGCGGTTTTATGGGGCTACCGGCCTCTGACAGAACAGTAGAAATGCGCGTGGTCGATATCTATCGGCGGGACGGAAACAAACTCGCGGAGAACTGGATCTTTATCGACCTGCTGTATTTTCTCAAACAGCAGGGGCTCGATGTGCTGGATCGGAATCGGCGTTTGCTGAGTGCGGAAAAAGGTTTCTAGACTTTACAGATCTCAATAAATGGCCATGGCTTTGGAAAACGTTACCGTTGAGTCGTCTCGGGATAGCAGTTTAGTGAAATGGCAGAGCGAAAGCAGGCTGACCCTTATCGTAATGGAGGTTGATTCGGCTCATGGCATGCCCACACTAATCCAGGAGTTTGCAAATGTCGCCTGAAGAAAATTTGGATCTGATGCACCGCATGTATGAGGCCCTCAATGCGCAAGACCTTGAGGCGCACGATGAATTCTGGACAGAGGACATGATCTGGCATGGCCCGCCCGGATTTGGGGATATCCATGGACTGGAGGGCTTTAAGAATGAAGTGCTGAAACCATTTTATTTGGCCTTCCCGGACTACCACGTCAAGAATGATATCGAGGTCGCTGATGAAAATTGGGTCGCTGCGACAGGATTTCTGACCGCCACCCATCAGGGCGAATGGCTCGGCATTGCGGCCACGGGCAAGCCGGTGAAGATGCGCTACTCGGACTTTTGGCTCGTCAAGGATGGCCTGTTTGTCGAGAACTGGGTCATGGTGGACGATGTCGACGTGATGCGGCAGCTCGGCGTCGATCCCCTGGGGCGCGATGTCGAAAGGTAGATGCAAGCCGTGTACAATTCCGAGCTGCGCAACGAGGCAGTTGTTGCTCTAGTGCACGGGCAGATTTAGAACGAGTTCATCGAAGGTCGCCTGCCAGGCGAAAAGAAGATTTTCTAGCGCGTCTTTGCACAGCTTCTGTGGGCAGGCTCTCGGCTGAGAACGGCGGGAAGCGATAACACACAGCATCTACAGAGGCCCGGCTGGAATGATTGAAGGAGGTGATAAAAAATCGAAATTGACCCAACCTCATCGTGGTTCTTCAAGCAAGGGACCGATGAGTGCATGGACAAAGCGGCAAGCCGCCAATGACGGCTAGGTCGTCCCCGGAAAAGTTTGTGCTTGCCAACAGATCGGGCGTGCCGTCCCTGACGCCGATATTGTGGAAAGGAGGAGATGCGCAGAGTGAAATTTCGACGTACATCCCAATTTCGGAGCTTCAACAAATTATCCTTAGGAGGAGAGTGTTCCAATGATTAAGCTACGTTATCTACTCGGTTTGTTAATGATCGGCGCTTTTGTATTGGGCGCCTGTGCGACAGATGCAGCCGAGGCCCCGGAAGAAGCAGAAGAAGCAGCAGAAGTAGTCGTAGCAGTGGACCCTGAAGCCTGCAACCTCGCTGCACCCGCTGAAGCAGTCGAGATCAACCTGATCCATTGGCCATTCGCTTCTATGGATTTCATGGCCGCAGAAGTCGAGAAATGCCAAGAAGTTGAGAACATCTCAGTCAACGTCCAAGCGCTTGCCTTTACTGATGTAGTTGATGCAATAAATCTGGCTTTGTCAACTGGCAATGACTCGCCCTATGACATCGTGCACGGGACGGCCGCTGAGTTTGCCAATTGGGGCCCACAGGGCTGGATGATGCCGCTCGACGATCTCATCGCAAAATACGGCGATGAGTATGGCCTGGATGATATCTCCGCAGGAGCCTTTAGTGGCGCCACTTTCGATGGCAAGGTTTATGGAATTCCCCTAATCGGTGACTCGCAGGTCATTGCCTATCGCACAGATCTGTTTGAGGCGGCCGGTCTTTCAGGCGCCCCAACCACATACGACGAGATCATCACAGCCTGTGAAGCTCTGACAGATCCAAGCCTCGATGTACCGTTTCAGATCGACTTTTCTGCCGGCTGGGCACAGGAATTCGAGTTCCTGGCTGCCCTACGCTCGTTCGGTGGTGATTACGTCAACGCTGACAATACGCCTACATTCAATGGACCAGAGGGCGTTGCGGCTCTGGAGAAGATGGTGGCAGTTAAAGAAGCCTGCATGGGCGATGCGTACCTCTCCTTCGGGTATATTGAGGGCGCAGATGGCGTTAGTAACGGCACCATCGCCTTCGCCAGCCACTGGGCAACCAGCATGCCTGGCATGTGGGATCCTGAGGTGACGGACTTCATGGACGTAATCGCGTTCGCGCCCGCTGCTGCTGCCAACCCCGGAGGTGGCTTGAGTGGTACGTCATGGCTCAACTTCTTTTTCATTCCGCTGAACACCCAGAATGATCCGGATCTAATCTTCCGAATGATTATGGAAGCCGCCGATCTGGAGAGCATGACGAGAGGTGCTTCGCTTGGTGTCATGTCCCGAAGCTCCATTACGGAAGGTGTTGTGCCTAATGCGATAGCCGTCAACACGACCATCGCTGAAGGCGTGGGTGCTTATGAAATTAACCCCGCAATTCCTTTGGTTCAGGTGGCCCTTGGTGAGGAGTTGCCATTCGTATTTGGTGGCTCAAAGACCCCGCAAGAGGCACTGGACGCTGCTGCAGCAGCCTACACCGCTGAAGCAATCGCACAGGGTTATATCTCAGAATAGTGCTCAGTAATACATAAAGAAATGAGGTCGCGCTTATCTTGCATAAGCGCGACCTCATTAATTAACACGGGAGGAATTATGAACCATGAATCGTAAAACCTTCTTCGGATTTGCTGCCCCGAGCAGTTTCGTGATGTTCGTGTTATTAATCTTCCCGCTGGTGTATGCGATCTGGCTCGGGACGAACTTTATTACCTTTAATACGATTAATGAACCCCGATTTGTAGGGTTGGAAAACTTTCAAACGATTCTTAGAGATCCATTATTCTGGGCCGCTATGCGCTGGACACTATTGATTATTGCCATCACGGTGCCGACGCACTTGTTCCTCGGTTTTTCGTTCGCTTTGCTCCTTGACCAATTTCAAGGCCGAATCCGGGCATTTTATATGGCAGCATTATTAATGCCCATGATTGTGGTACCCCTTATTGGAATGATTGTGTTCAGGCAATTATTCGACCCCCCTGGTTTGTTTGCCTATATATATCGATTAATTACTGGGGGTATCTTTGTCTTCACCCCGCTCAGTATCCAGACGCTGATCGTAATCCATACAATCTGGATCTATACACCCTGGGCAATCGTGCTCTTCTTTGCAGGCATGCAATCATTGCCAGGCGACCAGATCGATGCATCCGCTATCGATGGCGCCAGCCGATTGCAACAGGTCCGTCATATTATTGTTCCACATTTGAGGGCACTCATTATTTTGGCAGCGGCTATCGGGATCATGGACGCATTTCGCTTATACGATAATGTCTTTGCCCTTACCAGAAACAATCCGATATTTGGAGCCAATACGATAATGGTGTTCAACTACAATGTTGCATTTTCTGTAAATCGCCTGGGGTTGGCCAACGCCACGGCCATCATCGCGACGATCGCGATTATGGTAGCGCTGATTCCCTTCTTGTATTACATGTATCGCGAACAAATCGAGGCGCGTTGATATGCAACCGTTTAAAAATCCTGTTACCCGCGTATTTCTCCATATAGGGATGTTGATCGCAGTCGTTTATAGCACTCTCCCCTTCGCCTGGACCTTGCTCAATTCATTTAAAACCAAAAAAGATGCAATTGCAAGACCACCAAAGATTAGCTTTGAGCCAAACCTTACAAGTTACAAAGACTTAATGATTGAGTCGGTGCCGGAAAACGCTGCCTTGATCGTATTTGTCCTGCTTGCAATCTTGGTTGTGCTAGTACTGCTGGCGGTTAAGGCCAAGCGTTTCCCCATTCTCAATTGGGTCGTCGTGGGGGTCCTAGCGATCGTCTTTTGGACTATTCCCAATTTTGTGGATACCGCCGAAATTTATGATAATTTCTTAAACACGATCATAATTTGCGTAGGTGCAATCATTATCTCAGTTAGCATTGGCGCTCTAGCGGGCTATGGGTTGGCCCGTTATGCGGGTTTTGCTGCTGTGGTTCTTGTGATTCTCGCGATTGGGCTCAGATCCTTGCCCCGGTTAGGATTTTTACTGCCTTACTTTCAATTGGGCCAGAGTAGCGGTCTGTATGACACGCACTTCCTGGTGATCCTGGCTTTGGTGGCGATACAGCAGCCCTTTACGATAGTGATGATGGGATCCATCTTTAGGCTTGTACCTCCGGATCTCGAGGAGGCGGCTATGATCGATGGCGCATCACGGCTTGGGGCTTTCATAAGAGTGGTCGTCCCGATCATGTGGCCGGGAATTTTTGCCATTTCCCTTTTTACCCTGTTGGTGTCCTACCAGGAATTCTTACTAGTGAGGATATTAACGCAAAGTAACCAGACACTCACCGTGGGGATGTCTGCTTATGTTGGGGGACTCGCTGTGCCAGGCTCAATTCCGAGGCAGTCTGGGGCTGCCGTGCTCTCTGCTCTTCCACTCGTGATCGTGCTACTCATCTTCCAGAAGCAGTTCGTGAAAGGCCTGACGGCGGGAGCGGTCAAAGGGTAGCATTATTGATGCAACAGGAAATATCCCTCTGACGAACCAACAAAGCAAATCGTTAGTCTGGCAATATTGGCAAGGGATCAACAAGAAGCCAGCGAGCGCTTATGATTTGCTCAAGGCCCATTGCCACCACAACATAGTTTTCGACGGCCCTCACCCGATAAACCAGTTGGCTGACCCCAATGGTATCGCTGATGGGTTTTGGCAACCGTTCTATGCTTCCTTTCCCGATATGGTGCGGCAACCGTATATTTTTATAGGCGGCAGCAGCTTTGATGGCACCACCTGGGTTTCCAGCACCGGCGACTTTATCGGCACGTTTTCTCATGATTGGTTGGGCATTCCGGCAACCGGTGACTCAATTCATCTGCGTTATGGGGAGTTCTGTAAGATTTACGATGGGAAAATCGCCGAAATCATTCTTTTGCTGGATATTCCTGACCTGCTCCAACAGGCGCGCCTTGAAATTTTCCCGCCTAGTTCGGGCAAAAAGATCTGGATTCCCGGACCGTCGACAGGGGATGGTATTTTGCTTGAGGAGCAAGATGCAATTGAATCTAAGAAGTCCCTCGATTTAGTGGATGCCATGCTGCTTGGTCTCATTAGTTTTGACCAAAAAGACAAAGCAAGTATGGGAATGAGCCGCTATTGGCGTGAGGATATGCACTGGTACGGGCCAGCGGGTATTGGAACCATTTACGGGTTGAGCGAATTTGAAGATCGCCACGAAATGCAACTCTTGAAAGCATTTCCTGACCGCAAAGGTGGACATCATCGCTCTCGTTTTGGTGAAGGGTGTTATGCAGCAATAACTGGGTGGCCGTCTATCTATGCAACACACGTAGACACATACTTGGGCGCTCCGGCAACTGGAAATAAGGTGACAATGCGCGTGATGGACTGGTGGCGCCGCGAGAACAATTTACTGGTTGAGAACTGGGTCTTTGTTGACCTGATCGATTTATTCTTACAGTGTGAAATTGATATATTTGACAATTTATCTCACTATATACGTACCGTTAATTAAGAGGGAGTTTCTAATCGAATGAAACCGCCTCCTGTTGTGTTGAAAAATAGAATCGCGCTCCCGTTGCGCAATAGTATGGCATTTACTTAATTGAAGGAGATATTTGATGTCGACAAATGATAATTTGGAACTAATGCATCGAATGTATGAAGCGCTGAATACGTATGACCTTGAAGCGCACGACAAGTACTGGACAGAAGATATGATCTGGCATGGCCCGCCCGGTTGGGGAGATGTTCACGGTCGCGATTCGTTCAAGTACGATGTCCAAGCGGAGATCTACAAAGGCTTCCCGGACTACCATGCCGTAAATGTGATTGAGCTGGCCGAAGGGGATCTGGTTGCAGCGACAGGCTACTTTACTGGCACGCATGAAGGCGACTGGAATGGCATTCCGCCGACGGGGATAAAGATAGAAGCATGGTTTTCGGATTTTTGGCGGGTCGAGGGTGACAGACTGGCGGAAAACTGGGTCATGATTGATATGCTCGGGATCTTGCAACAGCTTGGTGCTGTTCCGGGTGCGCCAAAACCCAGGTCGAGACAGTTCAAGGACAGCGAAACGGATTCGGTGTCCACAAAAGAGAATCTGGAACTCATGCACCGAATGTATGAAGCGCTGAATACGTACGACCTTGAAGCACACGACAAGTACTGGACTGAAGATATGATCTGGCATGGCCCGCCAGAGTGGGGAGATGTCCACGGTCGGGATTCGTTCAAGTACGATGTCCAAGCGGAGATCTATAAAGGCTTCCCGGACTACCATGCCATCAATATAGTTGAGCTGGCCGAGGGGAATTTGGTCGCTGCGACGGGCTACTATACTGGTACACATAAAAGCGACTGGTTTGGAATTCCGCCGACGGGGAAGAAGATAGAAGGGTGGTTTTCGGATTTTTGGCGGGTCGAGGGCGACAGACTGGCGGAAAATTGGGTCATGATTGATATGCTTGGCATTTTACAACAGCTTGGCATTGACCCTTTGGCGCAGACAAAAGGATAGCTTTTTATGCAGCTTTCCCGGATTTCCATGGCACCATCGTTATCGAAGTCGTGCAAGGGTATTGGACCATCGCAGTTGCGATGACCCAATACCTTGGGGGTGTAAGTGTCTCCGGCTCGCTCCCGCTGCAGTCTGCGGCAGCCGTCTCCGGCGCCATCCCGCTTTTGATCGTCGTACTGATATTCCAGAAACAGCTGGTAAAGGGCCTGTCGGCCGGGGCGGTGAAGGGGTGATAGGAGATGGGTAGAAGAGAAAACAAACAATTAGTAGAAGACATGTATGCCGGACTCAACCAGAACGTTCTGGGGATCATGGGTCGTTATTGGAAAGAAGACATGGTGTGGGAAGGTCCGGCGGGTATAGGCACGATGCACGGAATCGATGAATTCGAGTACGCCTACCGCAAGCCCTTTATCAAGTCATTTCCTGACAAACATGCCACCGATGTCGTCCGAATTGCTGAAGGCGACTGGGTGGCAGCCACCGGATATCAAGACACTACCTTTTCCGAGGACTGGCTGGGCATTAAGGCCAACGGTAAGAAAATCCGTATGCGTTATATGGATTTTTGGAAGGTAGAAGTGGATGAAGGTACCGGCGAGCGGAAACTTGCAAAGAATCTGGTGCTCATCGACATATTGGGCGTCCTGGAACAGTGCGGCTATGATGTGGAAAAATTGTTGAAGTTTATCGGCTCGAAACCACCATCTTTCTTCGACGACGCCGGTATGGACTGATTTTGGCGTAAAGAGATCCCAACCGTGGTGATCCGCGCGACCAACGATAACAAGCAGCTCGTCTGGGACTATTGGCAGCAATTGTCCGGCGGAAACTCGGAACACCTGGAAACCATCGTTCGCTCTCACGTCCACGCAGACATTTCCTGGAATGGGCCGCATCCGATCAATCATTTGCAAGGCAGGCAGGAAATGATTGCCGGGTATTGGCAACCGCTGATTCAATCCTTCCCCGACCTTGAGAGGAGAAGCGACGTCTTTATGGGAGGCCGATTCGGTGGACAGGATTGGGTGAGCGCTACTGGTTATTTCAGCGGTACGTTTGTCCAAGATTGGCTGGATATACCAGCCACAGGAAGCAAGACGATGATCCGCTTTGGAGAATTTTGCAGGGTGAGCGCCGGCAAGATTGATGAAACCTATCTGATCCTCGATGTTTTAGATGTGATGCGGCAGGCCGGTATTCGTTTGCTTCCGCCCAGCCGCGGTGCGGAGGGGCAAGTACCCGGGCCGGCGGCAGAAGACGGTGTACTTCTGACGCATCAGGATGAATTGGAAACGGAAAAAAGCCTGGCATTGGTCGAGGCGATGATTGCCGGGATGTTACGCTACGACCAGGTGCACTTACCTAGTATGGGCATGGCTCAATTCTGGCATCCGATAATGCTCTGGTATGGCCCCAGCGGTATTGGAACCAGCCGCAGCCTTACTGAATTTGAAGATTATCATCAGCGGCCGTTTTTGCGGGCATTCCCGGATAGGCGAGCCGGTAACCACAAGGCGAAGCTGGCAGACGGCAACTACGTCGCTACGACGGGTTGGCCGAGCATCCATGCCATTCATGCGGGAGAGTATTTAGGAGTCGCCGCAACGAATAAGCAGATCACGATGCGCGTGATGGATTGGTGGAAGCGGGAGGATGGGCTGCTGGTGGAGAATTGGGTGTTAATTGACTTAGTTGATCTTTTCATGCAATTTGGGATCGATCTCTTCGATCAGATGCGACGTTTAACTGATCCAGAGTGAATGCCTAAAATGTTCTATTTCGACTCCAAAACGACGGTGGTGTTCGGTCAAGATGCGGTGCAGGGGCTTGGGAGCGAAGCCGCAAAATTAGGTGCGCGAAAGGCTTTGATCGCAACGGATAAGGGTATCGTCCGGGCTGGATTGTTAGAGAAGGCCATCCGCTCGTTGACGGCGGCCGGGCTCGAAGTGGCGGTCTTCGATGAGGTCGAACCCAACCCGAAGGACAAAATGATTCTGGAGGGGGCGCGAGCGGCCAGAGATCATCAGGCCGATCTGATCGTTGGTTTGGGTGGCGGCAGCCCGATGGATGCCGCTAAAGCGATTGCTATCATGAGCACTAACGACGGGCCCCTCGAAAGCTACATCGAAATCCTGGATGCCTGGCCGAATACTCCGCTGCCAGTAATGTGTGTACCCACGACGGCGGGGACCGGCGCCGAGGTGAGCCGCGCTGCAATGATTAATCTATCCGACCAAAAACTGAAGCGGGCCCTGTTTGGTGCGTCGATTCAACCGGTCGTCGCAGTAGTTGATCCGCTCCTCACCCTTGGACTGCCGCAGCACCTGACGGCATACACTGGCATTGATGCCTTGTGCCATGCCTTCGAAGCGTACATTGCCACTCTCGCCAACCCCATATCGGATGCGCTGGCGGAGAAGGCCATCAGGCTGGCCGCCGATAATTTGCGCGCGGTCTACTCGCATGGCGACGATCTGGAGGCGCGCAGCAACATGCTTCTGGCGAGCACCCTGGCGGTAATTGCCTGCTCCAGCGCCGGACTGGGCATTGTGCATTCGTTGGCGCAGACATTGGGCGGCTATTACGATGTGCCGCACGGCCGGAGTATCGCCGTGTGCTTTCCTTACGGAATCGGCTACAACGCGTCTGCCGAACCGGAAAAATGCGCCGAGGTTTCGCGCATGATGGGCACCGATACGAGCGGGATGTCGGATGAGGCGGCCGCCAATTCGGTGCTGGACGCGCTGCGAAATCTTCTGGCAGATTTGGATGTTCACGACGATTTGAGATCGTTGGGATTCCGAGAATCCGATCTTCCAGAATTGGCCGACATTTGCGTGGAAGATGGTTCCACACCGACCAACCCGCGCCCAATCGACGCAGATGGTTTTGCCGAATTGTTCCGTTCAGCGCTGGATTAACACGAATACGACGCCGGGCGCAGGAGGAGAGCAGTTTATGGAAGGTTTTGATGAAGAGTTCGTCGATATCACTGACTACATTGTCACAATCACGCACAGAATTTGGGAGGAAAAGGGCGTCGGTCGTATCTACGACTATTACCAGCCCAATTGCTCTGTCCATACCTCCTACGGACTGAGTTATGGTCGGGAAGAGGTCGTCGCCGGAACGTTGAAGCTTTTATCCGCGTTCCCGGATCGGCAGCTGCACGCCGACGACGTCATCTGGGCCGGGAACGATAAGGACGGATATCATACTTCCCACCGCATTACAAGCGAGGGTAAAAACACCGGCTACAGCGCTTACGGCCCGCCCACTGGCCGCAAGGTGGTCTGGCGCGCGATTGCCAATTGCTTTGTCAAAGATAACCGCATCGTCGAAGAATGGCTTGTCCGCGACGAGTTGAATTTGGTGCAACAACTTGGCTTTGACGGGCAGGAAATCGCGGCGAAGCTGGCGCAGGAGGGTGCGGTCAAAGATATCCTGCAGCATGGCCATGGCGAAATCGACCGCGTGCTCGGTCAGACCACGCCCGAAGCGCTGCCTCCCAAACCAAGCGGCGATTTCGACATCGAAGATTTCGTTAGGCGAAGCTACCACGAGATTTGGAACTGGCGGCGGCTAGACAGGATTCCCTCACTCTATAGTGAGGATTATCTAGGCCACACGGTTTCCGGCCGCGATTTCGACGACTTAGGTGAATACACAGAATTCGTGCTCTCGATGCTCGGCATGTTCCCGGACGCGAAGATGACCATCGACCACCTATACTGGAATGCTGATGAGGCTGAGACATACCGAGTCGCGGTCCGCTGGAGCCTGGTCGGCACGCATTATGGCCCGGGCGTCTACGGCGAGCCAACGGGCAGGCGCGTACACATTATGGGCATATCGCACCACCAGGTGCGGGAGGGCCGATTCGTCGAAGAGTGGAGCGTATTCGACGAAATTGCGCTGCTGA
>Ga0209997_10000585_pt1 | contig 12317 bp, 19 predicted proteins | sample CR04metaG_FD_182079 | JGI IMG/M metagenome (GOLD analysis project Ga0209997, IMG submission 182079) | Deep subsurface microbial communities from Mariana Trench to uncover new lineages of life (NeLLi) - CR04 metaG (SPAdes) (version 2) | ecosystem: Environmental > Aquatic > Marine > Ocean trench...
AAATTATTTCATACGATCTTACCCCGAGTGGAAAAAAAGCATTATCGATTGCAAAGCGTAGATTTACCAAAACCTTTCTGGGAGTTTTTCCCTGAGAAGATCATCAACTGTTCTGCATTTGTTACAGACACTCCTCTAAATCGCATAATGCCGTATGAATGTCATGGAAAAATCATGTCAATGTGGCTTTTGTACTGATGTTAGAAAACGCAAAACAGACAGAGACATTGATGATTTTGGCACTCTTACCTAATCTAGAGTTCTTTCGTTTTTAAGATATCCCCATTTTCTCAAGTTTTTTTGTCCGCTTTCTGACTGCAACAAAACATTGACTTCAGTTGCAGTCAGACTTGGCTTAGTATGGTCTTCAAGGTCTTGCGGACTGGGGTTTTGAGGATCTATTCCAAGCGCATCAACTAAAAAGTCGTTGTATGCATTTTTGATGCCGGTCTGGCTACGGAATATTTTTGCAAGCTCAAATGTATTTTCTTTTTGAAAATCCTTCCATTTTTCTTGGAGTCCCTTCTCTTCAATAAACTGAGAAAAAAACTCTAATTGGAACTTTTTCTTATCCATTTTTTACACCTGCCAAATCCTTATCATTTCTTGAGAAAAATTATGGTATTATCCTGTGTGTGTGCAATTTGCTAAAACCATTATTTTTATTGGAATTGTGTCTACTAGTAGTATGGGTCAGGATACGTCTAATTCTAAAAAGTCTGCAATGTCTGGAGAGGCTCGACTAGTAGAATCAATGGAGCAGATCCAGTCTCAGATAGATGAAAAAACAATTCCAGACAAACACATTTTAGAATTTATCTCAATACATCACTTGGGTCATCTTTGGGAGGAATTTTTGTATGAAAAAGAACATCCAAAAATTCCACTAAGTGCAGGTGAGGTATTGGCAATGATTAACTTGCCTCCAGAAGAACAAGAAAAAATTCTAAAAGAGCATGAAGAATACTAAATTATCAAAAAATTATTTTTACGTAAATGCAGTCCAAAATCCAAACAATGTTGATTGTTTGAATAAATAGGAAGAAGACTAAATAGGAAGAAAAACCCCATCAAAAAGTCATGAGACTATTTAGGCGAGAAACTGTAATCACAGAAACAGTATGCAAAATTTGCAGCATGGAGTTTGCATCACCAGAGAGAACAATGCGACACATGCAAAAGGCCCACTCAAAGCCATGCAAAACTAGCGGTTCTGGCTGTGGCTGTAGCTAGATTTTTCAAAAGCTTTTCATAAACCTGCCATTTTTACTCTAGTAATGAAATGTGAAACACTTGTGGAGAAGATTCTAGATTCTGATCATCATGTTCGTTTTGCAGCAATTTTTGACATGTCTGGTAACATCAAAGCATCAAAAGAACGCAAAGGAATAACTAGAATGGTTAACCCTGCTAAAACCAAAGAATGGGCAGTCGTGGCAGTAAACGCTTGGAAGAACAGAGAACATCTTTATTCAATGATTGGAGAAGGCCAGTACGTTCTTGCTGTTTACAAAAATCTAAAACGAATTACCATGCCCGTTGGGAAAAACCATCTGATTTATGTCACATTTGATAATGATGGTGGACAAGAAGACGTCATTCGTTCAGTCCAAAACCAAAAGCCTGGTTTTGGTGTACCCGGGTTGGAATAATTAGACAAACCAACTTTTTTCATTTTTATTATTTTTTGAAATTAATTCTCAGAGTCATGTAGGTGCTCAATATCATACTCTAACTCTTCAAAACCATTCCACCAATTTTTCTTGCCTGACATTTTCCTCGCCGATTCTGATCGAAGGTAGTTAATAGATCTTTTGGTAGGATTTTTTTACAAAAATTATCTGTTTTTGAATTTAGAAAAAAAGAAAAAAAAGAAAGTAAGCATCGTTTTATTGCAGGATGTCGTTTTCTTACTTCTTTCTGATTTGTATTATCTGATGTACGGCTATTCCCCATGATAGGGCTACAAATGCAGCTGGAAATACCCCAGAAGATAGGGTCTGGAGAACTCCAGAGATGTTACCGCTGTTTGCGTACAGGGATAATGCTACTGGCAAAATGGCCAGAATAAGAACGAACTTGTATTTTGAGATACTCGACTCGCTCTTTTTTTCGTTAATTTGTTTGCTCATGTTTGTTCGAAAGTGCTGTCAGCATGGAACTATATCAAATGGACCGAACTTTTGAGACCCTTCTAGTTCAATAGCTAAACTTTTTCACAAGAAAAGTTCAACTTTTGAACACTTGGGCATATCGCTCTAGAACGAAGTATGATGCATGATCGATGACCTTGACAAAAAAATTCTAAACATGCTAATTGCAAATGGACGCCAATCATCAAGAGAGATTACAAAAAAATTAGGCGAAGAAGGATTCAAAATCTCAGAACGAGGTCTGGGAAAAAGAATTGCCAGACTAGAACGTGATAAAATCATCACAGGTTATACTGCAATAGTTGATATGAAAAAAGTTAACATGGGAATTCCACGTCTAGTCACTGTAAAACTATCATCGCCTAAAGATTTTGTTCAAAGACTAGATGATATGAAGGAGTATTTGGCAAATGCCCCATTTTGTGATTTTTCAGCTAGGTCAAATGGTAGTTTTGATTGGATAGAGCTTAAATTTTTCAATAATGTCGAACAAGCAAATGCAGAGGCTGATTTGTATCGAACATGGTTTGGCGATATCATAGAAGACTATCAATCATATGATCTTGATGTATACAAGTTTAGATGGCAGCTATTCGAAGAAAAAGACTTTCATACATTTATGCAATTTATGCAAAAAAAATCTGAGAGCAAACCATCAATAAAAAAACACTCAGAGTATATCAAATACGAAATTTCTGCATAAATTTTAAAATATTGAAATACAATTTATAGTAAATAATTGGCGTGCCTTTGATGAAAGTATGCAAAAGTTGTGGAGGTGAATTTACCTCAAATTATCAAATGTCAAATAAATCAGCATGGCACAAGCAAAATTCTACCATATACCTAGAACAAAGATATCACGAATGTGTAAAACTCATCAATATACGAAAACTGATCACTTTTCTCAATAATTATTTTCTATAAATCATAACTGGATTCTTGTTTTTTTATTTCAGCCAGATTTTTTCTTTGCCTCCCATACTCTTCTAAAATGCAAAAAAGTAGATTTACAGATTTATGAACTTGACTGTAATCTCTAACTTTTTGCACCTCAGGTCGGCACTTGAATTTTAACTGTGTTTGAACCATTATTCATTTCTCCTAGTATTGTGAAAAAAAAAATGGTCTGAAGATGGTCCTACATTTACCGTCTTAGGAGATAGGAAACTGGGCACGACATCTAAAGGAACCATTAACTGACCAGCAAAAAATTCAGGTCGGATTGTTTCTTCAGCCATACGATGTATACCACTACAAATTATAAGATGATATTTGTAGACCTATAACATGACTGAATGGATTACCTTACGCGCAAAATTCCCTGATGACGAATATGAAGAAATAGAGAGAATTAAAGAAAAATATGATCTTAGCATTAACGAAATAATTCGAACCGGCGTAAAATTCTATGTGGGATTAACTTTAGCAAAAGAGGTTTTAGCTGACACCAAATTTGGAAAGCAAATTAAAATTCGTAACAGAACTTTACAAGATATTTTAAACAGTCCAAAGTATCAACACCATCTTGAACAAAAAATTATCAAGCTCGTAAAGATCGGACTATCTGAGCTAATGGATACTGGTTTGGATCTTAAGGAAAAAACAATTCCCATACGAAAAGAAAGAAAGGTTGGACGACCCAAAAGAAAACGAACGGTTGGAAGACCAAAAGACACTGGCCTTGATTCTTAGCTTGAAATTAAATTCATCTTTGGGCAAAAATTGTTCATGGACAAAAATTATCTGATGAAAAACTTGTACATCCAGGAAGAAAGGCACAAAAACTAAAAGTTGAAAAAAAATCTTAAGATAAATTTAATATTTTATTAGACAATTTCTACACCACGCCAAAAAGAAACTCTTCCTTTGATCTTTTTTACAAGAAATGATGGTTTTGGATAATACCAAGCACAATCAGTATTTGTTTTACCATTTACTGTGACAGAAAAATAACTTGCTTTTCCTTTCCATGGGCAAAGAGTTTGAGAATCGCTTTCTTTGAAATATTCTTTTTTTATTGATTCCATTGGAAAATATGAGTTTCCTTCAACTTTAACAATATCGTCGCTATCAGCTAGAACCGTATTGTTCCAAATTGCCTTCATAACAAAAACAATCATTAGTATGACTTTTAAAATATACTCTAAATCTTAAATTCTGCTTTTTTGTATGGAAAATATTACAAACATTTTGTTATTAGATTAAGTTCCTTTGTATTATTGATGGCAAAACTTTGTTGTGTGGACTATGGATTTGAGTGCGCTTTTGCGGCAGAATCAGGTGATGTATCTAAGATGATCGATGATTTTGCAAAGCATACATCAGACGAGCACGGAATAGAATATTCTAAAGAAGTATTGATGCGGTTTATGCTAAGAAAGAGCAGTTCAATGTCTGAGCATGCTTCTATGCAGACAGTATAGGCTACTCAATTACAATTTTTTCTAAAATTTGAGCATTAGAGCAATCTGAATGATATTCTTCATAGATAACATTGCATTCTGGACAAACAAATTTGCAAACCCTATGACAAGTTTTACACTTGTCTGCCTCTATGGTTTCTTCTCCGCAGTGTCTACAAAGTTCAAATTGCATAGATAAAACTTTAAAATCCTAAATAATAATCAAGTGTGTTTTCATTTGTGACACACAGGTCAACAAGGTAAACTACCACATCATTAGTTTATATTGATCTGCTAATCTTTTTTGTAGATTACGTTTTCTGGCTCGTCCTCAGATTCCACTTTGATAACTATAGTTTTTCCTAACTTGTTGAATATTCTCTGTCTTTTTTTATTAATGAGCAGTCGGCCAACAATTACATCAATAGGTAATAGGAAAGCTTTGCCAAAACTTGAGATGGCAATACTTTTGATATCAGCTTGACCACCACTCAAATTTGTAATTTTAAGATGTAATGCCATCTTACCAACTGATTGACCAGTTTTAGATTCTAAAATAAACCAGTACAAGAAAAATACGATGCTAATTGGCAAATATTCAAATGAACGAGAGTATTCAAAATCACCGCTGACCATTTGTTCAAAGTTTGATGCACTAATTAATGTAAAAAAAACACCAAACGCTGCTATGGCAACTATTATGTAATCAATTAACCACGCAAAAAATCTATCACTCCATCTCGCAATAATTAACTGTGTAGGTTTTGACTCATCCGTCTCTGAATCTGGCATGTATACGATAAATCGAAAATTAACTAATAATGTTTTTGCTAATTTTTTTGAACAAAATCAGTTTAAATTTCATTTTGCATTTTGTTATTATACAGGTAAAATTAATCAAAAACAAGTTTGTGATTTAATGGAACCTGCAGAAATAAAAAAACTACAAAATGCTTGTATGGCTATTAGTGAATTAAAATCACAATTAATTGAGGAGCTTCCTCATTTTGGTCATCAATCGCTATTATTTCAAAATGATGAAATTACCACTGGTCAACTAAATAACAAAACTGAAATTAAAATTCACTTACTTACAGGACAGTTACTTTATTTTCATAATGAAGAAGGTCATTTAATCGATATAACTAAAGACAATTTTTCAGAAAAATTATCAAAAATTATTTCCAAATATAATTTGAAAATGCCTCAAATACAACTTGATGCTGTTCCACATAGCCAACTTTCTGAGTTTTACAGCTATGCTGTAATTGCTAAACGAACAATTGAGCATTTTCGAATGACATTGGAGGGAAATTATACTCTAGTTCACTTGTGGCCTCACCACTTGGATTTTTCAGTAGAATGGTTCACTGGGAAAAATGATGAACAAATTGGTACAGGTATTTCTCCTGGGGATGAGCAATATTCTGAACCCTATCTTTACATGATTCCTTATCCATTTAACCCAAAAGTAGTAGAAAACAATTTGCCCATTGGAAAATGGCATACCTCTTCTTGGAAGGGAATAAAGATAGAACGAAAGGATCTTGGCAGCTATCCTCAAAACGAGGTAACTGATTTAATACATCAGTTATTTCAAATTTCAAAAAAGAATTTTGAATAACATTGACTAGATTTTTATCTTTCATATTATTAGAATTTGTGAACTAAATGTCTGAAATTAATTATGACATCTACGATAAGAAATGTCAAAAAATGCTTGATGAAGATGAAATTCGATTTGCTGGAATAATAAATGAAGATGGCAATCTTGTTTCTGGCGGTTTTAAAAAAGGCATTACTCCGTTAGAAAATGATGAAGCAAAACTCAAATCTTTTATGGAATTTGTTTCTAAAGTTACAATTCGTAAAGAATACGATAAAACTCTTGGCCCAATAAATTTTCTCGCTGCTCGAAGAGACAAGGCAGTATTAGTAAGTTTTCCATTTCCAGTAAGTAGATTTGTATTATTAATTTCTGCCACCCCGTCAGTAGATATTGAACAATTAGCTACAAAAGTTGTAGATATTTTCAGCGGCGTAAAATGAATTTTTAGAAATTAATTTTTTGGAAGTTTAATTGAAAATGTAGTTGGATTATTTCTAACTAAAATTGTTCCGCCATGTAATTCTATTATTGTTTTAGCAATTTTCAGTCCTAATCCATTACCATCAGGTTTTGTAGTGTATAATGAAGAAAGTGCTTTTTTGATGATTTCTGGCGCTAATCCAGGACCAGAATCTTTTATATCAATTTGAACATAATTGATTCCTTCTCTAGCTAGAATATTGATTACACCATTATTTTTCATAGCTTCAATAGAATTTTCAACAAGATTAGAAAGCACAACGACTAATTTGTAAAAATTACCCAATATTTGAAAATCATTTTTTGGTAAATTAATTTGAATGGTAGATGGAACATTTTTTGGTTTTACCATCTCCATTAATTCAGATAAGGCAAACCAGCGTTTTTTGATCATTTCTTCTGAATGGTCATGATTTTTTTTACCTGAAACTTTTTGTTCATGCTTTGAACTATCTAAATAGGCCTCAATTTTTACAATTGATTTTTTAATCATTGCAAAAGCAGCATAAGTCTTCTTATCAGCTGTTTTAGGAACAATCATTGATTGGATATATGAATTTGAAATTTTTAGGACTGATAACGCATCAATTGCTTTTTCAAGAAAATCTTCATTTGAGCCTGAAACGAAAGTTTCAGTTCGTAATTTTGTTCTCCCCAAATTGTGCATTTACATAACAAATTATTCTTGAGGAACTATTATGGTGATGTTTGTTCATAATAAAAAGTCTAGCAGAAAAATTTGGTGCAATCCAAGGACTTGGCTTTTATCGATAACCATATTTACACTTTAGATTACTATCTTTTAGCATGGAAGACATTTTTGAACATGCATCTGAAAATTTTTTGGAACTTTCAAGCCATCAAAGGCTTCAAATTTTATTTAGTTTAATTGAAAAAAAATCCAAAGTCTCTAACATGGCAAAAAAATTAGGGGCTACAAATCAGGAGGTACATAGAAATTTTATGCGTTTAGAAGATGGTGGATTAATTCTAAAAACCAAAGATGGTACGTATGGACTTACCACCTATGGCCAAACAATGTGTGCCCAAGTTCCAACATTGGTATTTTTATCAAAGAATCAAAAATACTTTGAAAGCCATGACTTTGGTGGAATTCCACAAAAATTCATCTTAAGAGTGGGCCAGCTCCTAAATAGTGAATACGTTAAAGGTATTACCAAAGTTTTAGAAACATGGATTGATATTTTTGATAATTCTCAAAAATATGTTTATGGAATTTTAGTTGAAGAGCCACTTGAACTAATTGAGCCCATAATTAAAAAGGCAAAGTCAGGAGTTAAAGTACAATCAATATTTTCAGAGACTGCAATAGTTCCTAAAGCAAGGAAAAAACTGTTAGAAAAAATGGATTTTCAAAAACTCATTGATTCAAAACAAGTAGAAAGAAAAATGAAAAAAACTGTAAAAACAGTAGTAGTATTAAACGAAAAAGAATCTTGCGTTTCTTTTCCAAAAATTGACGGTGATTCAAACATTACTGAAATGTTTTACAGTAATGATCCAATGTTTCACGAATGGTGCCTTGATTACTTTAGATATAGCTGGTATGGCTCAGATATTTTCCAAGAAAGAAAACTAATCTAGTAACTTTCTTTTTAATTTCATGGTGAGTATTGCAGGAATGACAAGATAAAATCCTACATTAAGTGATATGATTCCAATTCCTGCACCTAACATTTCAATTTCAGAATCAATATCAATATTATTTAAAAGTGAAAGAGTGGCTAATAATGGAGTTATAGTAATTTTTACAATTTCTTTGAATAAAGGACTTTGTCGTTCCATGTCTGCAATTGCAGGAGAAAATGAATAATAGAATTGATTAAATCCATTTAGAAAGAAAGTACCTGAAACTGTATTGAGTATAATGCCATCTCTAATTTCTCTTAACTGTTGGACTTGAGGGGCAAACTCTGTTCCAAATGTTGCAGTAGCTATGAGACAACCTCCTCCACCAGAAGGTATTTCTGGTGTTGCTACTTTTTCTTCTTCTTGAATTTCTAAATCTTCAAAATTCTCTTTGTCTACTTCCAACACCTCTTCTTGGGAAATTGGTTTTGATTCTTTTAATTCCCCAATCATTGATTCTGGCCATCCAATTTCTTTGAGTTTTTGTTCAAGTTCTTCCTCTGTAATTTCTCCCGATCTCCATTGTTCTATGGCAAAAATTGAAGGGTCAACATCTGTAGGCGTAGGATCATTTACTCCTAGTGCCTCTTGCTTGCTTTCCTTAATTTCTGCAAGGGCGTAAAATTTACTGCGTTCGATAAGTTTTTGAACTCTATCAGGACCTTGGTAATTCCAAAGATTATCTTCAAGTAAGTTTGCACAAACTCTGGCTTCTATAGAATAATGATTATTTTTCAAATACAACTCCAACCCCATTATTTCATACCTTGGCTGCTCCTCTCCACACCATTGTATTCCTTTTTCATTGAGTACTCCCCCTTCAGAACGAATATCTGCGTCAACAGCCTGAAAATTCAAAATGAGTGATAAAACCATCATTAGCATAAAAAATGCGGATTTGTCCACAGCTTATTGAAAACTGACTATTAGATAAATTTCACCACTAATTTAGAAAACCTTTAACATGGTCAAAATTATGTATCTGTCATGAATGTTGACACTCTAGCAGCTAAGATTCTCAAGAGTAGCAGATCCATCCGCTATGTGACAATTGCGTCTCTAAATGGTAAGATACTCATCTCTGAACATAGGCGTTCTGTCAAAACCGCCTTGACAAAATCTGAAAGCAGAGCATCCTTAATGATGGCAGCTCGCTCATGGAGACAAAGAAAAACCTTAGCAAAAAAGATTGGTAGATGTAAGTACGTTATAGCAGAATATGACCGCGTCAAGCGTATCACGTTACCTGCAGGGACAAACCATCTAATCTATATCACCACAGACCCAAAAGCGAATGTTACATCACTGATAAATAAAATTCGCAAATTCCGATAAATAATTAGAATCTACTTCTAATTATTTTTTAATATTTTTTAATAAATCAAAAAATATTTTTTTGACGAAAAATCCTACTCAATAACCCGAATTAATTCTTTTAATTTTCTACGTGATTTGGGAGGACGTTTTTGTTGAGGATAACCAACGCATAAAATTGATGATGGTTTTAAATCTGATTCAATAATTTGTTTTACTTTTTCCTCATCTAACATTCCAATCCAAATTGAACTCAAACCAAGTGCTGATGCAGCTAATTGTGAATAAGCTGCTGCTAACGTAGCATCTTGTAGAGAAAACTTTGTAAGAATTTCTGGGGGAAAATTCATTTTTACACGAGAAGGATCAATACAAAATACAAGAACCAATGGAGCATTTACATACGGTTGATTATTTGCGGCTTCCACTAGCCGTTTTTTAATTTCTCTGTTTTTTATGTAAACTAACTTAAAACCTTGAAAATTTCCTGCAGTTGGAGCGGTATCAGCTGCTGCTAGGATTTTTTCTATTTTCCATTGTTCTACTGTCCTAGACACATCAAAATTTCTAGTTGATCTTCGTGTTGCCATTATTCTAAAAAGATCACTTTCAGAAACCGCATCTTTATTTTTAGCAGTAAGAACTGCATTTAGAAGTTTATTTTGATCTTCATCGTCTTCTTTTTCAATTTCTATTGATGGATAGAATTCTTTTGGATAAATTTTAATTGGCTTTGGTTCATGAGGCACATTTTTGTATTCTAAAACATTTTTTCTAAGAATTGATGTTTTAACCTCTAAAGTTTTCAATTCCTTTAATTGAAATTGAGTAACATCAGTATTAATTAAAATTCTACTGTATTCATCTTCAAGTTGTACTTTTCCTGTAGAATCTTTTGATAATATTTCAAAGAGTTGTTCTAATTCGTCTTTATTTAGAACAATTACATGCTGATCATCCTCTCCAACTTCTTTCCAGATTAGTCGACATCCCTCCTTTGAGATGTAAGATGGCTCAATTTTGGAAAACTCTGCCATGAGGAAAAATTACCCATACTGAATTAAAAAAAGTTGTTATGGTAGCGCAACAAGTTTTAGTTTTTGTGAGAAAATTATTAATTCCTAGTTTCATTCAAAACCTTCTATTTCAAAAGAAAAGAAGAAGAACTATTCCTCGAATTTAGCAAGTTCGTTCTTTAGTTGTTTGATTTGATACTCTACGACTCGTCTGTGGATACTATTTTTCAGATTCATACTTGCATTTTCTTGGGATGATTGGAAAAGGGGACCAGATAAGAAAAGTTGATCCGTTACTAAGATCCAACTACAGTTTGTATAATCTTACAGAGATTTACAGAAGTTAATTTTTGGGATTATAAACATAAACCCAAATTTCAGTTTTTGGACAATAACTTTGTTTTTTTTCACGCAATAATTTATCTATACAAAATCGTTTGCTGGAATAGATGGAGGAAAAATTTGTTACAGTAGATGATAAAAAAATCCGATATTTAGAGTCCGGAAAATCAGGCGATTTTATCGTCCTGATTCATGGTTTAGGTGCATCTGCTGAAAGATGGGAATTTGTTATTCCAGAATTTAGTAAGCACTACAAGGTGGTTGTTCCTGATTTAATTGGTTTTGGGCATAGTGATAAACCCCTTGTTGATTATACAACTGATTTTTTCTCAGATTTTTTGCATAATTTTTTACACATATTGGGAATCAAAAAAACTCACATTATAGGCTCTTCCTTAGGGGGGCAAATAACTGTAGAATACATATCTAAGAATCCAGATATCATTGAAAATTTAGTACTAGTTTCTCCTTCTGGAATAATGCAGCAATCAACTCCTGCCCTTGATGCATATGTAATGGCTGCACTATATCCAAATATTGAGGGAGCAAAAAATGCATTTCAGATGATGGCTGGTCCTACAAAAAAGATCAATAAAAAAATTATCTTAGATTTCGTTGAACGAATGAAACTACCAAATGCGAAAATGGCATTCATGTCTACATTACTAGGTTTGAAAAATGCGGAATCAATTACAAAATCATTGAACAAAATATCTGCCCCCACACTTATTGTATGGGGTGAAAATGATCCCGTAATTCCGATCAAATATGCTGGTGATTTTGTATCAAGTATCAAAGATTGCAGATTTGTGACCATGGATGATTGTGGCCATACTCCATATGTTGATGATCCTAAGCGATTTTCAAAGTTAGTACTTGATTTTCTAATGAGTTAGAATCACCAAACCCTTTAAATACCTCTCACTTCCCATCATTACCTATGAGTGGTAATAAAAACCCATATGACCCCGCTGAAATGTTCAAAGAATGGATACAAAAAAGTGGTAAGGCACAATCTGAATTTATGAAAAATTTTGCATTAATGATGTCACCTAATACAAAACAGTTTGATCCATTAGAAACACTCAAAGATATTTCTACACAAACTGTTGACGCTCAATCAAACCTTATGCAAAATCTTGGTTCCATGCAAGCAAAAGGCATGGATAAGATGTTTAATATGGCACAAATGATGCCAAACTTCCTTTCTTGGGGAGCTTACAAAACATCTGTTGGAAGCAACGGAAGAATTTCGATTCCAGAGGCAGAACGAACTGCACTCGGATTAAAGGAAGGCGACTTGGTTCAAGTTGTTATTCTTCCTATTGGAAAAAAATTAAAAAGGGGG
>Ga0209997_10000587_pt1 | contig 12305 bp, 13 predicted proteins | sample CR04metaG_FD_182079 | JGI IMG/M metagenome (GOLD analysis project Ga0209997, IMG submission 182079) | Deep subsurface microbial communities from Mariana Trench to uncover new lineages of life (NeLLi) - CR04 metaG (SPAdes) (version 2) | ecosystem: Environmental > Aquatic > Marine > Ocean trench...
GGATTGTATTCTCTTTGCTTAAAAAAATTAGTTTTCAAATTTTGTTCAATTTTTTTATCAAAAATAAGAAAAGCTGGATCATTACCTATTGTTTGAAATGCACTTCTCTTACTAGTATGATTTTTTCTAACCCGTGTTCCTAAATGTGCAACAGCTAAATCATCACTTTCATTATGATGCATTACAACAAAAACGCCCTGAGTATTAGATTCTACAACAAATCGAACTGCGGAAATCAAGTTTAATGCTGCATCTGATGAAGGTCGATCTGAGGATCTTTGTGAACCAACTAAAACTATAGGCACGGGATATCCTGCCAATGCAAAGGAAAGAAACGCAGCACTATATTGCATAGTATCTGTTCCATGTGCTACAACAATTCCTTTGTAATCTGATTTTGCATAAGAATCAAGTTTTTCTGCAATTTGCTTCCAGTGTTCAGGTTCAAGATTTTCAGAATATTCAGAAAAAAGGACACTAGCATCAATATTTGCAATCTCTGCTAATTCAGGTACAGCAGCACTAAGATCTTCAGCACTTAAGACTGGTGTTACAGCACCAGTTCTATAATCAATTTTACTTGCAATGGTCCCGCCTGTTGATAAAAGTAAAATTTTTGGTAAAGTCGAATCAGATTTAACCTCCGATGTAGATTTTTTTTCTATTTTTTCAGATGAGATTAATTCAATTTTTTTAATTTTCTTAATCTCTATTCCTATGTTATAACCACTTTTTAGCTTAATAGCAATGTGATTATCATCAGTGTTTTCATAACGAGGCATAATTATGCCTGTATATGTTAAATCTTCTGTAATCTTAACTGAATCTCCTACCTTTACTTTAGATTCTTTTAGAAATGTAAGAGATGCTCCTGTATAGCCTCTATATTCTGACATTTAGGTGGATTAGATTGGCTATTTTATTAAAACTACCTGTAGTAAGATGCGACAACTTTCTGTCCAAGCTTTAGATCTTTTTGATCCCTTACTTTCTTCACAGCCTCTATAAAGTGCTTCATTTTTATTTTAGCTTTCTCTGCAGCCTTTTCAGCCTCTTTAGCGTCGGGATGATCATCTAGAAATTCATGTATAACTAATGAAACTGCTGTATTTGAAATAGCAGCAACATCAGCTCCACTCATTCCATCTGTTTGGTCTGCAATTTTTTCTATATTAACAAAATCTGGGCTCTGAGGATCAACGTCAGCAGGAATATCTTTTACATTAATCTCCAGTATTTTCTTTCTACTTGCTTTATCAGGCATCGGAATTTGAATAATTTTATCAAATCGTCCCGGTCGGAGTAATGCAGTATCAATCATGTCTGCTCTGTTTGTGGCTGCAAGAACTACTACACCATGCATATTTTCCATTCCATCAAGTTCTGTTAAAAGTTGACTAACAACTCTTTCTGTAACTGCAGTTTCTCCACCTACACCTCGAATGGGAGCAATGGAGTCAATTTCATCAAAGAATATTACACAAGGTGATGCTTGTCTTGCTCTTCGAAATATTTCTCTAATTCCTCTTTCAGATTCCCCAACCCATTTTGAAAGTAGCTCTGGTCCTCGAACAGAAACAAAGTTAGCTTCGCTTTCAGTAGCTACAGCTTTAGCTAGTAATGTTTTTCCAGTTCCACTAGGACCATGTAATAAAATTCCACGAGGCATTTTATGTCCTAACTTCTCATACAATCCTGGATACTTCATTGGCCACTCTACAGCTTCTTGTAACTCTCGTTTTACTTCTACTAATCCACCTATCTCATCCCAACTCACATCAGGATTTTCAATGAAAACCTCCCGCATTCCTGAGGGAGTGACTTCGATGAGCGCTTTTTGGTAATCTTCTCCATTTACAATAAGTTTATCCAAAGTCTCAGCAGCTATTTTTTCATCTTCTAGGTTTAATTCAGGTAGTAATCTTCGTAAGCATTTCATGGCAGCTTCTTTACACAAATATTCCAAATCTGCACCAACATATCCGTGACTAACTGCAGAAATTTTGTCTATGTTTACATCATCTGCCAAAGGCATGTTTCTTGTATGAATTAAAAGAATGTCTTTTCTTCCTTTCTTATCAGGAACTTTAATCTCAATTTCTCTATCAAATCTACCAGGTCTTCTTAGGGCAGGATCTATTGCATTTGGTCTGTTTGTTGCAGCAATTACAATTACTTTACCTCTTGCTTCTAATCCGTCCATTAACGAAAGCATCTGTGAAACAACTCTGCGTTCTACTTCTCCAGTTACTTCTTCTCTTTTAGGTGCAATAGAATCAATTTCATCAATAAATATGATAGATGGCGCTTTTTCTCTAGCTTCCTTGAAAATTTCTCTTAGTCTTGCTTCACTTTCACCATAAAATTTACTCATAATCTCAGGACCAGAAATACTAATGAAGTGAGCATTGCTTTCATTTGCAACAGCCTTTGCAAGTAAAGTTTTGCCAGTACCTGGTGGACCGTACAAAAGTACTCCTTTTGGTGCTTCAATTCCTAATTTTTCAAAAATTTCTGGATGTCTTAGTGGTAACTCGATCATTTCTCTTACTTTTTTAATTTCATTATTAATGCCACCAATGTCTTCATACGTTACCTGTGGAACTCCTCTTAGAGTTTCTCCTTTTTCAGCTATATGGAAAACTGTTTTTTGAGTAACAAGAACTGCATCAGCTGCAGGAGTAACTCCAATTACTTGAAAGGTTAATCGTCCACCAAAGTATGGCACCATTACATTGTCGCCCTTAATTAGAGGAACACTTTCTAAAGCATCAGCAAGATATCGTTCATCAATTGGTGGAATCGCTTCTAATGGTGCTACAACAATTTTTTCTGCTGCCAATGCTTTAATTTTTCTTACAGCAATTGTATCTCCTATTGCAATTCCTGAATTATTTCGACCAAGTCCGTCAATTCTAATAATTCCTTTTCCTTCATCAGAAGGATAAAGAGGAAGACATTTGGCCACAGTGCGTCGTTTTCCTTTAATTTCAATTACATCACCAGTAGATGCATTTAGTGTATCCATTGAATCATAATCAATTCTAGCTACCCCTCTTCCAACATCTCTGGTATAAGCTTCTAAAACCTTGAGAGAAAGAGAATTCTGACTCATAGGAAAATTCTCCATGACTGTGTTTTTATATCTTTGGCAGTATTTTTCTAACAAAATTATCAAATCTGGTAAAAACTCGTTATTCTAGCACAAACTTAAAATCTCTATTAAATTGAAAAAACGATCAACATGGGTAAGAGACCATTAGTTAGAAGAAGAGGCCGAGGAGGCATGCAGTTTAGAGCTGCCAAAACTAGAAAGCTCTCCCCTGCAAAATATCCAAATTATGCTTTAACTGAAAAACATCAAGGAGAAATTATTGATTTAGTTCATGAAAGTGGTCGTGACGCTCCACTTGCAAAGGTTAGATTTGAAGACGGTTCAGTTTCCTATATTCCTGCCGTACTTGGAACAAAGGTTGGTTCAAATATACATTTTGGTTTAAAGGCAGAAATTACTGACGGAAATGTAATTAGTGTTCAAAACATTCCAGACGGTACACTTGTGTGTAACGTTGAAAGACATTTTGGAGATGGAGGCTCTCTAATTAAATCTGCAGGAACTAGTGCAACAGTGTTTTCACATGGTCCTGACGGAGTAACAATTAAACTTCGATCTGGAAAATTTTCAACACTTAATCCAAAAAATCGAGCAATGATTGGAACCTTAGCTGGGGGTGGTGTTGAAGACAGACCATTAATGCGTGCAGGAGTTAAATGGCGTAGATTTAGATCAAAAGGACAAAAGTATCCCATTGTAAGAGGTGTAGCACAAGCAGCATATGTACATCCTCATGGAGGTGGTCGACATCAACATGTAGGACAAAGTTCAACTGTATCTCGAAATGCTCCACCAGGTGCTAAAGTTGGAAGTATTGCAGCTAGAAAGACTGGTCGTGCTAGAATTAAAGAACGAGCCCATTAGCCTTTACCCTCAAGGCTAAAATTGATTAATGACTTATTCAAACAAATCTTTGCATGGCCAAACAGCGAGTCAGACTTTTTATTAAAGGAAAAGTTCAGGGTGTCTTTTTTAGACAAGCGCTGAAAGTAATGGCAAAAAAGAATAATGTTAATGGTTGGGTACGAAATCTTGATGATGGAAAAGTTGAAGCAGTGTTAGAGGGAGAAGATGTAGATGTTAGCAAATTGGTTGAATGGTCTCATGCTGGTTCTGCATATGCAAGAGTTGAAGATATAGAAATTAAAAATGAGAAATACAAAGATGAATTTACAAAATTTGAAGTTCTTTACTAGCGAATTACATTAAACGCATCTTTAAGAACTTCTTTTACTTGAACAAGGTTTTCATCTACTTTTAATCTAATTATTTGGTGAGGTTCCTTTCTACTTCTTTGTATTTTGAGTAAAATTGAATCTTTTTCAGGCTCTATATCAACAAACCATCTGAAAGTAATAGATTTACAAAAAACTACTCTATGCATTCGAACATCTTCTATAACATTATCTCCCAAGGAAAAACAAAAGTCTCTTAATGAATCAAATAAAGGTTGAATTTGAAAAGGAATTTGTTTTTTAAAATCAAAATAGTTTCTTTTGTTCCCTGTAGAAAAAAAAGTGTTCATAACTGAAAAATTTTTTTTCAAGTATATAGTAGTAGCTCTGCTGGTTCCAGTCTAGACGGGTAGCCCCATTTCAAGGCATACAAGATCCGCCACGTTGACGAGGAAGCGTGAGTGTTCCATCTTAGGATTGCTCCCTCCCGGACCTCATCCCTTTCAACGGTTCGGTCTTAGGAATTATCCCTTCGGATAATCCTAGTCCTGCATCCACCCGCCTCGGCGTGAGTTCATTTCCGCACACCAAGCGGGAATTATCTATCTAGAGATTTATCCAGCAGTTACTGATCTCTGCATATAGCCGGTTTCAGAATTGGGCACGGCTAGCACCCTGATCCTACCTACTACCACCTTTCTGTAAAACGAATTATTATATTTGCATTAGGATCGATTTTCATTTAGTTTTAAAACTAAATTGCACACCGAACAAATTTTTCCAGTACACTCATTCTTACAATTTTCACAAATCCGTTTTTCTTTATTGCTAGAATTTTTTACTAATTCTGATATTTTTAAACATGAATTGAATAGATTGTTTTTTACTCCCGAATGTTGTACCTCTAAAGAATTTAAAAATTCACGGATTTCTGTTCTTATTCCTTCATGCATATGAGGACATGGTTCTGTTTGAAATGGAATTTGATTTGTAAAGGCGTAAAAAACAATTTCAGATTCATAAATCTCACAAAATGGCTTTATCTTTCTCAAAGTATTTTTTGAAGTATCAGGCCCCATCCATCCTATCTTATTAGTGTCCCCTGATAGTAAATTAATGAAAAAGCTTTGAAGGTTATCATCTAAATTATGACCAGTTGCAATTACATTTGCGCCTATCTCCTTTGCAGCATAATCGATTGCTCTTCTCCTTAATGTTCCGCAAATTGAACACGAAGAAATTTTTTCATTTTCCCTTAAATTAAGGGCTTCATCTAACGTGATATCAAATAATTCCTTGTAAGAAAAAACTGAATGTTTGACATTAATTTTTGAACAAAAATTTTTTACAATTTCTAATGCTTCATTTCTATAATCTGGAATACCCTCATCGATAGTAACCACTTCAATTCTAAAATTATGATTTTTAGACATCTGATCAAGCATGTGTAATAGTACTAGTGAATCCTTACCTCCAGACACTGCCACACAAACCAGTTCATCATTTTTTATCATATTATATTTTGAGATAGTTCTGGCTGTTTTTCTCAAAATAGAATCTGAAAAACAATTAGAACAAAGATTCTCGCCTGAATATTTACGAGAGTAAACAGCTATATTCTGACATCTATCACACTTCATACCAAATATTTTTCCATGTATGATATAGATTTAATGGATGTGTCCAATCTGATTTGCTATTAGATGGTAATCCATCCAGACTTGATATAAGAAAGTGCTATGTTTAATCCAAATAATACAAAGGTAAATGCGTAAATTCCCCACATTAAACTATTTACTGCCTTGTCAGAAATTTTCTTATCAATAATACTATGAATGAATTTTCCTCCATCAAGTATCGGTAATGGCAGCATGTTTATGATGCCAATAAAAAATGAAATCATCCACAACCAAAGTAAGAACATAGATACTGAAGGATTATTCCATTCAATGAAATTGTAAATTGGTTTGTAAGCAAAAGAATTATCTCTCATGATACCAATCAAACCTCTTTCTGGATCATCTTCAGAAGGCATTATTACTACCGGAAATTCTAATTGTTCTCCAGAACGTAAAATAGATACATTAACCGTATCTCCTGGGACAATGTTAGCTTTTTGAAAATCAAGTGCTGTCTTTACATCAATTTCATTTACTGCCGTGATAATATCATTTGGTAATAGCCCAGCTTTTTCAGCACCTGATCCTTCAATAATAGATAAAATCAATACTCCATCAGGCTCTTCATACATCCAACCAAGAATTGGTTCAGGTACGATTATTGCAAAAAGAGGGTTTGTTAATAGTATAGCTCCTAAAGCAAAAGAAAACAGAACATTAGATGTAGCACCTGCCCCAATTACTCTTAATTTAGAAATCTTTTTAGCTTTGTCAAAATCTTCTTCATCTGGTTCAACAAACCCTGCAAACAATGCTATGAAAATTGCAAAACCACCAGTTTTTATCTTAATTTTTTCTAAAGTAGCAACTATTCCATGTGCTCCTTCATGAATAACTAAAACAATAGGAATTGATAGCAAAAAGTAAGCAATAGATGCTGAAGATGTTAAAGTTACTCCAGGAATTAATATTGTTAATTCTGAAAACTCTGATGGCTCCACAAAATAGTTTAAAACATTATTTAACAAAAACCAGAATGCAAAGCCCATCATCAAAAACCCTGCAATTACACTTACATCTGCAAAAACTCTAATACCTCTTCTAGTTCGACCTAACATTTTTGTAAGTGTAGACTGAATTCCATAATATTTGTAAGTCAAACTGTAGGGCTTTATCTCAAAACCATGATTTTCTAATTTTAGTCCTTTTGCTACCAAAAAAACTACAACCCATCCCATAAGGACGTAAATAATCGAATTTTCTGTAATAAAATCTAGTTCCAAAGTAATTGTTACTTTTTTTAATCAGGTAAATTTATCGTTTGCTATGAAACCTGTGATAATCGTATCTACTTATCCAGACCAAAAAACAGTAAAAAAAACTGCAAATGAATTAGTTAAAAATCGACTAGCCGCATGTGTAAACATATCTAAAATCCATTCGATTTATTCTTGGAAAGGAAAAGTTGAAAATACCTCTGAATTTTTAGCTGTTTTTAAAACAACTCAAAAAAACAAAAACTCTTTGAAAAAAGCCATAAAAAAAATGCATCCATATGAGGTTCCTGAAATTATAGAAATTGATGTTCGTTCAATTAATCAACCATATTTAAAATGGTTAATAGAATCAACAAATTAGACTTCGACTGGAAATCTTAACAAAGAAACCATTCCGCCTAAACCAGTAACTCTCAATCCTACATCAGTAGTTGAATCAGCACTGTAGGTTTTTACTCCTTTAGCTTCTGCATCGTTTAAAAGCTCAATTATTTTTTCTTCATCTTCAGTTTGAAGAATTTTATCTGAAAACACCAAAGAGTCTACTGCTCCAAATTGATTAGCCTTTTTTGTTTCGTCAAAACCCATGGTAAACTTTCTACTTTTTTTATGGGCTCGTATCATAATCTCATCAATAATAGATGATACCTTTGCAAGTTTACTATCTGACATAATTTCCTTCATAGATTCAGATTTTGTAAAAATATAGATGCCATCTTCTCCACCTGAATCTATTCCCTCAATTACTTGAATTTTGTGTTTTTTTCCAATTGAAGTTTTTTCAAGATAATTGCCAAATCTTTTTCTAGTTTCACCTGGTCCAAAAATTATGATAGTATCTCCTTCTTTAAGAGATGATGCAACAGCTTTTTGAATAACTTCAAAAAATTTTTCTATATTAAAATTTGACTTGTATTGTTTTCCACTTGAACCAGAATAGATATTTGGTGTTAATTGAAGATGAGTTCCTTTTAATCTACCTATACCACAATCAGTGGTATCAATAGCAATTAGAAGAAAACCAAATTTTTGTTTTTTTGAATGAATAAGATTTTTTTCAACAATAGTCCAGTGTTTTTTAATTAAATTAAATCCCTCACTTAGCTTTATCAGATAAGAATGATGAGAACCATGTGTAACAGCTTCATTATTTGATTCCATAATTTTACCTGCAACTCTTAACTTATCTAAAACATTATCTAATGAGATTTTTTCAACTTCTAGAGATATTCTAATTCTTACTCTATCTCCTCTGTCTGGTCTAGCATACTCTTTATCTTGTTTTATTACTCTAGTTGTAGTACCAACAATTCGATCTCCTGCTTTAATTATTCTACGAAGTGTAAGTAAATCATCAGATTCTTCTGGGATTATCGAAATAGAGTTACCATCTAAAATTTTTGTTATCAATTTATAGAAATTTTATAGTAAACATAAAGAAATAGAGTTTAGCTCGTTATTTCATTGATGTTTGTTTTACTTTCTTCAGCTTTTTTCCGTACGTAGTTTTCTACCCATTCCATTGTAATTACACCACTTTCTGCCAAATTAACAAGTGAATTTTGGGAAGCCTCACCTGTAACTTTGCCATTTAATCTTCTAATTTGACGCCATTTTAAATGGGTATTACCACTTTTTGAATTATAGATTATTCCCAAAACATCTCTTGCATTAACAAAAGTTATCTCGCGAAGTTTTTTCAAAGTAACTTTGTCAGCAGCTTCAACATAGATAGAACCAAGTGAATCTTCTCTTTCTGGAAAAACTTCATAATCATCTAGATAACTGCTTGGAACAAATGAACTACAAGTACTAGTAATAATGAAACGTCTGAAGCTATCAATTGACGCTGGAGCATCTATCTTAACCATTTAGGCTATTTAGGTACATGCCATTTATCAAGCTTTTTGAAAAATTCAATAAGTAATTAGATTGAATCTAATATGCAGGCGTTGATGATTCTATCCCTCTGATTTGATGATAGGGATCTTGAGTTCTGAGCCTGCATCTTATGATATTTATGATATGTTTTACATTTAATAAAATATGAATTCCCTAACAGAGTATCTAACATTTAACACTAAAACTAGAATAGCTTTTGTTAACATAACATCTCAAATAGAAAAATTGATAAAAAAAAGTGGTATCAAAGATGGTTTATGTTTAGTTAATGCAATGCACATTACTGCTAGTGTTTTTATTAACGACAATGAAAAAGGATTACACAAAGATTATGAGAAATGGCTGGAAGAATTAGCTCCACATTTACCAATAGATCATTATGATCACAATAAAACTGGCGAAGACAATGCAGATGCTCATCTAAAACGACAAGTAATGGGTCGTGAAGTTGTTATAGCAATAACTAATGGGCAATTGGATTTTGGTCCATGGGAACAGATTTTTTATGGTGAATTTGATGGAAGAAGAAAAAAACGTGTTCTAGTCAAGATAATTGGTGAATAGAATTTTTTTACCCAAAATCAGTATCTCTTTTCTGACTCTGACCTTCATTAGATCTAGCAGATTCTCTAAATTCCGTATCGTGGTTTTGTGCACCATGATTACATTTCACACAACCAGCTTTGAAACCATTTGGATCCTTTTCAAAACTTTCACAACCACAAAAACAAACCATACTTAGAAGATTCCCTAGTAGTATTTCTTCTTTTTCAGTTATTGGTTTATAATAAAAATTAGTTTAGAGTATTATTGCTACAACATTCCCCAATAGGAATATCATTATCATGTGGACATTTTCTTGGATGTTTTAACATGGTACATAGTGCATCTGTAAATTGTTTATTCATATGATGTTCAATACCACAAACCATTTCTTCATTTATTTCGACTTTAAGTGCAGTATCCATCAAAACCTCCATTAATCTACTATTTCGCATCATAGTGGTACCTACTTTTTCACCCTCTTCTGTAAGCTTAACGCCAGCTTTGCTGTAGTTTACCAGGTTTTTCACGTTGAGTTTTTTTAACATTTGAACAACGCTTGGTTGTCTTACTTTAAGCATTTTTGCAATTGAACTAATTTTTACTGGTTCGTTTCTTTCCTTAAGATGCCAAATGGCTTTAAGGTACATTTCAACATGTTCTGCTTCTGCAGTACCTACAAATAGAATTTCATCACTCATTTAACTAACCTTCTTAGAATCTTTTAATAAATATTCAAAATACTCTCTTGCAAATCCTGCTAATCCAGCATGATCTGCCCAAATAGCAACAATCTCTGTAGAGGTAGAATTACTAAGTTCAGGCCCTAAGAGAATTACTACATACCGTTTATCTGAAATTATACCTCCTCCAAAAAGACCTTTTTTCACCTTTACCGTAGCTACTCTTGAAATTGCTTTGAGAGAATCTTTGTCTAAGGAGTCGGATGTAAGAATAGTAATTTCAACTCCTTTATCATGAAGTAATCTAAGCTTTGGTAATGCTTGTTTGACCAGATCTTCACTAGCTCTTGGTACCGCAATCATTACCTCGTTTTTGCAAGAATCTATCATTTCTAATATCTTTGAAATAATGTTAACATTACCAGATAATACCCAAATGTCTGGTCTTTCACTGGTACCGCTTTTTTCGTAAAGTGGAATTAATTCATTCAAAACTACTTTTTGATTTACCTTAAATTCAGAATCTAGTCTTTGTTTTGTGGTATCTAAAGCAGTTGCAGGTGATTTTGCTATATACTTTGTAGGCCGAGAATCATCAGAACCCACCCAACCCTTTTCTTCTAAAGTTCCTAATACCTCATAAATTTTCGAGTAGGGTACACCAGATTTCTGACTTAAATCTGAAGCAGTTAGCTCTCCTGCCTTTAGTAATGAAGAAAAAGTTCTGATCTCATAACTGGTTAGTCCAATCTTATCAAGCGATTTTCGTGTTTTGTCTGAGATGCTCACGCGATCTCAACGCATTTTTTTGGTATTTAAATCCCCTATGAATAACTCTCCTTTATCACACGGGGGTAAGTGTGAAAGTCGTTAAATACCATTCCAGAAAAGTGCCATTTGATAGGAATGGCACTAATTCAGATTGCTAATCAATCTATAAAACAGCTGGGCAAAAAATCTACCATTAGATTCACTCAAAGTATTTGCCCAGATTGTAATATGATTCTAGACGCTGAAGTATTTGAGAGAGATACTAAAGTCTTCATGACAAAGACTTGTCCCACTCACGGTGAATGTGAAGAACTTTACTTTGGTTCATATGATTTGTATAAAAAATTCAGTACTTACTGGGTTGACGGAAAAGGAGCTCATGCACCTAACGTCATTATGACAGACAAGTGTTCTTGTCCAAACAACTGTGGATTATGCTCAAATCATCTCTCTCATAGTGGTCTAGCTAACATGATTGTAACTAACAGATGTGACCTTACATGTTGGTATTGTTTCTTCTATGTGAAGAAAGGCCTTGAAGGCGCATACATGTACGAGCCTGATCATACCCAAGTCCGAGCAATGATGAAAACACTTAGAGCAGAAAGACCAATTCCAGGAAACTCTATGCAAATTACCGGTGGTGAACCAATGCTACGAGAAGATATCTGTGAACTTATCAAGATAATGAAAGAAGAAGGCGTAGATCATATTCAAATGAACACAAACGGAATTAGACATGCTTTAGATCCAGAAGCCGCACGAGAAGTTAGACTAGCAGGTTGTAACAATCTTTATCTTAGTTTTGATGGAATTACTCCAAGAACCAATCCAAAGAACCATTGGGAAATACCATATGCGCTAGATAGTTGTAGAAAAACCGGTTCTTCTGTTGTATTTGTTCCAACAGTTATCAAATCAATTAATGATCATGAATTAGGAGGAATTATTAGATATGCTCAAAAGAACTTGGATGTTGTTCATGCTGTAAACTTCCAACCAGTCTCACTGACTGGAAGAATGGGTAAACAAGAACGTGAGAAATATAGAATTACCGTTCCTGATTGTATTCAAAGAATTGAAGAGCAAACTAATGGTCAGGTGACGATTGATGATTGGTACCCAGTTCCAAGCTGTATGCCACTTACAAATGTAATTGAAGCTTTCTCAAGTAAACCAAAATATGAATTATCAATTCACTTTGCATGTGGAGCTGGTAC
>Ga0209997_10000595_pt1 | contig 12258 bp, 11 predicted proteins | sample CR04metaG_FD_182079 | JGI IMG/M metagenome (GOLD analysis project Ga0209997, IMG submission 182079) | Deep subsurface microbial communities from Mariana Trench to uncover new lineages of life (NeLLi) - CR04 metaG (SPAdes) (version 2) | ecosystem: Environmental > Aquatic > Marine > Ocean trench...
TGGCAGAATATGTGTAATTGATATCGCCAATTCCATATCTCGTGTAGGATGAACTACTCTGAGAAAACAAAATCGTTGGAAAGACAATAATAAAAAATATAATTTTAAAAATCTTCATTATTACTCTTTACTTGTAAATACTATTCGTAATCGTGGTCTTTCAGAAAGTTCAGGATACTCGCTTCCTCTTATAGCAAATAATTCAAGCCCTTCTATTAAAGAAGCTGGTTGAACTACTATGCCCTGGTTATCTTCATTATTTATCCATGATGTAACAAAAGAAGTTATATCTCCTGTATAAATATTGTTTTTCTTACTCAATAAAATTGCTATACCTTCATCTATAGTTACATCAGAGCTATCCGTAATTTTGAAAACAAGTAAATTGGAATCAAATGATGAACCTGTTATGCTACTGAGAGTATCTTCTGTCAAAATTAGTTCAGCTTTATTTATAACTATATCCGGGGGAACTTCAGATAGATCAAAAAATAACTTTGATTGAATTGTTACGCTTGCCTGAACTCCAATATCTACCACAGGAAGAACGGGTAAATCTGCTTCTACCGCACTAACATCAGCAAAAATAAATGCTCTTATTGTATCAACAAAACTTCCCTGCTTTTCAATCACAACTTTAAGTTTTGCAGCATCAGTTGAGGTTGTTGTTAATGCCTGAAATCCTACAACTTTACCTGTGCTCATAGTTGGTTTATAGTAAATTCCATTATTTTCACCTAAGGAAGAGTCAATGGAGTTTTTGATCCATTGGAGTACAAAATCATTATCGAGATCAAACGTATAAATTGAATCGGTAAAATTTTTGTTAGAGCTTAGGTCTGCCTGGTCATACGTAAGATTAGCAAGACTATCTGATGTGAATCCTAAAGACCAATTGCTAGTAATTTGGTGAACTGTAAAATCATATGCAGCGTTTGTATCGGTGTAGGTATATTGTGGTGTTAGTTCGATGAATGCCTGATTTACTGTAATGTTGCCGTCCAAAAAATCCTGCTGTAATGAATCTACAATAAAAAAAGCGAAGTCCATCAATGCAGTAGCTTCAAGTTCATCTCTTTTTCCAATCAACACTTTGGAAGATAATCCGAGTGGAACAACTTCTTTAAAGAATGAAGAAAATTGTGTTACTGAGTCATCCTGTGTATCGAAAGTGCTGACTATAAGAAAATCGCCGTCAAGCAAATCAATACCAATTGACGTTGGGGGGTCATCAGAACATGATATAAAATTAATTATGATAAATATAATAATTACAATAATGGAGAGAGGATATTTCAAGTAGATGCTCCGTTCAAATCAGTTATAATAAAATTTCCAGCGTCTAAAAAATTTTCAGCAACAAAATTTGGAATTTTATTTTCTTTTTGCAACATATAAAGCGTTTCCCTACCGTACCCTGTTTTTACTAAAATTGTTTTAATACCGGCATTCATTCCGCATTCAATATCCGCAGCAGAATCGCCGATAAAAAATGATTTAGAAAGATCGATTTCAAACTCTTTAACCGCTTTTTCTACCATTTCAGTTGCTGGTTTCCTGCAACTGCATTCTTCCGCTGTACTAAAATCAGGATGAAAAGGACAGTAATAAAATTTATCAATTGATACATTAAATTCATTTAGCAAAATATTTATTTTCTCATTTACCTGGTCAACCTGTTTGGCGGAAATAAGACCCCTCGCAATTCCCGATTGATTTGAAATTACGAAAAGGAAATAATTAAATTCATTCTTAAGGCGAGATAATATTTCGCCAACAAACGGAAGAAGTTTTACTTTCCCAGGGTCACCCAAATAACCCGGATCTTCATTTAAAGTTCCATCTCTGTCGAGAAATACCGCTCGGTTGGACATTAATTATTTGATAGCACGGTCTTATAAAGCTCAACATATTTTTTAGCTGAAGAGTTCCAGCTAAAATCTGATTTCATTCCGGCTTTCATTATCTTCACCCATGCTTTCTTATCACTAAAGACGCTCACGGCTCTTTTAATTTCTTTAAGGAAAGCCGCCGCATCATATTTCTTAAACATGAACCCGGTTCCCTCACCTGTTTTTTCATCGTACCTGATTACAGTATCTGCAAGTCCGCCTGTCTCACGTACTATTGGAATAGTACCATACTTAAGACTATACATTTGATTTAATCCGCAAGGTTCATATTTAGACGGCATTAGAAACATATCTGCACCACCCTCAATAAGGTGAGCTAATTCATCATTGAAACCAAGGTAGCTGGCAAATTTGTTCTTATACTTCATGCTCATCTTATCAAAATAGTTATGATAGTTTTTATCACCCGTTCCAAGCAGAATGAGTTGTATATCCATTTTCATTAAATCTGGAAATATCTTTTGCACAAGGTCAATTCCTTTTGAATCATACAGCCTTGAAATAATACCGAATATCGGCACGTCTTCTTTATATTCTAAACCAAATCTTTCAGTAAGTGCTTTTTTATTTACTTGTTTTGCTTCAATGGTTTTGATTGTGTACTTTTTGGGTAGATGTTTGTCCTTTTCTGGATTCCAAACTTTAGTATCTATACCATTTATTATTCCGTAAAGATCTTTTTTCCTTTTTGCTAACACATCCTTCAAGCCGGCGCCAAGCTCATTGCTGGTTCTTATTTCATCTGCATAAGTATTACTAACGGTGTTAATTAAATCTGCATACAAAAGTCCGCTTTTCATAAAATTTATCTTACCGTCTTGCTGAATTCCTTTGGCAGAATTAAGTTCTTCAGGTAAACCTGTATTATTAAACTTCGATGCAGGGAACTTTCCCTGGTATGCAAGGTTGTGAACAGTGAACAATGTTTTGAATTCTGAAAATTGTTCTACATCTTTGTAAATAGTTTTAAGGTATGCAGGAATCAATCCGCATTGCCAATCGTTGCAATGAATTATATCAGGAATCCACCCTAATTTTTGGATCAATTCAAACACCGATAAGTTAAGAAGGATAAATCTTTCATCATTATCTTTATGATCCTTTCCTGTCATAGCATCGGTGTACAAACTGTTTCTACTTCCAAAATATTCTTCATTATCAAGAAAATATATCTGCACTCTTATTCTCTGCCCGGGAAGGAAACAAGATTTTAGCGAAAATATAACCTCTTTGCCTCCAATGTTTACTTGGAGATCTTTTAATCTTACAACTTCGTGAATTTTATATTTTCTGTCATCAACAGCCCCATATTTTGGAACAACTATTCTAACTTCATGACCCAACTCAGCTAATGCTTGCGGCAATGCAGCAGAAACATCGGCTAAACCGCCGGTTTTCATAAACGGGACAACTTCTGAGGTTACAAATAATATTTTATATTTTTTTGTTGCCATTTTCTTTTAAAATTTTGAAATAATATGTAAAATTACTAAAATTAAGAGTTTATCCCAAAATAAACTGCATTAGCCGATTTAGACACTTTTCGTTAAATGCCGTTAAATTATTTATGTTTACATAAATTTTATTTTTTTTTACTAACTAAGTATTATTAAATGAATAAATTAAGATTTACACTCATATTTATCCCAATTATATTTTTTCATTCTGGCTGCAGTGCATCAACAAGTTCGAGATACGAAAAAACGAATGGAAATGGAGATGATAAAAAGGTAACTGTGAAGGAAGATTTTGATATTACGCGTTACAAAACCAAAATTGAAATAGAAACAATCTCTAATAACGAAGAGCTTTCTGATGTATGGTACGAGTATGAAAATGATTATGAGAATCCTGATGATTCTAATTTTGTACAGAACCGAAATATTGTTGTAACTGTTGATGGTTACAGAGTTTTAGTTGTAGCTACCGATAATTTGGAAGATGCAAATTCTGTTAGAGCTGATATACTTGCCAAAATTAAACGTAAAGAAGTTTATATCAGTTTCGAGCCTCCTTTCTACAAAGTAAAAGTTGGTGATTTTACGGACTTAACAGAATCCGATAATCTTAAGTTTAGACTAAATCAACTTGGTTATACAAAAGCAAGGGTTGTACAAGAAACTGTAAATATTTTTGAAGAATGAACCGAGCACCATCTGTCCTTGATTATAAATTCTATGCAAATGAAATTGAAAAAATCGTTCGGCACAAAAAAGAAACTTGTTATTACAATGAAAGACATAAATAAACAGGATTAGAAATATATTGACAAGATTCTTACCTGCCTACCGGACAGGCAGGCAGAATGACAATTGAAACTATTCTCCAAATCAATTCAAGCAATGAACCGGACATATTTAATTAGAAACATATGAAACAACTTCTGTTCAATCCTTCCCAGCTTTTAACATTAGATACACACGGTAAAAACGTAAAACGTGGCACTGATCTTTCTGAAATTGATTTATTACGCGATCATTCCATCGTTATAAATGAAAATTTAATTACTGATATTATTCCCAATTCCTCATTAAACAAAAATAAATTTGATCAGATAATTGATGTTACCGGCAAAACCGTTTTACCCGGTCTTGTGGAATGTCATACACACTTAGTATTTACTGGTTCAAGAGCCGATGAATTCAGACAAAAAATTGCAGGAGTTGATTATGAAAAAATCGCAGAATCAGGCGGAGGAATTAATTCTACCGTAAGGTCTGTCAGACAATCATCTTTCGAAGAAATAATAAAAACAGTAAAACCGAGAATTGAAGATTTTATTTCGCAAGGTATAACAACCTTGGAAATTAAAAGCGGTTACGGATTGGATTTCGAGAATGAGATAAAATTATTACAAGTTATAAATTATTTGGATGAAATTTATCCGATTGATATAACACCAACATTTTTAGGCGCACACACTTTTCCCCCGGAACATAAATCAACCCGTGATGAATATATTGATGAAATAATTAATGAAATGCTGCCTCATATTGCAGAGCAAAGACTCGCAAAGTTTTGTGATGGATTTTGTGAATCAACTTCTTTTACCGCCGATGAGATAGATTTGATTTTCACAAGAGCAGAAGAACTCGGATTGAAATTAAAATTGCATACAGAACAGTTTAACTCAATTGGCGGTTTGGATACCGCATTAAAACATAATGCTGTGAGCGTTGATCATCTTGAAGTGTTACAGGATGATGGAATAATAAAACTTGGGAAGGCAGATACGGTTTCTGTGCTTTTACCGGGTGTGTCTTTTTTTCTTAAATATCAATATGCACCTGCACGTAAATTAATTGAGAATAATGCCATTATTGCTTTAGCCACAGATTTTAATCCCGGCTCTTCTCATATTTCAAGTTTAAGTTTGATAATGAGTCTGGCTGCATTGAATATGGAAATGACTATTGAAGAAACAATTAATGCAGTAACAATTAATGCAGCAGCAGCACTTAGAATAAATGATAAAATTGGCAGCATTGAGATTGGTAAGAGAGCAGATTTTTCAATCTTCGATACAGAGGAGTATTTGGATATAGTTTATGATATTGGAAAAAATCTCAACTGTATGACAATAAAGAGTGGTGATATAATTTATGATTCAACTCCTCCAATCACTTAAATTCAAACAGAACATCAGTTATAACCCATCTTGGTTTAAGTTTGAGAGTATCGGAATAAACTGAAAACCTTTCCGAAAATTTAATTGGATCAGGCCATCCGTAAGAATATTGATAATTACTGTCTTCATCAAAATAACACCAAAGCAAGTATTTCCCCGCTTCAACTCTCTCGAAAGTAAAGTCTTCTTCACTAACGTTTTTTTGATACTTTAATTTTTCATTATCAATATTTTCTAAAACAAGAACTGGGTTTTTATGAAAATGTACATTTAATAATTTGCCGTTAACACCAGTAAAATCCAATCCGGAGATTGTGTTGAATTTAAATTCATAAATTGAGTCCTGCTTGTTCCCTGCTGCATCAACAAAAGCATTTAGATCGAGCTTAATGATGTAATCTTTTTCTGTAATAAGATTTTTTAACGGTGAAACTATCATAGTTGCATCATCGTTAAAACTGATTTTAAAAGGAACACCTTTGTACAAAGTATCTGTAAATGTTATATTTCGCTGTATATCTTCTTTTCTAAATCCATCATTAAAATAAAATTTAATTTTAGGATCTATAAAATCTACAGTAGAATAATTTTCCGGTTCGCTCGCGGTTACATTCGCAGGTATAGTGTCTGGTCTATCTGAAACGGTTAGCTGAACAAAATCATTTGCGTATTTATTATCAACAGTATCTTTTAATATTTTAGCTATTAGAAAAACATCATTCTCACTCTCTAACTTTATTTCCGGCACTAAAACTATCTCATCAAATTTTCCTTGTTTACTAAACACAAAAGTAATTGCAGACTGCTTATTTGTTGTTGAATCAATTACGTAAAAGTTATCGGAAGTTAGCAAATCATCATCAATTTTTTCTGTAAATGTTGCAAGAATATGACGTTCATCTGTCATGATTCCTTTAAGCAATCTTGGTGCAGTTGTATCAGCTTTAAATAATCTGAAATATATTCCCGTAAAAGAAGTATCCGATCCTTGCAAAGAAATATCCTGGTTTGGTAAGCCAATTAAATCGAGGTTCAAATCGTAAATCAGGTCACGGTATTCATCCTTTATGGCAAAAAGTCTGTAATTTGATTCACCCAAACCATATAACTTAAAACTTCCGTCATTCCCCGTTTGAGAAACATAATCGGGCTTACGTTTTAACAATGTATCCACATCTTCATCCATCTTGTAAGTGTAGATAAGCACACCTTCCTGATCATCACTATAAACACGTCCGCTTATAGTTCTCCGATCAATTGTACTACCGGTTGAGAATGAAAATGTAAAAGAACTTGCCATCCTGTTTTTATTATTTCTATCAACAAGGTCTGTTCCAACAGTAATGGTGTAAGTAACGTCTTCTTTTAACCCTTCCACAAACTCCACAGAGATACTTGTTCCAGTCCATTCATAGATAAGTCTGCCTTCAATATTTGGTGAGATAAAAAGAGCATCTTTCAATGATCGCCTGTCAACATATTCAGAAAATTCAATTTCAAAATAATTATCATCATAGTTAATCGTACCGTCAAGCGGATAAATTTCCACAACCTCTGGTGGAATCTTATCAAGTTCGCCACCTCCCGGAGGTAGCTGATGTGCGCAACTATTAATAAATATAAAAGTTAAAATTATTAATATTAGTTGTTTTGCGATCTTACCCATCGTCTGTATTCTCTTACGTTACGTGAATGTTCATTAAGTGTTTTGCCGAAATTGTGACCGCCTTTTCCGTTAGCAACAAAATATAAATACTTATGCTCTTCAGGATAAAGTACAGCAAGTAATGCATTCTTTCCCGGGTTATTAATTGGTCCTGGCGGAAGTCCGGCATACCTGTAAGTGTTATACGGCGAATCAATTTCCAAATCTTCGTTTAACAATCTTCGCCAACCGCCCGGCAAAAGATATTGAATTGTTGGATCTGCCTGAAGTCTCATTCCAATTCTCAATCTGTTGTGATAGACGCCTGCAATTCGCGGCATCTCTTCAACATTGTTTGTTTCGCCTTTAACTATCGATGCCAAAGTTAGCACTTCATGAATTGTAAAGCCAAGTTTTTCTGCTCTTCGTTCTAAACTATCTACAAAAAAATCTTCAGATCCTTTATAAAATATTTTTAATACTTCTTTTGGAGAGCTGTACTCATATATTTCATAAACTTTTGGGAATAAATAACCCTGCAAGGAATTTATATTCAACCCCAAATCACGAATGAATACTGTATCTTCTGCTAAATTTACAAATTCTGTGGAATCTACAAACACCTGCCATTTTAATCTTGAAGCTAACCATTTTATTGTTTGCCCGTCACCTACTCTAACCTTCCGAGCAAAATAGCATTTACCGCTAATGAAAAGGTCGAGTAAATCTAAATAGCTTAACCCGTTCGGGATATAATATCTTGCAGCGCGAACTTTTTTTTCTGCACCGTAAATAAATGCTGCAATACGAAAATTTGATTTACTCGGAATAATATTTTTTTGATACAGCCGTTGAACAATGCTTGAAAACGGTTCACCTTTTTTTATATCAAACTGAATTGGTGAAGACGATAGATAATAGTTAGGTGTGAAAAAAATGTAACTGGAAATAAAAAGAATTGCAATAAAAAAAGATAACAGCAGGTAGCTCTCAGAGGCGGAAAGTAATTCTTTGAGTTTTAATTTCATTGCAGATGATTATGAAGCGTTACCTAATTCCTGTTGCGTACTTTTTTCTGGATTGCTCTTGAGACGTCGATGATTCTTTCAAAAATCTGCATCAAATCTTTAGAACTTAAATTGGTTTTATTACTTTTACCAATTCGTTCAATTATTTCTTTTTCCCTTTTGGGAGAATAGTTATTCAAATCAAGTTCTAGCTTCAACGTGCTTAAAATATCGTATTTTGTTGCTCTGTAATTTAAAATTTCAGCTAGTGAGTCATCAATCGAATCAATTTCATCACGAATCTGTTTTAGCAGCTCTCTTTTTTCTTCATTAGAGAGTGTTTCAATATTTAATTGGGTTAAAGAATCTAAGACATTCATAGGATAAAATTACAAAAAATTACTTAATTAACCTGCATGAAAATAATTCTCACCCAACGAAGGATATGGTTTTACATTTAGACTATCCTGTCTTCCGGCTTCATATAAGGATTTTCCACGGAAGGCAATCATTGCAGCATTATCACCACAAAACTCAAGAGAAGGAATGATTATGGTCTTATCATATCTTTTAGAAAGCAACGTTATCTCATTCCTAAGTTTTTCATTTGCAGCAACACCACCAACTAAAGATATAGATTTCACATCATAATTATTTAGTGCTCTTTCAGTGTTCTGCATTAAAGCATTTACCACTGCTTTCTGAAAAGAAGCAGCAATATTATTTTTTTCTTTTTCAAGGATATCATTTACATCCGAAAAGTTTTTTTGAATGTATCTTAATACTGATGTTTTTAATCCACTAAAAGAAAAGTTATAGGGATTTTTCAACTCCGCAACCGGGAACTTAATTTTATCTTCGTCTCCATTCTTTGATGCATTTTGTATCTTCGGACCACCGGGATAACTAAAAGAAAGCATCTTAGAGACTTTATCAAAAGCTTCGCCGGCAGCGTCATCAACCGTCGTTCCTAATTGCTGAATTTCCGTAAAACTTTTTACATTAAGAAGCAGCGTATGACCACCGGAAACAACTAAACTTAACATAGGAAACTCAGGTTTTTCTTCCATCAGGAAACCGGAAAAAATATGTCCTTCAATATGATTTACAGCAATAAATGGCTTGTTAAGAGAAAACGCTAATCCTTTAGCATAGGTTAATCCAACGAGCAATGCCCCGATTAATCCTGGTCCTGCTGTTGCCGTTATAAGATCGATATCGCCAAGTTTAAGATTCGATTCTTTTAAAGATTTATCCACCAGCGGTTTAACGATTTGCATATGTGCACGGCTCGATAATTCAGGAATTACTCCTCCGTAATCGGCATGAAAATCCTGAGAGGAAATGAGATTTGATAATATCTTATTATCGGAAAGAATTGCTGTAGATGTTTCGTCGCAAGAACTTTCTATACCTAAAATATTCATTACTTAAATGAAAAAATATTTTTAACAATGTATCGCGCTATTTGCGGATTTTCTTGTAAGCGTCTTATAGAATATGCATACCAATCTTCACCAAAAGGCACATAGATTCTTATCTTATAACCATCGTTGTTTATTTTATTTCTTAAATCTTCTCTAACACCTAACAACATTTGAAATTCAAATTTATCATTAGGTATGTTAAGTTCATTTATCAGCCGGTATGCGTTATCTATCAGGTATTCATCGTGAGTTGCAATGCCAACATAATTTCCGTTTTTTAACATACACTCCAACATTTTCAGAAAATTATCGCGTATAATCTTTTTATCTTTATAAGCTAATGAAGCAGGTTCAACATAAATGCCTTTACAAATTCTGTAATTCGTTCCAAGCTTATTTAATATCACAGTATCGTTGTAACTTCGTTTAAGGTAAGTTTGCAAAACAATTCCGACATTACTATACTCTTCAAATACCTTTTTATAAATATTAATTGTTGCATCCGTGTAAGGAGAATCTTCCATATCAATTCTCACAAAGTTATCAATTTCGTTTGCACGTTTTACTAATTTCCTAATTTGTTCGCACGCAAATTCTTCATCAAAACTTAAACCCAGTTGTGTAGGTTTTATAGAAATGTTTGCCTTAAGGTTATGTTCAACTATTGCATCAAAAACTTTCATCGCATTATCGAAAGCTCTTGCCGCCTCTTCTTCATTTGTAACTGATTCACCAAGTACGTCTAACGTTGCATATATTCCTTTGGCATTTAAGTCTTTTACTAGGCTAACGGCTGAATCAAGTGATTCCCCTGCAATGTATTTGCGGGAAAAAAATCCAACAACAGATTTAGGCAGCACCTGTACAACTAAAACAATAATATTATTAATAACCGACACCCTTTACTCCCGTATAAAATTAATAGTATGAGTAATTATAATTATTTAGCCTGAATTTAAAGTTAATAAAAGTAAATCTGCTTTTTTAACTAATTTTTTTTTACTTTCATTATTTGAGAAAATAAAATCGGCTCTTTTTTCTTTTTCTTCCTGCGGAATTTGGTTATTATCCCTGTTAATAAAATCTTCTTCATTAAACTTTCCACTCACAACACTTCTTCTTAATCTTATATTGAATTCGGCAGTAACTAATACAACGTAATCAAACTTTTTTTCTATATCTGCTTCATAAATTAAAGCTGCTTCTATAAAAACGAATTTATCATTTTTATATTTTTTTTCAATTAAGGTGTCGATTTTATGAAGTACTCGAGGATGGAGAATGGAATTCAATTTGTTAAGTTTAGCTGGATTAGAAAAAACCTGGGCAGCAATAAATTTCTTATTTAATTTTCCATTTTTATAAGATTCGCTGCCAAACTCTTTACTAACTTTATTTATTATGCTCTCATCGAAAGTAAGAATATCTTTTGAAATATCATCAGCATTAATTACAATATAACCTTTTAAAGCAAGGTAATTTGCAAAAGTGCTCTTCCCCGAACCAATGCCTCCGGTAATTGCTACTTTTATATTCTTCATCTGGTTATAATTCTAACCTCCCCAAGTGGCTATGAATGATTGAATGATTGCTTGTGATGAATCCGCTTTTTTTTTGATAGATTTTGATTTTTTTGATCTGCGCCTCATACACCCATCCAACAATTCACCCATACATTATTACATTTCTCAACTATTTAGCATAACTTTACTTCCCGGATAACCGTAACTTTAATCTGTCCCGGATATTCCATATCTTCTTCTATCTTCGCAGCGATTTCCCTCGCGAGGCGGTCAGCCACAAGGTCGTCAATCTTTTCATTTTCAACAACTACTCTTATTTCCCTGCCTGCCTGTATAGCATACGTTTTAGCAACACCTTCAAACGACTTAGCAAGCAGTTCAAGGTTTTCTAATCTTTTTACATAGCTTTCAAGCGGCTCTCGTCTTGCACCGGGTCTTGCTCCGCTAATTGCATCTGCTGCCTGCACTAAAGCAGCAATCGGATGTTCCATTTCAATATCTTCATGATGGGAGCCAACAGCATTAACAACGATAGGATTTTCTTTACATTTTTTTGTCAAATCATATCCAACCAATGCGTGTGGACCTTCAATACTTTTATCGACAGTCTTTCCGATATCATGAAGAAGACCAGCACGTTTAGCGAGGTTGGTTTCCAATCCAAGTTCCGTAGCCATTATTCCCGTAAGGTAAGCAACTTCAATACTATGATTTAACAAGTTTTGACCAAAGCTTGAGCGGTATCTCATTCTCCCGATATGTTTAATTAATTCGCTGTGCATATTATGAAGACCAAGCTGCAACACCGTATTCTCACCATCTCTAATCATTTCTTCTTCTAATTCCTGGCGGGTTTTTTCAACAACTTCTTCAATTCTTGCAGGATGAATTCTACCGTCGGCTATAAGACGTTCGAGAGAAACTCTTGCAACTTCTCTGCGGAACTGATCGAAAGAAGAGAGAAGCACCGCTTCGGGAGTATCATCAACTATTACATCTACGCCTGTGCACGATTCAAAAGCTCTAATGTTTCTTCCTTCTTTACCAATTATTCTACCCTTCATCTCATCATTCTGAATTTGAACAACTGAAACAGTGGTCTCAATTGAATGATC
>Ga0209997_10000597_pt1 | contig 12250 bp, 12 predicted proteins | sample CR04metaG_FD_182079 | JGI IMG/M metagenome (GOLD analysis project Ga0209997, IMG submission 182079) | Deep subsurface microbial communities from Mariana Trench to uncover new lineages of life (NeLLi) - CR04 metaG (SPAdes) (version 2) | ecosystem: Environmental > Aquatic > Marine > Ocean trench...
CCACCGAGCGCGGCGTCGAGACTCCGGAGTTCCTCAGAACCCTCGTCCTCAAAGACCGGCACGCATATCAGGTCCGCCTGCACCTCTCCGAGCTCGCCAAAGACACAGCGCACCGGTGTCTCGTCCGCTCCCGTCTGCATCGGCAAGATTATAGCGTGGGAGATCGCACACGGCTGGTCACGCGGCCCGGCTCGCGCTACAATCGCCGCATGCCTGGTCGCGATACAGCACGGACAACACGCGCGCTCCTGATCGGCGCGATCGTGCTCACGGTCATGTGGCTCTCGGTGGGAACCGTCGCCCAGGACGACCGCCCGGAGTTGACCCTGCGTGCGCGTCCACGGGTCGCCTTCGCGCCAGCGGAGATCTCGTTCACCGGGGTCCTGCGAGGCGGTGCGGACGACTACGAGGAGTTCTACTGCCTCAGCGCGGAGTGGGACTGGGATGACGGAACGAGGTCGGAGAGCATCTTCGACTGCGAACCCTATGAACCGGGCGTCAGTGAGATCCGGCGCCGCTTCTCGCGCCGGCATTCCTACGATTATGGCGGACGCTACGAGGTGCGCCTGACCCTCAAGCGGCGCGACGATGTGATCGAGCTCGTCCGCACCAGTATCGTCATCCAGGGCACCGGGTTGCCCGGCGAGTAGGCGGTCACGACCTCCCGAGTCAGGCTCCCCCGGCACAGCCGGAGGAGCCTGACTCGCGTACGACCCGCACCCGGACTCCCGCCATCGTCCCGTCCACGAGCCGAACCCCCCGCGTCTCGTTTGTCACGAGAAAGACAATCAGATACAGGAACCCGGGGGCGGTCGCCTCGCGTTCGTCCCGTGGGGACGGCAATGCCGCCGATGCCGGATGTGAGTGGTACGTCCCCACGACCGCCAGCCCCGCCTTACGTGCGGACCTGATGGCGGTGAAGTGGTCGGCGGGGTCTACGAGATACCGGGTGGGACTCCGGCGCAGGTTACGCGCCGCATGGGCCATCTCGATCCGTGTGCCGGTTCCGACCAGCAGACCACAGCACTCGTCTGGTGCCGCCCGTCGTGCGTGCGCGACGATCTCACGGAACACCGAGGCGCGCACGAGTACGCCGCCGGCCGCCGGTGTGCCCGTTACTGCGAGCGTGTGGTGTCCCGCAGCCCCGCCAGCCGGGCCCGCCAGGTGCCAGCCGACTCGAAGACCCGGTCGATCTCGGTACTCGACGTCAACCCCCGCCGCAACGTTTCGAGCTCGCGAATCAGGTCGTCGAGCGCATCTCCGATCGCGTCGGCGTTCGAGCCGCAAATGTCCCGCCAGATGTGCGCCGGGCTCGAGGCGAGCCGGGTTGCGTCGAACAGTCCCCGGCCCGTCAACGCGAGTCCCCGCTCCCGGGCGGTGGTGCCCACGACGTGCATCAGGGCGCTTGCGGTCAGTTGCGGAAGATGGCTGACGATGGCGAGCAACCGGTCGTGCTCGGCGGGGTCGACGACTTCCGGCTTGGCCCCCAGCTCGCGGACGAAGCTGCACAACCGCTCCAGTACGGCCGCGTCGCCGTCGCCCTCCGGTGTGAAGAGCCAGGGGCGGTCCACGAACAGATCGGACCGGGCGTATTCGATTCCGCTACGCGGCGCACCCGCCAGCGGGTGCCCCCCCACGAAGGTGAATCGCGATGGCAGCATCCGGGCCGCCTTGACGGTGGTGCGCTTCGTGCTTCCCACGTCAGTCACGACCGCCGGTGTCGTCACGTAGCGGTCGAGCTCCGCCAGCCGCACGATGTTCTGTTCCACCGGCGCCGCGAGGATGACGAGATCCGCCTCGGCAATGACCACCGGGTCATCTGCCGCGACGTCGATGGCGTGCAGCACCATGGCCTTCTCGAGCACCTCTTTTCGGTCGAGTCCGATGACGAGTGACGAGGGCCAGTGCTCTCTGACGGCGAGTGCAATCGAGCCACCAATGAGACCGAGACCGATGATCGCCACCTTCTCGAAGATCGGTGGCGACCCGCTCGCGGCCCCGGGTTGGATCATCGGGAGCGTCTTAGGTGGTTCTGGCAAGGCCGTTGACCTCTGCGCGACTCGATGGAATCCGTGTTGCCGGCCGGCGAAGCCCGCCGGATTCCCCTGATTACTGACTTCTGACTCCTGACTTCTTGGGACCCACGTCAGGCTCCCCATCCACGTCGGGCGACCGGCTCTAGACAGATGCTTCGGCCAATGGCCGGGGCGATGATGCGCAGCTCCGCCATCAGCCGGTCGAACTGCGGCGGGAAGATTGACTGTGCACCGTCGCTCAATGCGTTGTCCGGATCCGGGTGCACCTCGATAATCAGTCCGTCGGCCCCGGCGGCGATCGCTGCCCTGGCCATCGGCGTGACCTTGTCCCGCAACCCGGTTCCGTGACTCGGGTCGGCGATGATCGGCAGATGACTCAGCTTGTGGATGACCGGAATCGCCGAGATGTCGAGCGTGTTGCGCGTGTAGCTCTCGAAGGTCCGGATGCCCCGTTCGCACAGGATGACATCGCTGTTCCCCCCCGAGAGCACATACTCCGCCGACAGGAGCCACTCCTCGATGGTCGCAGCGATTCCCCGCTTGAGGAGCACCGGCGTGTGCGACTTGCCGAGCTCCCGCAGCAACGTATAGTTCTGCATGTTGCGTGCGCCGACCTGGAGGATGTCGGCATAGCGCGCGACCAGCTCGATCTGGCTGACGTCCATGACCTCGGAGACGACCTTCAGTCCCTCGGCATCGGCGGCCGTGCGCATCATGCGCAGCCCCTCTTCTCCCAGGCCCTGGAAGCTATAGGGAGAGCTCCGCGGCTTGAAGGCGCCGCCGCGCAGTATCTTGGCACCCGCTTTCTTCACCGTGGCGGCCGATGCCGCGATCTGCTCTTCGGTCTCCACCGAGCAGGGCCCGGCCATGACGATCACCTCGTCGCCGCCGACCCGAAACTCGTCGAATGAGATCGTGCTCCGCTCCGGCTTGAACGTGCGACTGGCCAGCTTGTAGGGCTCGGTGATTCTCAACACCTCATGGACCCCATCCATGACCTCGATGAGTCGGGTGTCGAACGACCGGTTCCCACCGACGGCGCCCAGCACGCTGCGAAGTTGTCCGGTCGAGCGATGAACGTCGAACCCCTTCTCCACGAGCTGTGCGATGACGTGCTGCACCTGTTCCTCACTGGCGCGTTCTTCCATGACAACAACCATGACCTGTCATCCTCTCCTGACCCTGCGTGCGCGCTACTCCACCCCTGCGCCTGTCGAGCGCTCCAGACGCCGGGCCTCGTCGATGATCCGCTCGAACAGCCGCGTGATCGCGTCAGCCTCGAGCGGGCCGTCGTTCCGTGACCGGACCTGCTGCAGCACCTCGATCTCTCGCTCCGGTTGATACACGTCCAGCCCCACCGTCTTCTTCAGTCGCCCGATCTCCATGGCACAGCTCGCACGCTCGTTCAGTAACGTGACCAGCTTGGAATCGAGCTCGTCCATCCGTCCCCTGATCTCGGTGATCCGTCGATCCACCCCTGCGGCATCCAGCCGCGCAAGCGGCCGGTCTCCTGACGTCATGTCACACTCGCGCCTCCTTGCGCGTGCCGAAGGGCCCGGTCGAGCATAACGTCACCGCTCTGACCGCCGATCCATCCCGTCTTGCGGCATTCCTCGACGGTCGAATTCTGCCGGTATGCTTCCTCCTCATACCCTCCGGGGGCCGCGCGCGGCGTCGATCTCGACGCCCACAACATGCGAACGTCTTCTCGACCGGACCGTATCCGCCCGTCCGATCAACCAGTCTTCAGCTCGGCGACGTAGCGCTCGACCGTTGCCACCAGGTCCGGCGAGTCCGCCGCCCGTGCGATCACGTCTACCAGCGCGCTGCCGACCACCGCCGCGTCGGCCCACTCCCCGACCTGCCGCACGTGCTCGGGCCGAGACAACCCGAATCCGACCGCGATCGGAAGCGCTGTCAGTGCGCGAATTCGTTCGACCAGGGCGCGCGCACCCGAGGCGACCTCCGCGCGTGCCCCGGTGACCCCCAGCCGGGAAATCCCATACAGAAACCCCCGTCCCAATTCGGCGGCCGTCCGGATGCGCGTGTCGGTGGTGGTCGGGCTCAGCAGGAAAATGGGGTCGATGCCGGCATTCACGACCGTCTGGCGGAACGGTCCTGCTTCTTCTATCGGCAGATCCAGAACCAGCACCCCGTCCACACCGGCCGCCGCGGCCCGCGCGACGAATGCGTCGGTGCCCATCTTGAAGATCGGATTCACATAGGTGAATACCACCACCGCCGCCTGGACATCGGCTCGCACCTGCTCGATCAGATCGAGCGTGCGCGACAAGTTCCCGCCGGCCGCCAGGGCACGCTCCGAGGCTCGCTGGATGACCGGACCGTCAGCGAGCGGGTCGGAGTACGGTACTCCGACCTCGAGGACATCGGCCCCCGCCCGGTCCAGCCCGCGGAGGATCTCGGCTGAGCGTGCCGCGTCCGGGTCACCACCGGTGACGAAAGTCACCAAGCCGGTTCGGTGGTCGGCGCGCAACCGGGCGAAGACGTCCGCAATTCGAGACGTCACGTTCCGTCCTCCCGCTGTGGTGCTCCCGCGACCCCGACCGGGGAGGTGCCGAGCCCGCGGGCCTGGAGGATCTCAACGTCCTTGTCCCCGCGGCCCGACAGGTTGACGAGGACGACCTCGTCACGACCGAGCGCCAGCGCGACCTCCCCAGCGTGCGCCAGTGCATGGGCCGACTCGAGGGCCGGGAGGATGCCCTCCAGGCGTGCGACCTGCTGGAACGCCTCCAGCGCTTGGTCGTCCGATACCGAGGTGTACTCCGCGCGGCCCATGTCGCGCAACCAGGCATGCTCCGGCCCGACCGCCGCGTAGTCGAGACCGGCTGACACCGAATGGGTCGGCTCGATGTTGCCATGCGCGTCCTGCAGGATGACGGTTCGTGTGCCCTGCAACACCCCGACCGTCCCGGTAGCAAACCGTGCGGCATGGCGACCCGATACAATCGCGTCACCTCCCGCCTCCACGCCGATCAACCGGACATGTCGGTCGTTCACGAAGCCATCGAAAATCCCCAGCGCGTTGCTCCCCCCGCCGACACACGCGACCACCGCCGCCGGCAACTGCCCCGCCAGCGCCAGGACCTGCTGCCGCGCTTCGGCGCCGATCACCGACTGGAACTCCCGCACCATGAGCGGATAGGGGTGGGGGCCCAGCACTGACCCGAGCAGGTAGTACGTATCCTGGATGTTCGTGACCCAGTCGCGCATCGCCTCGTTGATGGCGTCCTTCAACGTCCGACTGCCGGCATCGACCGGGGTGACCCTCGCCCCGAGCAGCCGCATCCGGACAACGTTGAGCGCCTGTCTCTCCATGTCCTCCGCACCCATGTAGACCTCGCACACGAGGTCGAGGAGGGCGCAGGCGGTCGCCGTCGCGACCCCATGCTGGCCCGCTCCCGTCTCGGCCACCACGCGACGCTTGCCCATGCGGACGGCGAGCAGCGCCTGACCGAGCGCGTTGTTGATCTTGTGCGCCCCAGTGTGGGCGAGATCCTCACGCTTGAGCAACAGGCGCGCGCCGCCAAGCTGTGTCGACCAGCGCACAGCTTCGGAGACCGGCGTCGGCCGACCGACGTAGCGATTGAGCAGCGACGTCAGCTCGTCCTGGAACGCCCGATCCGACCGTGCCGCGAAATAGGCGGTCCCCAACTCGTCGACCGGGGCCACCAGCGTCTCGGGCACGAACCGGCCACCGTAGGCCCCGAAATACCCGCGCGCATCTGGGTCGCGCAGTCCAACACTCCCGCCCGCCGGTGGCACCGTGGCGTCCATGGTCGTCATGCCTGTGTGGTCCGTATCATGAATACGGCGAGGCACCGAGGGCCGTCACCATCAGCACCGCGCCAGTCGCCGCGATCACCGCTTCGAAGAACGCTCGCATCCGCTCTGGGGCCTTGATCCCCGGTCGCGACTCGACCCCCGAGGACACGTCCAGGCCATAGGGTGCGACGTGTCGCACCGCCTCAGCGACGTTCTCCGCCCGCAATCCGCCGGACAGGATCGTGCGGCGCCGCCGGGCGATTCGCGCGGCCAGCGTCCAATCGACCGAACGCCCGGTGCCGCCCCTCCGCACCGGGTCGAACGCATCGAGCAGGACCGTTGCCCTGGACCAGACCGCATCGACCGCGTCCGGTGTGCTCCCGGCCGACAGCCGCACCGCCTTGATCACTCGCCGGGTACACCGCGCACAGGCGTCCGCCGATTCGTCGCCATGCAGCTGAACCGCCCCGAGGCCGACTCTCTCGGCGATCGCGTTGACCTCGTCGATCGCCTGATTCACGAAGACCCCGACGCCGGCCACGTGTGGCGGCAGCGCGGCCAGGATGTCCGCCGCCGCCGCCGGTTCCACGAAGCGCGGACTCTGGGGCCAGAAGACGAACCCGACGCAGGCGGCGCCGAGCCGCGCGGCAAGCGCCGCATCCTCGGACCGTGTGATCCCACAGATCTTGACCGGCGTCATCACGCCCCACCCGCCACGACGCCGCGCACGGTCGTCCCGACGCCGCCGGATGCCGATCGCGCACCGTCGAGCAGTCGACCCAAGGTCTCTCCCGGCTCCGGCGTCGTGACGAGCGCTTCGCCGATTAGGAACGCGTGATATCCCGCCGCCCCCAGTTCCACGAGATCAGCGCTCGTCCGCAGACCGCTCTCCGCCACGGCCACGGTCCCCGGGGGGATCTGCCCGACCAGGCGGCGCGAGGCAGTCATGTCGACCGACAGGGTGCGCAGGTTGCGATTGTTCACGCCGATGACGGTCGCGCCGGCCCGCACGGCGCGTTGCAGCTCCGCCCCGTCGTGCACCTCCACCAGCGCCGCGAGCCCCAATGATGTCGCCTCGACGAGCAGGGCCTCGAGCTCGGTGTCGTCGAGCGCGGCCACGATGAGCAGGACCGCGTCCGCCCCCGCCGCCACCGCCTCGAGGAGCTGATACGGCACGACGATGAAATCCTTGCGCAAGACCGGCAGATCGACCGCGGCGCGGACCGCCCGCAGATGGTCGAGCGCTCCGTCGAAGAACGTCGGTTCGGTCACCACCGACACCGCGGCGGCCCCGTTCGCCTCGTAGGCGGCCGCGATCCGGTCGGGGTGGTAGTCCGCCCGAAGTATCCCGCGGGACGGCGAGCGCCGCTTGCACTCCGCGATGACCTGCACACGGCCGGGCGCCCTGAGCGCCGCGACGAACCGCGCGCCCCCCGGTGTGGCCGATGCCGCCTGCGCCGCGAGCGCGATGGCCGGACACCGCCGCTCGCGCTCGGCGGTCGTCTGTCGGGTCGCCGCCACGATCGTCGCGAGCAGGTCCGGTCCGAGCTGAGCGACAGGGTCCCTCACACCGCACCTCCCGTTCCGTCGTTCGACACGGTTGCGAGTCGAGTCAGCGTCGCCTGGGCCCGTCCGTCGTCGAGGGCCGCGGCGGCCATCGCCACCCCTGCGACCAGACTGTCGACCCGCTCCATGATGACGAGTCCGGCGGCGGCGTTCGCCAGCACCATGTCGCGCGGAGGGCCCGCCTCCCCCGCCAGTACCGCACGGGCGATCGCCGCGTTCTCCTCCGGCGACTCCGCACGCAACGTCTTGGGGTCGACCACCGGCAGACCGAAGTCGTTCGGGTGGAGATAGAACGTCCGAACCCTGCCGTTGCGGCACTCCGAGACCTTGGTGTAGCCGGTGGTCGACACCTCATCCAGCCCGTCCGCCCCATGCGCCACCCACGCGCGGTCGGAGCCCAGCTCCCCCAACACGCGCGCGATCAGGTCGGTGTGGTCCGGACGGGGCACCCCGACCAGCTGCCGGGTGACACCGGCCGGGTTCGTCAACGGTCCGAGGAAGTTGAAGGCGGTGCGCACGCCGAGCTCACGGCGCGCCGCTGCCGCATGACGCATCGAGGGATGGAACGTCGGGGCGAACAGAAACGCGATCCCACATTCGTCGAGGCACCGTTCGGCCACAGCCGGCGGCGCGTCCACCGCCACCCCGAGCGCGCTGAACAGATCCGCGCTGCCGCATCGGCTCGAGACCGCGCGGTTGCCGTGTTTGGCCACACGGATGCCGCACCCGGACAGGACCAGCGCAGCCAACGAGGACACGTTGAACGTCGAGGCGCCGTCGCCGCCGGTGCCACAGGTGTCGAAGAGATCCTCGTAGGGCTTCGACAGCTTGACGGCGTTGGCGCGCATCGTCATCGCCAGCCCAACGATCTCGGACGGTCGCTCGCCTTTCATCGACAGGGCGATCAACAGCCCGGCGATCTGCGCCTGGGTTGCCCGTCCGGCCATGATCTCGTCCATCACGGCGGCCGCCTCGTCCACGCTCAGATCCTGACGACGGTGCAGCTTCTCGATCAGGGTTGCAAACATCAGCACTCCAGAAAGTTCCGCAAGATCTGCCGACCCACGCCTGTCAGCACGGACTCAGGGTGGAACTGGACGCCATGTACACGCCACTCGCGATGCCGTAGACCCATGATGGTGCCATCGTCCACTGCCCGTGCCGTCACCTCGAGCTCGGGGGGACAGGTCTCGGGCGCCACCGACAGCGAGTGATACCGGCCCGCGGCGAAGGGGCCCTGGATCCCGGCGAAGACCCCCCGACCGTCATGCTCGATCATCGAGCGCTTGCCGTGCATCAGCACTGTGGCCGGCACGATCGCCGCGCCGAACGCGAGCCCGATCGCCTGATGTCCGAGGCAGACGCCCAGAATCGGTATCGCCGGGGCAAACCGCCGGACGGCGTCGACGGTCACGCCGGCCTGTTCCGGTCGACCGGGCCCCGGCGAGATGACGATGCGGTCCGGCGCCAGCGCTGCGATCTCGTCGACCGTCACGTAGTCGTTGCGACGAACCTCCAGGACGGCACCCAGCTCCCCCAGATACTGGACCAGGTTGTAGGTGAACGAGTCGTAGTTATCGATGACTAACACCATGACGCGTGTTGTCAGGCCGTCAGCACGAGGCTTGAACAATGCGGCGAAGCCGTCCCGCTTCTCCGGCCTCCAGCCTCCGATCTCCTGTGTCCTTGAGCATTCCCGCTTACACCATCTCCAATGCCCGCAGGAGCGCCGAGGCCTTGTCGCGGGTCTCGTTGAACTCGGCGGTCGGGTTCGAGTCGGCAACGATGCCGGCGCCGGCCTGCACGTAGGCCCGACCGTCCTGCATCGTGATCGTCCTGATCGTGATGCAGCAATCGAGGTTGCCAGCGAAGTCCACGTATCCGACGGCGCCGGCATAGATGCCACGCCGTGTGGGTTCCAGCTCGGAGATGATCTCCATCGCCCGGATCTTCGGCGCGCCCGAGACCGTGCCGGCGGGGAAACAGGCCGCCAGTGCGTCCAGCCGGTCCTGTCCCTCGCGCAGCCGCCCCTCGACGCGCGACACCAGATGCATCACGTGTGAATAGCGCTCGAGCCCCATGAACTGCGCCACGCGCACCGTGCCGTATTCGCTCACCCGGCCGATATCGTTCCGACCCAGGTCGACGAGCATCACGTGCTCGGCGCGCTCTTTCTCGTTCTGCGTCAGCTCTTCCGCCAGCCGCTCGTCCTCCGCATCGTCGCGCCCGCGCGGCCGCGTGCCGGCGATCGGGTGGGTCACCACATGCCGTCCCTCCACCCGAACCAGCATCTCCGGCGACGCGCCGACGATCGACAACGGTCCGATCCGGATGAAATACATGTAGGGTGACGGGTTCACATGCCGCAACGCCCGGTACACGGTGAACGGGTCGGCCGTGACCGAGGTCTCGAAGCGTTGTGAGAGCACGACCTGATAGACATCACCGGCGGTGATGTGGTCCTTCGCCACCAGCACCGCCTGTTCGAACGCGGCCTGGCTCGTGTTCGAACGCACCACGAGCGGGGTTCTCGCTGTGACGGCTGGCTCCGACAGGCTGCGCTCGAGCTCAATCTCGAGAAAGTGGATCTTGGCGCACGCGAAGCGATACGCGGTCTCGAGATCCGCCCCGGGATCCACACGCGCGTTGGCGATGATCAAGATCCGGTGCTTCACATGGTCGAACGCGAGGATCGTGTCGAACACCATGAACACCGCGTCGTCGTCTCCCGACGATGGCGCGTTCCGCTTCGACCAGACCGCCTCCAACGACGGCTCGAACCAGCGCGCGGCCTCGTACCCGAGGAAGCCGACGGCGCCTCCCGTGAAGCGGGGTAGCCCGGGCACGACCGGCGCGCGGTAGTCACTCATCAGACTACGCAGACGGTCCATGAACGACACCTCTTCGGTGGCGGTGACGCCGTCTTGCTCGACGAGTGTCAGACCGTCCCTGGCCCGCAACACCAGGAACGGGTCCTTGCCCAGGAAGGAGTAGCGCGCCACCTGTTCCCCGCCCTCCACGCTTTCGAAGAGAAACGCGTAGTCGGCGTGCTCTGCCACTTTGAGAAATGCCGAGAGCGGTGTCAGCAGGTCGGCGCGAATCTCCTTGCAGACCGGCACGAACGTGCCGCGCGTGGCCCGTTCCTGAAAGGTCTCGAACGACGTGTGGCTCATACCGATCCTCCGGAGATGTCCAGCGCGTTCAGTGCCGCCGTCCTGAACAGCTCGGCCGACGGGCGCGCCCCGGACCACCACTCGAACTGTCGCACCGCCTGCGCCACCAGCATGTCCAGCCCCCCGATCGTCACACACCCGGCCGCCGCCGCTTCTCGCAGCAACCGCGTCCGACCCGGGTTGTACACGAGATCGTAGACCGTCCTCCCCCCACACAGCGACGCCGCCGGTACCGGTGTCGCCGTGACCCCCGGGGCGGTCCCCAGCGGGGTGGTGTTCACGAGCAGGTCCCAGGACCCCGGCCGGGGTGGCAACGGTCCCACGGTTCCACCGGCCAGGCGCGCCACCACCGCGGCTCGCTCTGGCCGTCGGGCACAGATCGTCACGTCGGCCCCCCGGCTGGCCAGTGCCACCGCGACCGCCCGCGCCGCGCCGCCCGCACCGAGCACGGTGCTGCGGAGTCCACTGACGCCGCCACGCGCGTCGAGCGGCGCGAGGAAGCCGGGCCCGTCCGTGTTCAGCCCGACCCAGCCCTCCTGGTCCGCGCGCACCGTGTTCACGGCGCCGACCTGCTGGCCCAGGGTGTCGACGCTGCGGACGTGATCCAGGATCGATTCCTTGAAGGGGGCGGTCACGCTGAGCCCTGCCACGCCGAGCGCGTCGGCGAGCGTCATGAGGTCGTCGGCACCGGTCGCTTCGAAAGGCACGTAGATTGCGTCCAGACCGGCTGCCTCGAATCCGGCGTTGTGCATCGGCGGTGACAGCGAGTGCCCGATCGGCGCACCCGCCACGCCATACACCACGGTCGACGCGGAGGTTCGCTTGACCCGATACCGGTGCACCATCTCCGACAGACACACCTGGCCTGGCGCAACGCCCTCGCCGGCATAGGTCCAACAGGAGCCGAAATGCGCAGGCAGGAGACGCGTCGGGACGCCGGCCGCTCCCATGCCGACGAGCACCAGTCGTTCCCCCCGGTGGGCGCGTCCCAGCCGCAGCAGCCGGACCACGTCGCCGGCGGAGTGGGTGTGGACGGCCAGTTTGACGACCTCGGCCCCGGTGCCACGCATCGCCCGATACCGCTCATCGAGATCGTCCGGGGTGCCATCGAAATCGTGCATCGACAAAACAATGTTTCGCCCTTGCCGTTCCGCGATCAGCGCCTCGAAGCCACCCCGCCACTCGAGATCGACCCAGTCGGCGCCCAGCAGGAGCGCCCGACGCAGGATGTCGTGACGCTCTGCCTCGGAGCCCCGGAAGCGTCCGCCCTCCCACACAGGACGGCACGTGACGAGCACCGGGCGGGTTCGGTCCGCGAGCGCCCCCTCCAGGTCGAGATCGCGCACCGTGTCGAGCCTGAGCTCGACCAGGTCGGCCCCGTCGGCATGGCTCGCCTCGTCCCGGCGAGCGCGCAGCTCGGCCGTCGTCTCGGCCGTCACGGTGGCGCAGAGCTGAGCACACGGCATCGGATTAACTAGACGGGGCTGCGCCCCGAACCCCCGCGGGCGCTGCGCGGGGACCCCCACGCCCCACTCCGCGCCCGCGAGCCGCGCACATGCGCGGCTTGGCCGTCACCGACGGCCCCGAACGAATACAGAATTCCCGTTTCAGCCGGCATAACGGTCTACGCCTAATAAAAAAAAGCCTCTCCACCCGGTGGGTTGGAGAGGCGTGTCATTGCTGTCTGCGTGG
>Ga0209997_10000598_pt1 | contig 12248 bp, 13 predicted proteins | sample CR04metaG_FD_182079 | JGI IMG/M metagenome (GOLD analysis project Ga0209997, IMG submission 182079) | Deep subsurface microbial communities from Mariana Trench to uncover new lineages of life (NeLLi) - CR04 metaG (SPAdes) (version 2) | ecosystem: Environmental > Aquatic > Marine > Ocean trench...
CAGTTCCACACGGTTCCAGCTCGGACCGGCCAGCGACAAGACGGCAATGATTCCGCCGAGTGCCAGCAACCACCACCGGTAGCTGTGCCGCCCCGATGCCGCGCGCGACAGGACATATGGCGCCAGCGCGGGATCGACAATCCGTTGCCAATTGCCCGGTGCCAGCTCGCGCCTTGTCATCGTAAACGTGATGAGTGCGACAAGCGGCAACGCCCAGAGCCATTCCGGCCGGAGCCAGTGGAAATCAGCCAGCATTGAGTCCCGCCTTTATCAGCCGCGAAATCTGAAATCCCTGTAACAGACCCATGACACAAAGAAAAACCGTCAGCACGAAAGCACCGCCCAACGGCCAGTAATAAAGAGACTTGACGGGTCTGAAGCCGGCCTCGGGTTCGGCGACAGGTTCCATTTCATCGAGGAGGCGATAGATGTCCTGCAGGCCGGCGGTGTCCTTCGCACGGAAATATTGCCCGCCCGTGATTGCCGCAATCCGGGTCAGGGTCTCTTCGTCGAGATCCGCCGACGGATTGACGGGTCGCAGTCCGCCGGTAATCGATGACACCATCATCTGTTCTGCGCCGATGCCGATCGTGTAAATTCGCAGTCCGATTTGTTGCGCAAGCTCGGCCGCTTTGATCGGATCGATCTCGCCGGCGGTATTCGCGCCATCGGTCAGGACAATCAATACCTGTTCGTCACCCACTGCGTCCTGCTCGTAGATGCGTTTAACGGCAAGTGTGATCGCATCACCGATCGCCGTTTTTTCGCCCGCGAGTCCGATGAACGCTTCCATCAGGAGAATGTTGACGGTTTCGCGGTCCAGCGTCAGCGGGACCTGGAGGTATGCTCTTTCGCCAAAGAGGATCAGGCCGATGCGATCGCCTTTGCGCCGTTCGATAAAGTCGCTCGCGACAGCTTTGGTCGCGGTAAGCCTGTCCACGCGGCGATTACCAAGCTCGAAATCCTTCGCATCCATACTGCCCGACAGATCGACGGCAAGCATCAGATTACGGCCCGATACGGGCACATCGAGTTCGTCGCCGATGCGCTCCGGCCTCGCTGCGGCCAGAACGAGTAAAACCCAGGCGATAATGGCAAGCCATACACGCCAGTTCAGCAGCTGTTCGGCTTCGGAGCGGTCTGTCAGCACCGCAAAACCCTTGAAGCTCGGAACCTTGAGCCCGGCTTCCTGCGTTTCCGTCACCGGCGATAACAGGGACCTTGCCAGTAGCGGCAGCGGGAGGGCAAGAAGCATCCAGGGCCAGGCGAGCGACCACATCAGACCGGCTCCGGAACTGGTGTTTTCAGCCGCTGACGAACTGCGTGGATCAGGCCATCTACATCAATGTCGCTCGTCTCCAGTCCGGGGTTGCGATAGGGGAGGCTCTCGATGTTTCGTCCCGGCCCCTCAGTGAATGCCTTACTGCTAAGGCCCTGATCCAGCCATTCGAGCCAATTCGTGCCGGTCAGGCCCGCGACTTCATCGCGCGGCGCATACGCGAGCATCGCTCGACGCAGGAGTTCGGAAATCCCGACACCCAGCGATACAGCATCGCGACTGCGGTGGTACTCCGCCTGCAGGAGCCTGAGCTGGGAAAGCGCCCTGCGTCTGTCGGCATTCCTTTGATATTTCTGCAATGCACGCCAGATAATAAAGCCAAGACCGAACAACAACAGGCTGAACAACAGCCACCACCCCGGCGCAACTGGCCACCAACCGATCATCTCCGGCAGATGCAGATCTCGAAGCGGTATGTTCTCGGAATTCACGGCTAGCGGGCCCTCTTACCCAGCGCAGTTTGCATGCTCACGACCGGATCTTCTTCCGTCGATATTGACAGTAGATGGATACCGTAGCGCTGGCAAAATTTTTCCAGACTATGCTGACGCTCCTCAAACGCGCGCTCGTAGTCCCGTCGCGCCGTGCGGGCATAGGTATCAATGGCCAGTTCAACATCGTTGCTGACAAGCCGGTAACGTCCGGGCGGTGGCAACTCATGCTCCAGCGGATCGCTGATAAAAATCGCCAGCACTTCATTATGCCTCGCGACACCAGCGAGATAGGTCTGTGCCGCCCGGGAAAATCCGACGAAGTCGCTGATCACGACGACCAGGCTGCCCGGCTTGGCCACGCGGCGAAGCGCCGCCATCGCCCGGGTTAACGGCGGTTCCTCATCTTTGGCCGGACCCTCAGCGCCCCTGTGCCAGTCAGGGTGATTAACCAGTTCGTGTACGTATCGCAGGGCAGCCTGTCGCCCGAGCTTGGGCTTGAGCTCGCGGTGCGTCGAGTCGCCGAATATCAATCCGCCAAGTCTGTCCCCGCGGTGATGTGCTGCCCATGAAATGAGTGCTGCAGCACGGCTTGCAATAACAGACTTGAATGAGCCCTGTGTTGCAAAGTGCATATTGCTTCTAAGATCGACAAGCACCAGTACGGGACGTTCACGTTCTTCGCGAAAGAGTTTTGTATATGCTTCCGTGCTGCGAGCGGTCACCCGCCAGTCGATGTTGCGTGGGTCATCGCCCGGCTGGTACGGCCGCGACTCATCGAACTCCATCCCGCGGCCGCGAAAATGTGAGACATAGGCGCCTGTTTGCAGGGAATTGATCCTGAGGACATCCAGGGCGATTGCGTGAGCCGGGCCATTCAGTCTAATCAAGCCGGCCTGGCTGACACTGACAGGCGATGCGTCCGCATGGAGTTTATCGTGGCGCATTCTTGCAGGTCCTAGCCCGAATGTCGTACCAGTTTGCGCGTAAGATCGCTCAAGGATTTGGTCATCGCAAGATTTTTCTGACTGAGTGACATACCGGGTGTATTTCCGAAGGAAGAAAACTCTTGCGATGACCAAAGACTAAGCGAGAGCGCGACAAACTGGTGCAGAATTCGGGCTCATGGTACGCCGACGCCGTCCAGAACGCGTTCGATGACTGAGTTCGGGGTGACACCGTCCGCCTCGGCCTCGAAGCTCAACACCAGCCGGTGTCTTAGCACATCCGGCGCCACCTCCTGGATATCTTCCGGCCCCACGTAATCCCGGCCGGCGAGCCAGGCGCGGGCGCGGGCACAGCGGTCGATGCCCATGCAGGCCCTGGGGCTTGCCCCGTACTGGACCTGGCCCTCAAGGGAATCGTCAACGACACCCGGGTCGCGAGTCGCGACAACAATATTGACGATGTATTGCTCGAGTTCGTCGGCAAGGTGCAGACGGAGAATCGCCTGACGCGCCTCCATCACCGAAGCCTCCGCCAGCAACTCGGGCGGCGCGAACGCATCGCGCACGCCGGTCTTCGCCTCTTCGCGATTCAGGACAAGAATGCGGCGTTCGTCTTCGATGGATGGATAACCGACTTCCACATGCAAGAGGAAACGGTCGAGCTGCGCTTCGGGCAACGGGTAGGTGCCTTCCTGCTCAATCGGGTTCTGCGTCGCCATTACCATGAACAGGTCTGACAGCATGTAGCTTTTGTCGCCTACTGTAATTTGTCTTTCTTCCATCGCCTCGAGCAGCGCGGACTGTACTTTCGCCGGTGCGCGATTGATTTCATCGGCAAGAATCAGGTTGTGAAAAAGCGGGCCCTTCCGAAATTCAAAGGTGCCGTCCTGCGGCCGGTAAATCTCGGTGCCAGTGAGGTCGGCAGGTAACAGGTCAGGCGTGAATTGCAGGCGATGAAAATCGCCTTCGATGCTTTCGGCAAGAACCTTGATGGCACGGGTCTTGGCCAATCCCGGCGCACCTTCCACCAGCAGGTGGCCGTCGCAAAGCAGTGCAATCAGCATCCTGTTTATCAGCTGCGCCTGACCGACGATCAGATTGCTCGCGTGAGCTTCGAGCTGTTGGAATTGTTCTATCAGGCTCATCTAGTACTCCGGCAGGGTGATATTTATATGTTCAGCGAGTCGTGAAGCAGTTGCACCCAGAGGGCATAAAAAACCGCAAGACGCGCCTTGCCGGGAATGGTATGCCCTTGCCAAAAGGCGCAACACAGCGGACGACTGCTTCACGGCTCGCCCGGAGGGAGCCACCCGGATGATCCAACACGGCGTTGCAGCCTTTGAAAAGGACCCTGCCATTCTCTGCGGACTGCGCCTTGTCTTGGATCATCTGGGTGGCTCTGAATACATGAATATCACCTTGCCGGAGTACAGGACTCCGTAGGCCGAAAAGGCGTGCCATTGTAGTGATGATGCGCTGGCAGGCCAACCAGTCACCGGTATTTTTACTCATGCTAGGTAATAATGACCCCCTTTTCGACAGCAGAAGAGTTCGTACATTGCGTAAAAATCCGGGAAATGGGAGCGGACCGCACTCGAACCCAGGTCTTCGGCCTGGACCGGCAGGCACCCGAGCGAGCCGCCACGCCCGGATCTGCGTGGCCCTTGCCGCGTCCACCCTCTTTTCCTTCATCGCAGTAAACGCCGACGACGATCTCGCGAGCGCATTTGACAGCAGCACGATTATTATCGCAGCAAGCGAGAATGCCTGTTACCGGTTCGATATCTATCTGGCGACGAGCAGAGAACAGCAGCTACGCGGCTTAATGCACGTGCGCCATTTGCCCGAGTTCACCGGCATGCTCTTCGCTTACTCGTCGCCCGACATGCGCTCGATGTGGATGAAGAACACTTACCTGTCACTGGACATTTTGTTCCTTCGCGAGGACGGCACCATCTCCAATATCGCAGCCAATACGGAACCGCTTTCCCTGAAGCCGATAGGTTCGACGGAACCAGTGACTTATGTTCTGGAGCTGAACGCCGGTGTCAGCGCAAAGCTTCATATTGACACTGACAGTCTCATCCACCTCCGGGCCAGGGAGGGAATTTCAAATGACAAGTAATCAGAAGAACTGGACGGTGCTGCTCACATCGATGCTGGTAATCGGCGTACCCGTGCTGGCGCTTCTTCAAATGAACGCCGCCGATGAAGAAAGCGTGACTCTGGTGCTGCGCCTCACTGCCTGGATATCGTTCCTCGTCTATGTGTTGATATTTATCACGAGACCTGTGCGGCAGCTTTTCGCATCACCACTGACGCGAACCATGCTGAATAATCGCCGCTATTTCGGCATCGTGTTTGCGGGATCGCACACGGTGCATCTGGCGCTGATCATCAAGTTTGCACTTGACCCGAATAATCTTCCGCCAACACTTCTTATTGGCGGCGCTGCGTACGCATTGCTTTATCTGATGCTGATTACTTCCTTCAACGCGCCGGCAGCAGCGATTGGGCCCGTTGCATGGCGCCGCCTGCACAAGACCGGACTTTACTGGATCGGTGGAACCTTCACCTTTACGCTCGTCTCCAATTTCTCGTCCGCCCCTGACAACCTGGCTCTGCAGGCATCTACGGTGCTCATTCTCGGCGCGATCAGTGTGCGGATACTGGCATTCCTGAAAAACAGGGGTCGAACCGCTAGACTGGCTTAGCGGTTCGATCCCTTAGATCAGCGATTCGACCCCTTGATTACAGAACGGCAGCAATCGAGCTGGCAAGATGCTCGACGTTGCCTTGCGTAATGCCGGCAACGTTTATTCGACTCGAGTTCACCATGTAAACCGCGAATTCGCTTTTCAAGCGCTCCACTTGCTCAGTCGAAATTCCAACGAAGGAAAACATCCCGTTTGCCCGCTCAATGTGCGAGAAATCGTGATCGGGCGCTTTGTCCCTGAGCGCAGCGCCGAGTAACGCGCGCATTTCTTTCAGTCGATCACGCATCCCCGCCAACTCGACCAGCCAATCGTCACGAAGGTCCGCATCGTTCAGGATATGGCTGACGACGGCGGCACCATGATCGGGCGGCATCGAGTACATCGTCCTGACGATGTTCAGCGTCTGGCTCCTCAGATTTCCGCTGGTCGCGCTATCTTTGGCGACAATCGACAACGAGCCGACCCGGTCCCGGTACAGCCCGAAATTCTTTGAGCACGAACTCGAGACAATCATCTCAGGTACACGCTCGAACATTATTCGAACCGGATACGCGTCTTCTTCCAGGCCATCAGAAAAACCCTGGTAGGCAATATCGATGAAAGGCACCAGGTCCCGTGTCACGACAAGGTCGACCACCGTCTGCCATTGATCCCTGGACAGGTCCATACCGGTCGGGTTGTGACAGCAGCCGTGCAACAGCACGATATCGCCACTGGGCATATCGTTAAGTGTTTCGAGCATCTCATCGAAGCGGATGTCCTTGCGCTCTGTGTCGTAGTACGGATACGACTTCAGCTCGAGGCCGGCGCCACCCAGCAATGGAATATGGTTTGACCAAGTCGGGTCGCTTGCCCACAAGGCGACGTCTGGCTTCGCCCGCATGATTAATCCGGCCGCAACCCGTAGAGATCCGGAACCACCGGGCGTCTGCAGGGTTGTGACGCGTTTGTCGGCCCGTGCGCCGCCGCCAAAGGTAATTGCCTGTATTGCTTCGTTGAACTCCGGGTTTCCACCGGAGCCCAGATAAGACTTTGACGGCTGCGAATCAAGCAGGTGTTGCTCGGCCTTCTTGACCGCTCTCAGTATCGGCGTCTGTCCGCTCTCGTCCCGGTAGACGCCTACGCCGAGGTCGATTTTGTTTTCACGTGCGTCATTCTGATGCTCGCCGATCAGCGTGAGAATGGCGTCGGGCGGCATTGCTTTTAGTGTTTCAAACAACGGGGTTCTCCAGATACGAGAGAGTCAACCAAATTCGTGATTTCGCACGCAGCGAATGGTCGCTCATCACTCAAATCGTATCCAGAGGAATCTTTATATAAGCGACTTGATTGTCTTCCGGGTCCGGCAGATGTCCCGCACATATGTTGACCTGGACTGCTGGCAGGATCAGTTCCGGTAGCTCGAGCGTAGCGTCTCTTTTTTTGCGCATGTCGATGAACTCACACTTCGATACACCATCACCGACATGAATATTGGCCTGTTTCTGTTCCGCGACCGTGCACTCGAAGCGAAGATCGCGCCCTTCGGGTGGATAGTCGTGGCACATGAACAGACGAGTCTCATCGGCAAGCGAAAAGAGCTTCTGGATCGAATCGTACAACAGACCCGCGTCCCCGCCGGGAAAGTCGCATCGGGCAGTACCGTAATCGCACATGAACAGGCTGTCGCCAACAAATGCGGCATCTTCCACCAGGTAAGTCACGCTGTCGTCCGTATGGCCCGGCGTGGCGAGCACCCGGCAGTCGAGACTCCCAATCTGGAAAGAATCGCCGTCTGAAAAAAGTCTGTCGAACTGGTGTCCGTCGGCCCTGAACGGTGCCTGCATATTGAAGACTTTCGCAAAGTGCTCCTGCACATTGCGAATGCCCTGCCCGATCCCGACCTGACCGCCAAGCTCCGACTTCAGGAATTGGGCAGCCGTCAGGTGATCGGCATGCGCGTGCGTTTCCAGAATCCACTCGAGGGACAGGCCTTCCGTTTGTATGTATTCGATAATTTTCCGGGCACCGGATTTGTCAGTTCTGCCGGATACGGCTGAAAATCCGAGCACCGGGTCGATTATGGCGGCAGATTTCGAGTCGGGGTCGCTGATGACATATGACAGCGAACCGGTTTGCTCATCGTAGAAATGCTCGATGCCGGGGCGGATCATCAGGTCGGGATACCGGCAGTTTTATATTGGCGCCACCAGCGCCCCGTAATCAAAAACACCGGGAACTTGAAGTACTGCTCCGAAAGCCAGCGCTGCAGGAAGTCAAGCGGGCTGTTGAACGGTTTCGGTTGGTTTGCTTCTTTTGCATGCCCGAGTCCCTGCAAAACCATACTGCCAGTCGCCGCAAGAAAAGAACCGGCCGCCAGAATCCACTCGCCCCGCGCGATAGCTATCAGCGCGACCAGGAAGGCAATGTCGAACAGCGGCACCGCAAGCAAATGTATGAGCAGGTTGCGGCGGTCTGCGTGCACTCGCTCGTAGTCACTCCAGTCTACAGACATGGTGATTCTCTGGCTGGTGGTCCAACAAGGTCAGCCCCGAACCGGGACGGACGGGGCCGATTGTTGATTCAGGGTTTGGGTGCCCAGACAGAGCACCATCCTTTATTGTTAACGAGCTTGCCCGGGAATATCTGGCACGGCCTCCATGCGGCAGTTTCATCGCCCTGAACAAGGGCGCAGTTCGCACAGGACTGGTCCGGTGCAGGATTGGCCCTGGAGGCAGCATCGACAGTGCTGGCATCGTGCGTATATTTCATTGCCTGTGCCATTGCATCGTCTTCGGCCAATTTCGGCAGGTCCTCGGCTCTTGCCTCGGAGCCCGGGCGAACCAGAAAGCCGGCTGCCGCAACAGCCGATAGTTGAATAAACTGGCGCCTTGCAATCTTGCTCAAGAGAATCTCCTTCGTTCTTGTCATATAGAGGCCCCGGAACCTTCCCGGGCGTGCAGTATCTTAATGCAAACGGATATGGACCGGCGCCTTCTGGCGGAAGAAGCTGAATGCCGGCATAACGGTAAGCCCTTGTTGCACCACTGGGTCAGAACGGCGCATCCCCGATTTGACCGTCGACCGGACAGAATTGATGATTTGCGAGGTCTGAAAATGTGAACGCCCTCACAATCATGCCTTCGAATTGTTTAACGATTTGGCTGCTGCTGCATAATAAGGCACCTATGTACACCCTGGTTGAAATTCTATCGGCGTCGTGACGCCACATTTGCAGGCCGACCGTCATCCGGAGCGGCCGCGCCACCCCTTCGCGGCTTCGCTGGCAGCACTCGTCGTCTATTGTGGAATGGTGGCAGCCGCGCCCGTTCCGGACATCCATTACTACACGATCACTATCGACTACGCGATGAGCCGGCTCTGGGTCGAGGCCCGCTTCAGCCCGAGCGTGCACAGTGTGACCGCCCGGTCCCACGATGCCGGCAAATTCCTGATCGACGCCCGGGAATGCGAGAACTCCGGACAGATAAGAATGCGAAACCAGCGCATGCTGCTGCCGGCAATAGGCATTCGCTGCATGTATTACACGGTTGATCTGGAACGTGCCGCCCGTCAGGAACGACGCAACCAGACTCTTCTGCCGGACAACGTCATTGTTTCACCGTCAATCTGGCTGTGGCGCCCGGAACTGACCGGCAGCACGGAGCTGCGTGTGCGGTTTCAATTGCCGGATAACGTCAAGGTCAGCGTTCCCTGGGAACTGATCAGTGCTGATCGGCAGGAATACCGGCTGACCAAATCGCCCGAGAGCGCCAATGCGCCGGCTGTGTTCGGCAGTTTTGAATACCGGGAAGTCGGCGTACCCGGTGCGGTACTGCGCGTCGGCCTTTTGCAAGCCAAGGGCGGCATGGATACGGAAGCGATCATAAACTGGATTCGAGCGACAGCGACAGACGTTAGCCTGGCTTATGGCCGTTTTCCGAATCCGTCACCACAGGTCATTGTGATCCCCGTTGGCGACAGCGGCGACGAAAGCCGGCCCGCGGTACCGTTTGGCCGTGTTATAAGAGACGGCGGCGAAACCGTTGAACTATTCATCGATCAGGGCCAGCCTATCGAAGCGTTTCTCGAGGACTGGACGGCCACGCACGAATTCAGCCACCTCATGTTGCCTTATATGCACAGTCAGCAGAAGTGGGTATCCGAAGGCTTTGCTCAGTATTATCAGAACGTATTGCTCGCGCGCTCCGGCACCTATGACGACCTGACCGCGTGGCAAAAGCTTTATGAAGGGTTCGAACGAGGCCGGCAATCCCGGCCCGAAATGTCGCCGAACGAGGCGTCAACCGGCAGCGTAAGGACCGGGCTGATGAAAGTGTATTGGAGCGGCGCCGCGCTCGCGCTCATGGCCGATGTCAAGCTTCGCGAACAATCCGGCGGAGAGGAAACACTGGATCTCGTTCTCGGCCGGTTGCAGGAGTGCTGCTTGCCTTCGGACCATGCCTGGTCGGGCCCGGAGCTTTTCGCGAAGCTGGACTCACTCTCGAGCTATCCTGTATTTAAGCAGCTTTACCGCCGTTACGCCGATACGGCTGGCTTTCCCGACGTCCGGCCCCTCATCGAACGGCTGGGCCTATCCGTCTCCAACGGCAAAGTGCATCTGCGGCGACACGCCGAACTTGCTGATATTCGCCTGGCAATCACAGCAACAGATACGGCAGCTGCCGACTGGCGGCATCAACTCGCCGCAAACCAATAATTTACGACAGACGACGTTAAAGCCCTTTCCCTCGGCGGGATTGGCTCTCTCGCAAAGCGCTGACCTGGCGATTGTCGATTACCCAGGTCACAGCGTTCTCTGTCGAGGCGCCGGAAGAGGCCATCGCCCGATACGGCCGGCCTGAAATCTTCAACACCGATCAGGACAATCAGTTCACGAGCATCACCTGGACGGGCGTGCTCAAGGACCACGGCATCCAGATCTTGATGGATGGTAAGGGCCAGTGGACGGACACCGTATTCATCGAGCGACTATGGCGTTCACTGAAGTACGCATGCGTCTACCTCAATGCCTGCCGAATCCTCAAAGACGCTCAGCGGCAGGTTGCTGACTGGATCGGCTACTACAACGACCAACGGCCGCATTCGAAGCCAGATGATCTCACCCCCAGTGAGGTCGTGCTGGGATTCGGCCTCTGACTTTGGCATCATAACCGTGAACCGCGGATTCCACCTTAAATCTGCTGCCGCGCTGTCCAATCATTGGCGTCCACTTCCGGAGGAGGAAGCTCGATTGGAGGCGGGCCCACTATAGGGATTTTCCTAAGCGCCGTGGAAGCCGCATTATGAACCCTACAACTACATAAACAGGTGCATAAATGAGTAAAGAAAAACTAAAGATTGTGTGCGTCTTATATGACGATCCTGTAGATGGATATCCACCAGAATACGCCCGTCCCGATATTCCCGTATTTTCTAATTATCCGGATGGGCAAACAATGCCATCACCAAACGCAATAGATTTTAATCCTGGTGATCTTCTTGGATGTGTTTCTGGTGAGCTTGGTCTGCGAAAATTTGTAGAAGACCGCGGCCATACATTTGTTGTTACATCTGATAAAGATGGCCCAGATTCTGTGTTAGAAAAAGAACTTGTTGATGCCGATGTTGTTATTTCACAGCCGTTTTGGCCAGCTTATATTACTGCAGAAAGAATTGCCAAATCGCCAAAGTTAAGAATGGCCATTACAGCAGGTATCGGCTCAGACCATGTGGATCTACAAGCAGCAATCGATAATAACATTACTGTAACTGAGGTTACTTATTGTAACAGTATCAGTGTGTCCGAGCATGTTGTCATGATGATCTTGAGCCTCGTTCGCAATTATATTCCATCATACAACTGGGTTATCAAAGGTGGATGGAATATTTCTGATTGTGTATCTAGATCTTATGATGTTGAAGGAATGCATGTAGGTACTGTTGCAGCAGGTCGGATTGGTTTGGCAGTGCTAAAACGCATGAAACCTTTCGATGTACATCTACATTATTTCGATCGACACAGACTTCCGGCGGAAGTGGAAAGAGAACTTGACGTAACTGTGCATGATAGCGTTGAGTCGATGGTTAAGGTCTGCGACGTTGTTACGATTAATTGTCCGCTTCATCCTGAGACGGAACATCTTTTTGATGAAAAGATGATTAGCAAGATGAAGCGTGGAGCTTATCTTGTTAATACGGCTCGTGGAAAAATTTGTGACCGTAATGCAATTGCAAAAGCACTTGAGACTGGTCAATTGGCCGGTTACGCAGGGGATGTTTGGTTTCCGCAGCCGGCACCAAAAGACCATCCATGGAGAACCATGCCAAACCATGGTATGACACCACACACATCTGGTACTTCACTTGCAGCTCAAGCCCGATATGCAGCAGGCGTTAGGGAAATTTTAGAATGTTGGTTTGATGATAAACCGATACGAAATGAATATCTGATCGTAGAAGGCGGAAAGCTTGCAGGAGCTGGAGCACATTCTTATAGCGAGGGTGACGCAACCGGTGGATCTGAGGAAGCTGCTAAGTTTAAGGAAGGTAAATAAATACAGTCGGAGATGCTACCTATCCTGTAGCTGGCTAGTGGAATGACTTATGTGGAGATGGCGGCCGTGGGCTGCAGCGGTTCCCATACTCCCTCAGAAGTGATCCCCGAATTTCGGACAGTGTTGTAAGGAGGAATCTGCGCTGATGAGAGGACCTTACGACGATGGCGATGTGAGATCTGGGGTCATCTGGGTGAAAAACCGGGGTCGAACCGTGGTTCGACCCCGGTTTTTCACCTATTTAATCCCCATCATGGAAGAGCCACTGCTCCAGTGGC
>Ga0209997_10000599_pt1 | contig 12226 bp, 13 predicted proteins | sample CR04metaG_FD_182079 | JGI IMG/M metagenome (GOLD analysis project Ga0209997, IMG submission 182079) | Deep subsurface microbial communities from Mariana Trench to uncover new lineages of life (NeLLi) - CR04 metaG (SPAdes) (version 2) | ecosystem: Environmental > Aquatic > Marine > Ocean trench...
CCGATTCTAGCATGAGTCAGCCGGGAGTATTCATAGGTTCTCGTTACGAAGCGGGGAAAACGCCGGACTGAGTGCGTTGCGCCACGCGCGAGGGCACCCGTTTGCGGGTCGGCCCCCGCAAACGTACTCACTGCAGTACTTTGAGGAGGTCGGGGGCACCCGCTTGCGGGTCGGGGGCACCCGCGCTTGCGGGTCGCGCAGTCGGTGCGCACAGCACGACGGATGGTTTCGCTGCTGCAGTAGAGAATTTATGAATAGTCCCAGCTTAGGATAAGATGATCATTCGATGGAGAGCGAGGAAGCAAGGCTTCGAACGTTAACACACGACTTTTTCCAGGCTTATCCAGACTATATTTTTTGCAGGACGCTGGGTACGAACATCATCAATCGTGTGACGACCTATGAGAGTGCCACCACCATTCTGGCCAAAAGAGCACGGGCAGCTGAGCAAAATCGCCAACAGATTGATGAGAAGCTGGATCACTACAGCGTCGACATCCGAGGGCAGCCGAGTCGAGTGAAAGATCTCTCACTGAGAGAAATCATCCGGCAGGAGGACCCAGAGCTTCGGGAGATTGCGAACTTTTACTTGAAACATCCCTATGCTCATAGACGGACGAAGAAGAGTCGTCTCTTGCCGCGTTGGATCCGCACTTTCTTTCTGAGTGCCTTGTTGGGTCACGCTAAGGATCGCAAGTTGGATCTTGATTATGATGCCTATTTCGACATGCTCAGGCTGCTCTAGCCGGGTTCATGCGTACTCGATCGATACATTGAAGCACTCATGCTGGAGACCGTTAAGAAATCTACCATCATCATCCTTGTGACCCTGCTCTCAATCTTTGCAGGCTCCATCCTTCTCCTGCGTTACTACGAGGTGGATCTGGTTCACACCATCGTACTCAATGCGGTCATCCAAAAGGCGCCTCAGGGGTATCCCAGGCAGGAGATATCGCAGGCTTTCGCCGCAGCTCGCCGAAGGGCCGAACAGGACAATCGGGAAGAAGCCTATCTGGAGGAGCTGTTTTCTTTTTCCCGGCGACTGGAGAAGATCCAGTTGCTGAGTAGTGAGGAACTGGAGGAATTGCTAAAAATAGGAGACCGCTGACCGCTGACCCGGGTCAGCGGAAATTCAAAATTCCAAACACCAAATTCCAAACAAATTCAAAATTCAAAATTCCAATCTGAAACCTGGAACGCGGGCGAAGCGCGCTCCGACCTGGAACTATCGGCTCCCTTTGCTAGCATTGGCTGGTGGAGTGCCCTCGTTGTCGAATCCAGATTTCCGGGAAAAGCTGTCCTCAGTGCGGGATTGAGATTACCCCTATCCGAACGGAGGCACCGAAAGGAACATCAGGCCAACCCACTACCCGCAAGGAATCGGAAACTTACGATTGGCGTTTGCAGATCAGGCATAAGCTTGCTGAGCACGCTGAGAAAGAGGGCAGAGAGGATCCAAAGGGTGGTAAGAGGCTGCAGCCGAAAGCCACCAAGACTGAAAGAAAGCGCCCTCTCTTTGATTACAGTTTGGGAGACTCGGCCCCGGGATTGAAGAAGCAGAGAGTTGTCACCTTTGCCAGGAACGCGCGCGCGTCGCGGCCTTTGGCGGAGAAACCCTTGCTTCGAACTCCCCTGGGTACCAGCAGAGGGCTTCGATCTCACCTTCCCAAGCAGCAGGCGTTGACACTGGAGGTCCCTGCGGTACCAGAACCTGTAGATTTATCCGCTTCCACCAGTGAAGAGCGGGTTGCCAGCGAGAACGGACTCTCGCATGAAGTTCTATTTTCTCGAATGTTAGCCGGGATCATTGATATTCTTCTACCTGTCTTGATCGCCGTTGTCTTCAGTTTCTCGGCGGCGAAGATTCTGAATTTTGACTTCTTTTCGGCGAATGCGCTACACCTGGGAATAGTTGTTGCGCTCTCTTTTTTCTTTCTCAATTCATTCTTTTTTCTTATCCTGAGTGGCCAGACACCCGGCATGTACCTGACTGATCTGCAGTTGGTGGGAGAAGAGTCGGAGACGGTGCCGTTTCAGTCCCTTGTGATTAGAATATTCCTTTTTCTGCCCGTGGTTGCGACTGTGGTGGGCCTACTTTGGAGTATCTTTGACCCCTGGTGTCGAGGTGCGCACGACCGCGTTTCCGGGACACGAGTCGTTCCCATCACTCACGCTTCATCCGGAGCGATTTCCACCTCTCGCAAGAACTGATCGACCAGAACCTTCAAATGCGGCCGGCATTGGTATTCCACATCGGGATCCCTGACAAAGGTGTTCACGATCACACACATTGTTGAGACCAACTCTTGTGGGTCGGTTGACTGAAAAACAGAATCTCGAAGAGAGATCAGAGCTTCTTGAAAATCGCTCTCCTCCAGGAAACGTCCAAGGGAAAAACTCTCTAAAACCAGTCGAATGACATTTCCGAAAGCGGGGAAGTCATCTTCGTAAATGACAAGGGGAACAAGGTATTCCTGGTCCAGTTCAAGCTCAAGTTCCTGGTCGGCAAGACTTTCCTGTTCCAGAAGACTCTGAATTCCGGTAGGTTTCAATTGCCACGGTCTGCGCAGGAGGATCTGGGCCAATATGAACAAGAGGGCGGCCGTGAAGGCCAGCAAAAGATAAAGATAAGAAATCGACATGAGTGCAGTTCGAGTCTAGCCCGGATTATGCATAGTCCGGGTTAGTGTCTCGTCCCAGGAATACCATAACATTTGTGGCGAGCGCGACGGCGTCGAGTTCGCGAAGCAACGACGACGCGATGTCTGTGTGCATCGCGGAGGAGGAGGGACAAAGAAATCGGCACCGTCCCGCCGTCACCCTTCGGGCTGATGGGGGTTGCGGGCGACCTCTGTGTCGCTCGTCGTCGCCGATATCCCTGCATCGCCTTCTCCTCGCTCCTTGATCTCACCTCGCAAGCCCCATCAGCAAATGTCATGGTATTCCTGGGACGAGACACTAGCGCCCTTCGGCTGTCTGTTGAGCCGGAGGCTCGATCAGGTAGATCCCATCGGAAATTGTCCCAGCCAGTAGCTCGCCTGATGCGTTAAAGCCAAGTGCGGCGATGCTGGAACTGTGGAGCCCCCGCTGGATGATTTCCCATTCATGACCTCCATTGCTCGTGTAGAAGAGATGACCCGATACCGAGTCAGTGGCGAAGATTTGGTTGCTTGCTATAGGATTGGCTTGAATGGCGATGATGTCAATCGGATAAACATCTTCAGACCTGGACCACTGCTCACCCCCGTCATCGCTGACAAAAAGGCCATCGCGGGTACCGGAGAAGAGACGTTGTCCACTTTTCTCTAATACGTGAATAGGCGCATTGGGAAGTCCTTCGGCCTTCTTGCTCCAAGTCTGTCCACCATTCTGGGACCGAAAGACCCCCTTGTCGGTAGCCGCTAAGAGGAGAGCCGTACTCGGATCATAAAAAACCGAATTCACTTTACCCTCGTGGTCAGGGATCTCAAGGTGGGTTAAATTGTTCTCTGTGAGATCCAGATGAAAGATCCCCTCTTCGGTGGCTAGGAAGATCCCCTTTTCACGTGTATCTACGAAAGTGAGGTCTAAAACGGCCAAATTATGGGTGGTGTCGATACTCCGCCACGGTTCACGTGAGGGCATACCTGCAAGTATCCCCTGCCGGGTTCCAAGATAGACTTGCTGGGTGAGACTAGCCGGTAAGATCGTTTTGATATCTGCCAGAAGGATATCCTCCAGGCCCTCATTGTATAGTTCCCATGTGATTCCCCGGTCATGGGAGAAGAAAAATCCCCCATAAGGTCCGTCGGAGGAGACACTGGCGTAGTAGTGGTCTTGATGATGGGGATCGGAGGTGACCGCGACCACTTGGCGATGGACAAATCCGTTATTGGCTGGATGAAAGGTTAACCCTCCATCCGTGCTCTTCAGAACACCCGCATCATCCGCTCCCACCAGGATGACCTGCGGGTCTTCCGGGTCCGTGGCGACCGTGTTGATCACAACGTCGGAAAGCAGTTTCTTCCAGCTGCTGCCGGCGTTATGGGAGACAAAAAGCCCCACCGTGGTGCCCGCATAAATAGTATTGGGGTTGGAAGGGTCCAAATGGAGGGTGCGGGTTCTTTTTGCTTCCTTGGGTAATCCGTTCTTGAGTTTTTTCCAGTTGAGTCCTCCATTTTCTGACTTGTAGATCCCGGTACAGGCACTGGAGAAGAGGACTTCAGGTTTCTGGGGATTGACCAGCAGGGAGAACATATCGCTGTCGGATATCATTCCGCTGTGAATGGCCGTCCATTTCTTTCCCAGATTGGTCGTCTTAAATCCCAGATGCCAGGTTCCGACGTAAAGAGTATCGGGATCTCTGGGATCGAAAGCCAGCGACTCCACATTGTACATGCTGCGGTAGCCTCGAGTGATTCTATTCCAGCTTCGTCCGCTGTCCAGACTGAGGAGGACACCTTCGGAAATGCCCAGAGCAATTCTCTGGGGATCGGACGGGGATATAGCGATGGCTCGGATGGCACTGTTGAAGCGTTTCAATGAAATTTCCTGCCAGGTCTGTCCACCGTCTCGGGTTCGGAAAAGCCACCCCTTGTCACTCTTCAGTTCCCAGGTTGCCGCATAGAGGGTGTCGGGATCGAGGGGATCGAAGGCCAGGTTATCGATGACCAGGTTGCGTCGGTTGAGCCCCGGAGCTAACTTAGTCCAGCTCCCTCCAACATCTTCAGAGACAAAAATCTGTCCATCGGATGTCCCCAGGAAAACGACTTTGGGACGCTGGGGATGGACCGCTAAAGATCGTACGTCGCCACCATAGGGGCCAAGAGGAGTAACCCGTGGTTGGGACAAACCCCATGAACTCAAGGCAACGATGAACAACCAGAAGAACAAACCTATAACTCGCATGTTATCCATTCATTTTACCGAATTGTAAGACGAAGTGTCTCGCTTTATAAATTCGATGACGTTTGCTGGGAGCGCGACGGAGCCCAGATCGAGGCGCGACTCCTCCTCTCTTCGCGACCTCGCTTCGTAAGCCCCATCCACAAACGTTACCGTATTTATGAAACGAGGCACTAAGTGTCGCCCTTCGCTGCTTTCATTCTTCACGACAGCACGACAGCACGACAGCACGACAGCACGACAGCACGACAGCACGACAGCACGACAGCACGACAGCACGACAGCACGACAGCACGATAGCACGACAGCACGACAGCACGACAGCACGACAGCACGACAGCACGACAGCACGACAGCACGACAGCACGACAGCACGACAGCACGACAGCACGACAGCACGATAGCACGACAGCACGGCATTCATCGTGCAGGACTCTCGACGGTGATGTCGGTCGAACAGGAAGACGTGCGGTCTCCGTCGTCTACCTCAGCCGTCACGGTGTACTCTCCAACCTGAAGCCCGGTGGAGTCAAAGAGGATCTGGGTACCTTGCTGAGAGATCCTTCCGGCGCTGGCTCTCCATGTAAGTGAGAGTAAGCTGTTATCCGAATCTACGATGACCGCCTGAATGGTGGTCGATTCTCCTTCCTCGATGATGACGCGATTTGGCTGACATCGGAGGCTCGGAGCTCGATTAATTTTTCGCTGAAAGGTCATTTGAAGAAACCAGCCCGATCGACCTGTGGAAGGGATATCGTAAATCGGAAGATCCCCGTTAATGGTGTTGAGATTGAGGTTGTAGGCGGCTGAGAGGGAGATCCAGCGGGCGAGGGAGATCCGTAGACCCAGGTAGAGATCTACCGGCGATTTGGGATTCGCTCCCTGGGTTCTCTCTCCAAAGAAACGACTCCCCACCAACTCCCCAATGGCCCGGACTCTTCCGGCGCCAATCGGCATCTCAAAACCGAGGCCATAGTTTGTCCGGTGTTGTAAACGGATACCCTGGGAGTCTCCAGCAAAAAGGTGACCGTAGTTTCCGGTGATAGTTCCTCCGTGGGCCACATTCTTGGAGAGGATAAAGTCATATCCGGCTTCAAGGGTGCCGTTTGTTAAACCTTGCAAAAGGCGGGTTTGGCTCTGGGATAGAGGGAATTTGATGATGGGCTGAATGGCCAAGCTCAAGCGGTTACCCCTTACTTCGGAAAGAAGATTGAATTTAAGCCCGCTTCTGAGTTCACCCGAGCCTTGGCCAGAACCGACGTCCAGGAAAGGCGAGTCATTGAAGAAGCCCACGCTTCCCAGACTATTGTTCAGACGGGCGGGGACGATGGGATCTCCGGGCCCGACTTTGTTGACTGTTATGGCATTCCCATTGACCCGTCGGTGAGTTTCCCAGGCAACAAAGAACTCCACGCGATCATGCAAGCCCACCGTGATTGAGACTGGAAAGAGAGTAAAGTCGAGATCTCCCGGTTCTCGATTGAAATGGGTGATGTTCAGGCCCAGACTGACTTCGCCGCGGCGCAAGGTATCGGCCAGATAGAGATTGAATAGGCCCGTCGACCCCTGAGCGCTCGGCGCCAGTTGCTTGATCTTTTCTTTGTTTTGGGCAACACCTGATGTGATTAAGGAGAGCGCTAGAGTCGATAATGTTAGAAAGCGCCTGAGCATAAATTCCTTTAGAACAATACAGGGGCTCATTATACCCGGATTTCCTAGAGGTGCCCCTCATGTGGGGAGCGACAGAGATCCCCCATTCAAAAGCACGAAATCCGAAGCACGAGATTCAAAATAAGTCCTCAATGCGAAAGCACGAAAGCACAAAAGCACAAGTGTACGATTCGGGGAGGCCCCATGAGCACAAGGGGTTGGCAGATCCAACCGGTAGAGAGTCTGGTTTCCTTATCATGCATTTGTCGTAGAATATGTGCTCCATGGAACCATCACAGCCACAGCTCGCCACCGGGACAGGGGAGGATTTCCTTCGTCGGGTTTGGGCGCTCTTTGAAGTCCTGTTGGTGGCCCTTGCCGGACCCGTTATCGTCCAGATCGGATTCATCTTCTTGAATATCGGGAGTGCTGGGATTCTAAGTGATACTCGGATTCTGTTTCTGTTCATGGCTTCAGAGGCTTGCATCACCCTGTGTTTTATCGTCCTTCTTTTGCGATCTCGGGGACAAAGCCTGCGCAACATCGGTTGGGTCTGGGACAATCCTGGCTGGGAAATCCTACTGGGCATCGGTTGTTTACCCTTGCTTTTCGGATCCACTCTTCTGGTGAACATCTTCTTTAACTTCTTCTTGCCTGATTATGTCTCCACCAGTAACCCGCTACTGGAGTTGATCGAAAGTTATGGTGCCCTGCTGCTGTTTTTGATCAGCAGCATTTATGTGGGAGGTATCAAGGAGGAGATCCAGCGGGCCTTTGTCCTGGATCGCTTTGAGCGTTATTTGGGAGCAATCCTTCTCATGCCTTTTTTAAGAATTTCGGGTCGCTACCCGAGTGAACAGGACGGTCGTCGAGTGGGGATCATTGTGGGACTCATCCTATGGAGTCTCTTTTTTGCTTATGGGCACGCTGTGCAGGGAATCGATAACGCGGTTGGAGCGGGAATTCTTGGACTATGTTTTGGGCTTCTTTACATCTGGCGACGGAATTTGGTGGCCCCTATCGTTGCTCATGCCCTCTTTGATGTGGTCACCCTGCTCATCTTCTGGTTCGTCATGAATAATCCCGGCTAAGACAGGAGATCTTCCAAACTTTCGAGAGCCTTTTCGGCCGCTCTTTGTTGCGCTTCTTTTTTTGATCTGCCTCTGGCCGTGGCCAGAAATTTGTCCTCGATGTGAACTTCTACGACAAATTGCTTGCTGTGATCTGGGCCGAGTTCCTCCACCACCTGATAAGCTGGTTCGGTGAATCCTCGGGCGTGCAGTTGTTCCTGGAGAAGCGATTTGCTGTCTTGAAAGTCCAGTTGTTCCTCGGCTATTTCCTCGAGCCGGGAGCTAAACCGGGAGAACACGAAGCGACGAGTAGGCTCGAAGCCTCCATCCAGATAGATGGCGGCGATGAGGCTTTCAAACAGATCTGCCAGAAGGGCTTTTTTCTTCCGTCCACCCGTTTTCTCCTCCCCGTGGCCCAATCTCAGAAAAGCCCCCAAGTCCAACTCCTGAGAAAGAGAGGCTAAATGGTTGGCCGAGACGAGAAAGGATCTGATTTTCGAAAGTTCTCCCTCGCTTCGGGAAGGCTGGCTTAGGAACAGGTGTTCGCTGATGAGAAAACCGAGGATGGTGTCACCCAGGAACTCCATCGACTCGTAATCCTCTGATACTTCCCCTTCTATACCCGACCTTCTCTCATAGGCAAATGAACTGTGAGTCAGTGCCCGCTCGAGCAGAACCGTGTCCTTGAACCAATAGTCGAGTCGCCTTTGCAGCTCCTGCAAATCCTTGAGTCCATCTTCACCAGGATTGCTTTTTTCCATGGGAGGAGCGTAACGCCAGTCCAGCGCTTTTGACTAATACTGCTGCTGTTGCTGTTGCTGTTGCTGTGGAGGCTGTGGCTGCTGTGGCTGTAATTGTAGGTCCAGTTGTTGCTGCAGCTTCATTCGTTCCTCCTCTTCCAGAAGTTGAATCTGGGCCTCTTTTTCGGCGGTTTTCCCGTCGATGTAGGCGAGCTGCTCCTGAGTAAACTGGGGGATGCCGGCGGGATCTTTCTTGAGAAATTCATAGAGTGTTTGAAGTTGCTCGAGAGCCAGTTGTGCAGCGATTCCATCGAGGGCTGCTGTTCGAGCGTAATTCTCGATAGCCTTATCGGCATCGTCCAACCGGGTATAGGTGTAGCCGAGCCGGAAGTAGGCGGCATCGAACCTGGGATCCGCTTCAATGGCCTTCTCGAGGTATTCAATGGATCGGTTGAGAATCACGGTACTGTCTCCCACCGTGCCAAGTGATTTCTTCAAATACGCCAATCCCTGGGCGTAGTTGGCGTCGGCCACTCCGCGGTTCCTCAACACTACCCATCGCCGAATAGGGGTGTCGGTGGGTTTCTCGATCATCTCCAGGAGTCTGAGTCCCTCTACGGCGTAGTCAATCGCCTTGTTATTTTCACCATGCTCCGCGAAGGCCATGGCCAAAGTAGGACGTATGTCCGGATCATCGGGGCGTAATTCGATCGTCTTTTCACCGTGGAAGACCAAATTTTCGTAGTCGTTCAGTTGCTGATAAGAAATCGCCAAACGCTTGTGCACAAAGGTGGCGAGGTCGCTGTCAGGAAACAGGTCCAGGAATTTCTTCCCCAGCTGAATGACCTCTTCAGGCTCAGTGGCCTGGACGACCGCGTCATAGGCAGTAAATTCGGCGTCAAAAAATTTGATGCTGTCGATTGATTCCAATGCCTCATCGATGTCATCTTCGGACTTTCCTCTCACCCCAAAGCCAATGATCTTGCGATTGATCGTGGTAACCACCACAGTCTGATAGATCCTGTCCCTGCGCTCGCGGCTGCGGAAGTTCAGACGGTAAAACTCGAAGTTGCCATAAAGCACTGGACGGATGTTGCCTCGAACTTCGAAGTTCTGCTCTTCCATCTCTTCCTCATGGATACCCAACCATTTCGCTCCGGTGTCGATCACCGGGGTCGTGGCTGAGGGGGCGGGCAGGTTTGCAGAAAAAGCGAACAGCGTTAGATCAAGATTTCTGGCTTGGAACACAACTGTGCTGTCGCCCAGGGTATTGATATCCCGATCATCCGCTTCCTGCACATCCCAGCCTGAGGGGAATAGGAAGGAGAAGCCCAGACGTATATTGGTGTACAGATTTCCCTCGATCTGGGATTCTTCAGTTTGTGGGACGGCAGCTGACAGCCACAGTACCGAAGCGACGGTGATCACCAGAAATACTGATAAAAGATACCTCATCTTATCCTCCAGACTTGAGTGTCTTGAATGCATTGTTTTTAGCTCCGGGGAATTTTGCCACAAAAAGGAAGATGAGAAAAGCCCAGAAGTCTAGCTAGGGCAGCTTATCAATCGAGCCTTGAGCTTCTTCCCTGGCCCCTCGCAGATCGCCTTTCATTTCCAGGACTCGATCAAAATAAGTGCGGGCCCCTCCAAAGTCGCCTTGGAAGGCCTGGTAATTACCGATCCGGAGCAAGGACCAGCCCTGAACCCATTCGGGCACACCCGGAGATTCGGTAGCCTGCCGATAGTACTGGACGGCTTCCTCGTGCTGCTCCTGTTGAGAAGCAATTTGGGCAAGATAGAAATAAGCATTACCGTTTTCAGGGTCCTCTCTCAGGAGGTTCTGGAGCTGTTCTCCTGCAGACAGATACTCTCTTTTCGAAAGCAAGACCGCTGCCTGATTCAACAAGGAGTTCACCCGGTTTCGCCGATCGACTTCTTCCTGAGTTCTCTGTTGGGACTGAGCCTCTTTTTCCCGTGCGATCCTCAGATCGTTTTCGAGAGCTGCGATGACCTTCTCATCTTCCTCAATCTGCGATTTTTTAATGTCTTTAAAAAGGTTTTCCACAAACGAGGGAAATGAAATGAGCTCTGTTTCTTCATACCGCTTGAGACCCCGCTGAAAATAGGGAACGAATATGAAGCCTTGACGAAACAGGCTAACCAGCTCACGGTCGGGATCCTCCGGTAGGTGAATCTTCCATAGAATCGTTTCGATCAGGGATTCTGCTACTAGCAGAAAAAACTTATTTTGATACTGTGCATCCAGTTGCGGTTGCCTGTGGGCCAGCTCCATAAGATCGCTGTGTTTCAGTAATTGAAGTCCGAACTTTTCCACCAGGGGATCGATCAGATAGTGGAGGTAACCATGTTGAAGCTGGCGATGATTGTCGGATGCATTGTCTGTGGGACCCACCACAATGTAGTAGACCGGTTCCAGACTGCGCGCGTTGACGATGTTCTTGGCATTCAGGAGATCGGGAATGAGGACAATCCGTCGATCCATTACAGATCTTGGCGGAATGCGAAAATATTCCAGAGTTTGCTCGATCATCCCTCTCAGAACAGGTCGATAGAGTTCCAACTCCTCGGCATAGGTTGATTGATAGCGCTCCCACATCGATTGAATACCGGCCTTTTGGTAAAACTCCTGGACAAGACGCTCAAATCCGAGCAGTCGACGAGCGTCGGCGGGGATTTTCTTCTCCTCAAAGAGGAGCTTGAACTGAGGGGGGCCTGAGAGCAACAAGGCCAGGGAAACATAGGACACCTGGTTATCGATTCCATCGCTTCCCTGCCGATGCTCCTGGTAGAAGGCCTGCAGCCGCTCGAGAAGCCCGGGATCGGTCTGTTGCAGCTCTTGACGGATATCCCGGCGTAACTCCGACATCGTCTTCCCCGGGGTCTCATAGTCAAAGCCCGCCGCGTTCAGAGCGGCCATGACGGTGAAGATGCGAACGTCAACTGTGAGTTTCATGTTGACGAGGGCCTCCACGGAGTCTGCTGACTGACCCATCAAGACGGACGACGGACCGCTGATCACCCCGCACAGAAAGCTGACCAGAAAGAATGTTTTCTTCATCTCAAAAATTAGCGTTTATGTTAACACGAACTGAAGTGATCAAACCCTTTCGGTTCATACCTTTCCCGTTTTTTTCCTCGCTTGAGGAACAGGCCGGGTTCACCGCTGTACAGGCGGCCAATAACCCGGTAAGGTGGAAAATCAGTCCGATACTCTGAGTTCAGCCGATCCAACTGTTTCTCGGATGTTGCGAAGAGCAGAGCGTAATCCTCCCCGCCATTGAGTGCTGCTTCCAGTGGATCGATCTCCCCGATTTTCCGGTCGGGTAAAGGCAACTGGTCCACCTCGATTTCTGCTGCCAATTGACTTTGACGGGCAATCTGAAGCAGGTCGGAGCCGAGCCCATCGCTAACGTCAATCATGGCATTGACAACGCGATTCTCGCACAGCCAGGTTCCCACATGAACCAGCGATTGGGGCAATAAATGGGCTATGAGGCACCGATTCCGAAAATCGTCTCCCGCCCAATCGGCCAGTGAATCTTCACTGTCGATTTTCCACAGCTCAGAGAAGTCTTCTCTGCGGAGGATTTCAAGGCCCAGTCGAGAGAGTCCGACCTCACCGATGAGTACCAGGATGTCCCCATCCTGGGCCTCCGACCGCCAAAGAGGACGACCTGTCTGGAATGAACCCCAGGCAGTCACGCTCACGAAAATGCTTGCACTCCGAGACAGATCTCCCCCAATCAGCGGAGCCCCCCATCGCGCTCCTTCCTCCAGGAAGCCCTTCATGAAGGAGTTAAAGTAGCTTTCAGTGAGATCCCCGGGTAAAGCCAAAGCCAGCAGGCAGGCATAAGGTTGGGC
>Ga0209997_10000603_pt1 | contig 12211 bp, 13 predicted proteins | sample CR04metaG_FD_182079 | JGI IMG/M metagenome (GOLD analysis project Ga0209997, IMG submission 182079) | Deep subsurface microbial communities from Mariana Trench to uncover new lineages of life (NeLLi) - CR04 metaG (SPAdes) (version 2) | ecosystem: Environmental > Aquatic > Marine > Ocean trench...
CAGGATCAATTCAATGGGACGGTTCACCGGAATTGCCATGGTGGGGACGACCAGGTCATCCTCCCCGGTTGGATCTTGCGGGTCTAACCCCAGGGGGTTTCCTGCCGCATCGTCGATCAGCTCCGGCCGGACAATCCCAAACTGCCCGTCGGGCCCGGGATAACGGATGTTCCAGGCAAATTGCTGGGCGGTGACTTCAATTTGAATGGCATCCTCGGGGGCAGCATGAACGTACACATCGAGCCAGACCCCATATCCCATAGAAACCATTACAAAAAACAACACCGTGGTGGCCGCAGTCCAGGCCCATTCCATTTTGTTGCTTCCGTGGTAGTAGTAAGCGGTCTGGCCCGGCCGTTCCCGATATCGGAACACCAGATATCCCAGGGCCACCTGGGCCAGGATAAAGACCACTCCGGTCACCATCAGGGTGTTGAAAAACTGTGCGTCTACAATAGCCCCGTGAACCGAAGCGGTTTCGGGAAACCACTGTCCGCTCGCCAGTTCAAGCATCTCAGGGACGAGGTCGGTAAACAGTATCACGGTGATTAGGGTAAAAATCCAAATGGTGATTGCCAGTAACATGAGTTTTTTCTCTCCCCCTTTTTCTTAAGAGCTCGCTCAAAAAACCGCTCGCTATTGTACCAACAAAAAATCAATTTTCAACGGGTGAGGATGGATTTAATAGGGATTGGTTCAGGAGCGCACTTCCTGACCGCAATTCCGGCAATGGACTCGCCTTTTGGCGTTGAGTGTTCCACACTCCGGGCAGCGGTTGTACATGGCACGGGCAAACCCCTGAGTGATCAAGGCACTGAAGATGAGAATGGCGGCCACCAGTAAAAATCCAAGAATCGTTTCTCCCATGAACCCCCCGAACTATCAATCCTGGCTAGTATATAATCATTGAAATGAGGTTGGCCCCCTACGCCATGCGAGATGAGTTGACGGAAGGGAGGCGCTATCCTGAGGAACCCCATCCCTATCGATCCGAGTATCAGCGAGATCGTGACCGCATTGTCCACACCAAGGCCTTTCGCAGGCTGGAGAACAAGACCCAGGTCTTTGACCCCGACTACTCGGACCATTTTCGCAATCGATTAACCCATACCATCGAGGTTAGCCAGATCACCCGGACCATCAGTGAAGCACTGGGATTGAACACCGACCTCTGCGAAGTTCTGGCTCTGAGTCACGACATTGGGCATCCACCCTTTAGCCACGAGGGGGAGAGGGTGTTGGATCGATTGATGCGGAACCACGGGTCCGGCTTTGATCACAACCTCCATTCCCTGCGGATTGTTGAGGATTTCGAAGAAAAATACATTTCCTTTCGCGGTCTTAACCTGACCTTTGAGGTTCGCGAAGGGATCGTCAAGCATAGTCGAGACTGCACCCAAGAGGAGGAATACCACGTCGATATCAGCGAGTATCGTCTGGGAGAGCGTCCCCCACTGGAAGCTCAGGTTATCGATCTTGCCGATGAGATCGCCTACAACACCGCCGACTTGGATGATGGGTACGATTCAGGGCTATTGACGGTGGAGCAGATGATTGAGCAAATGGAGCTCTTTCACTCGCTCTATCGACAGGTTGAGGCGAAGTACCCGGAGGCGGTTGAGAAATTGAAGGTCAGTGAGACGGTGAGACGGGTGATCGATGTTTTGGTGACGAGTCTGGTATCCCAGACCGGTCGAGTGCTCGAGACCCATGGAATCCGTTCTGTGAAAGAGGTGCGCCAGTTTCCGAGCCGGCTTCTCGGTTTGGAGGATCGCATCGCCTCTCAGAATCGCGAGTTGAAGGATTTTCTCCATCGAAACCTTTATAATCATGAGGTGATGAGACAGTCCCGGGAGAAAGCCCAGCGTCTTCTTGAAGGATTGTTCCGATTCTATCTGGAGAATCCCCAAAGACTTCCCGAAAGTCACTTCTCTCGCATCGACATTTTGGGCCCTGAGCGCGTGGTTTGTGACTATATCGCGGGAATGACGGACAAGTATGCCCAGGTGAAATACGATCTCATGGACTAGACCGGATTATGCAAAGATTCTCTACTGCAGCGACGAAAGCATCCGGCGTGCTGCACCGACTGCGCGATCCGCAAACGGGTATCCCCGACCCGCAAGCGGGTGCCCCCGGCCTCCTCAAGGTATTACAGGGAGTACGTTTGCGGTGGCCTCCGGCACCCGCTTGCGGGTCATGCGTGGCGCAACGCACCCAGGCCGGCGCTTTCGTCGCTTCGTGACCAGAACCTATGCATTGTCCGGCCTAATGTTGACAACCCGAATTGATGTGAGGTACATTCATCGTTCTTTCTTGAGAGAATAACCCCTTCATAAAGGCACTATAGGCACAATGTTTGTGTATATTAACGAACTCAGGGAGCGGCATGAGCCCCTTCTCATCGTCAAGGACTTTAGTGAGGAAGAGCTCGACATCGATAACACCATCAGTGCCTTACAAAATCCTGCTCATTCGGAGGTGAAGGTTTCGTTGTGGGGGGAGCGTGTGTGTGTGGAGGGACAACTGGGAGCTGACCTGGTCCTGACCTGCTCGCGCTGCTTAAAGACCTTTGCCCGAAAGATTCAGAAGGGTTTTGAGTTGGAATATCGGCCTGACCCTGTGGTCGAGACTGAAGGCGAGGACTTCGGCCTGGCTTACACAGATTTGGAGGTGGGCTTTTATCGAGACGATCGATTGGATGTTCGAGCCGTCATCTCAGAACAGATCGTTCTGGAAATCCCCATGAAACCCGTCTGCCATAAGGCATGTAAAGGTCTGTGCGAACAGTGCGGTGCCGATCTCAACGAGGGTCCTTGCACCTGCCAACCGCGGAGTGTCGACCCCCGATTGGAGCCTTTATTAGAGGTGAAGAGGAGAATGGGCGAGTAGCAATGAGAAGAGGAAGACCAAGTGTCTACTTCCATAAATGAGATGACGTTTGCTGATAGGGCTTGCGAGGCGAGATCAAGGATCAAGGAGGAGGCGATGCAGGGACATCGTCGAGGTCGAGGGGCGCACAGACCGCCCGCAACCCCCATCAGCCCGAAGGGTGGCGGCGGGACGGAATCGATTCCTTTGTCGTTCCTCCTCCGCGATGCACACGACATCGCGTCGTCGTCGCTTCGCGAACTCGACGCCGTCGTGCTTGCCACAGACATCATTGTATGTATTGAAGGAGACACTTAGATGGCCAATCCCAAGAGAAGGCATTCGAAATCCCGTAGGGGAAAACGACGAGCCCATGACTTTTTGACCACCCCGAATCTCTCAACGTGCAGTCACTGTGGGTCTCCAGTGCTGCCCCACAGAGTCTGTCCCAATTGTGGTTATTACAAGGATAGACAGGTGATTGAGGTCGAGGAAGTATGATCTCTCGCTTTCGTGCCCTCGTGATGTCGTGATCGCCTTCGTTTTCCCAGGCCAGGGTTCTCAGTACAGTGGAATGGGGCGGGACGTGGCCGCGGAGTTTGCGGAAGCTGGAGAGGTGTTTGCTCAGGCGGACGGGGCCCTGGGCTTTTCTCTCAGCCGGCTTTGCTTTGAAGGGTCCGAGGACGAGCTTAAACTGACTGAGACCACTCAACCGGCGGTGCTGACGACTTCCGTCGCTCTCTTTAGAATCCTTGAAAGGCAGCAGAAATTGCCAGATTTTGTGGCGGGACACAGTCTTGGAGAGTATTCTGCGCTAGTGGCTGCCGGCGGACTCGATTTTGAGGATGCTGTCCGCCTGGTTCACCAGAGAGGTCGCTTCATGCAAGAAGCGGTGCCTGTTGGGGAAGGAGCTATGGCAGCAGTTCTGGGTTTGAAAAGAGAGGTGGTAGAGAGTGTTTGCCAGGAGGCGGCCCAGGGTGAGGTGGTTTCTGCAGCCAACATCAATTCTGCTGATCAGATTGTGATTTCCGGCCACCGCCGAGCCGTGGAGCGAGCCGGTGATCTGGCCCGCCAGAGGGGAGCCCGAAAAGTACTCTCTCTGGCCGTGAGTGCTCCCTTTCACTGCGCATTGATGAGGCCCGCTCAGGAACGCCTTGCCCAGGTCATCCAGGATATTGCCTTCCATGATCTCAAGATTCCCCTGGTGAATAACGTCGAAGCCCGAAAAGTGACCCGGGGGGAGGAAGCACGTCGGGGATTGGTGAAACAGGTTTCCGCTGCCGTGCTCTGGTGCGACTGTGTCCAACAGATGGTCCGAGCCGGCGTGTCGACTTTTGTCGAGGTGGGACCGGGGAAGGCCCTCAGGGGTCTCATCCGGAAAATCGCCCCTTCCGTTCAAACTCACAGTATTGAAAATCGAGAACAACTGGAAGCTTATGCACGACTTTGCTAACCAGGTTGTACTGGTGACGGGCGCATCACGGGGAATCGGGCGAAAGGTGGCCGAGGAGTTCGCTTCTCGCGGAGCCTATGTCGTGATGACCAGCCGCTCCCAAGAACATATTGAAGCCGCTGCCCGGAAGATCCGTGATAAGGGTGGAGAAGCGCTGGCGGCGGCGATGGATGTGGGGCAGCCGGATCAAGTCCGAAGTGCTCTCTCAGGCATCCGGAAGAATGTTGAAAAGGTGGATATCCTGGTCAACAATGCCGGGGTAGCCCGGGACAATCTGATTCTTCGAATGAAGGACGAGGAGTGGGCCCAGGTCTTGAGGACCAACCTGGATGGTCTTTTCTATGTCACTCGCCAGGTGGTTGCAGGAATGGTTCGCCAGCGCTACGGACGGGTGATCAACATCACTTCGGTGGTGGCTCAGACGGGTAACTCTGGACAGGTGAATTATGCGAGCAGCAAAGCGGGCATCATTGGATTTACCAAGGCCCTGGCGCGGGAAGTGGCCTCCCGCAACATTACCGTCAACGCGATTGCTCCGGGGTTTATCGAGACCGATATGACGGCTGAGATGGGACCGAAGATGAAGGAGGAACTCCAGAAAAGCATCCCTCTGAAGAGACTCGGATGTGTGGAGGATGTCGCTCATGGGGCCCTTTTCCTGGCCTCAAAAGAGGCTGGCTATGTCACTGGGCATGTGCTAAATATAAACGGCGGAATGTATATGTAACCGTCGCGAAAGCGAATGGAGGAGAAATGGCATCAGTAGAAGTAAGCGTGAAAGCGATCATCGTGGATCAACTGGGGGCCAACGAAGCTGATGTAACCCCCGATGCGCATTTTGTAGATGACCTTGGAGCGGACTCGTTGGATACGGTCGAATTGGTGATGAAATTTGAAGAAGACTTTGATATTGAGATTCCGGACGAGGACGCTGAAAAGATTCAGACCGTGCAAGACGCCGTCGAATACATCAACGCTCATCAGAAATAAGTTCTGGAGTTCACCTTGAAAAGAAGGGTCGTGCTGACAGGCGTGGGTCTGGTTTCGGCCTTGGGTTTGGACACGGAAAGTACGTGGAGTGGTCTGCTTCAGGGCAAGAGTGGAGTGGGCCCCATCACTCGCTTTGACGCCAGTGACTTCTCCTCCAGAATCGCCGCCGAAGTCAAGGACCTCGATCCGCTGGCTTACGTGGACACCAAGAATGCGCGCAAGATGGACCTTTTCATCCTGTACGCCATCGTGGCGAGCGACGTTGCTGTCAAGAGTGCCAGCTTGAGTATCACCAAGGAGAATGCGGAGAGGATAGGGGTCTATATCGGTTCCGGCATCGGAGGATTCGGTACCATTGAAGCACAGCATACGAATTACCTGAACAAGGGTCCCCGAAAGATCTCCCCATTCTTCATTCCAGCCAGCATTAGTAACCTGGCCACAGGGCAGGTCTCGATTCGGCTGGGGACCACCGGTCCCAATTCCGCTACTTGTACCGCCTGTTCAGCGGGCTGCCACGCTATTGGGGACTCCTTCAAGATCATCGAGCGCGGTGCAGCCGATGTGATGATCGCAGGGGGTTCGGAAGCGGCCATTACTCCCATGGGAGTGGGAGGGTTTGCAGCCATGAGGGCGCTTTCCACTCGCAATGAAGAACCGGAGCGGGCCAGTCGACCCTTCGACCGCGATCGGGACGGGTTTGTGATCGGTGAGGGTTCGGGTATTGTTGTTTTAGAAGAGTTGGAGCACGCCCGCCGGCGAGATGCTCAGATTCTTGCTGAGATCGTGGGTTATGGCATGAGCGGGGATGCGTACCATATCACCGCTCCTCCGGAGGATGGTTCCGGGGCGACTCGGGTCATGAGAGCCACTCTCGAGGACGCTGGTGTGGATCCTACTGAAGTCGACTACATCAATGCCCATGGAACCAGCACTCCACCCAATGACCGCATCGAGACAAGAGCCATCAAGGCTGTCTTCTCCGACCACGCTTACAAGCTGGCCATCAGCTCCACCAAGTCGATGACCGGTCACCTTCTGGGCGCCGCCGGCGGATTGGAAGCAGGGGTCAGCGTTCTTGTCCTCCGTGATCAAATCATCCCTCCTACCATCAACCTGGAGAATCCGGATCCAGACTGTGACCTGGATTATGTGCCCGGTACGGCGCGCAAGGCAGAGATTCGCTATGTCCTGTCCAGCTCCTTCGGATTCGGGGGCACGAATGCCTGCATTCTGCTCAAGAGATATCCGGATAATTAGCCGGATTGTGGTATAATATCCACTGTACACAAAGATGACACCACCCTTATACTCCCACGTTGTGAGAGACCCCCGATTCTAATCACCGGCAGCGCAGGACTCTGTGCTGCACTTTAATGTGACCCATCTCAATGGCTGACAACCCCTCACGAAAATCAAATCAAAGAAGCCGGCTGGCCAAAATGTTCCTGGGCCGCAGGAGAGACCGTAAGAGCTGGGTCGCTCGTTTGATGCTTCTGGAAATTGCCGCTGGGCTTGGCCTGGCGCTGGTTGTGACTTCTCTGTTGGTTCAATTTGAGTTTCAGAGTATTCCCGATTACCAGATCGGTGACATTGCTGTTCGAACCATTGAGGCCCCCCGTGATTTCACCATCGAAGATCGGGACGCCACCCTTCAGAGGCAAGAGGAAATCAGATCCACTGTGCCCGTGATTTTTAATCTCGACTCGCAGGTGAAAATCCAAACCACGGCCGAGCTTCGTGGGGCCTTCACTGAAGCACGGCGCCTGCTTACTGAAGAGGGCCTCAATCCCTCAGGCTCCAACCGGCTGTCCCGAGCGGCTCGGGACAGGCTTCTCCCAGCCCTGCAGGAGTTTCTACCCAGATTTGCTCAGGGCGACGTCCTGGAAATCTGTCTCAGGCACTCCTTCTCCCCTTCCTTAGAAAACCAGATGCTGGTGCTGATCCAGGAGGCAATGAAGCCTCCTGGTGTGGTTTTGAGCCGGGATGCCCTCTTGCGTCACCAGAACCGGGGCCTGGTTTTGCGCAACTCAGTTACAAAAGAGGATGAACCTCTCGCCGACTGGATGGCTCTTCGAGACTTGAGCCAGGCACGCGACCTCCTTCGACAAAACCAGTATCAGCTGACAGCGGTCAGTGGCGAGGAGAAAAAGCAGATCATTACTTTCCTGGAGGGTTGGATTGTTCCCAATGTGAGCTACAACGAGAACGCAAGCATCGAGCTGGAACAATTCGTGGTGCAGCAGGTGGACCCAATACTGATACAGATCAAGAAGGGCCAGACTCTGGTTCGAAAAGGAGATGAGGTGGGGGCCAGAGAGAGGGTGCTCCTGGAGCAGCTCATGACGCTGCAGCAGCCACGCCGGCGGCTGGGCGAGTTCGTCGGTATTTTTCTCATCGTCAGCTTTTTTCTGTTTACGATCTGGCAGTACTTCCTGGTTTACCAAAGCGAGCAGAAGAAGAAGCGCAATCGTTATCTGCTGGTGGCTCTCGTGCTCTGTGGAACCTTGCTGGTGACCAAGATTTTCATCGCCATGGGCGATGTCATTGCGGGAAGCCTCAGGATTGAAGAGCTGCAGGACCCATTAAATTTTTATTTCCTTGCCCCTCTGGCCCTGGGAACGATTCTCACCGTTCTCCTGGTGGGAGCTCAAGTTGCCGTTCTTTACTCCTTGTCGTTTGCCGTTTTCGTGGGTCTGCTCACCGGGCAGACGGTGATGTTGGTTTATGCGTTGACGGGGAGTCTGGCGGCTATTTATCTGCTGGACCAATACCGGGAAAGAGCAGCCATCATCAAAGGGGGAGTTTTCGTAGGTGCCGTGAACATTGTGGTTGTATTAGCTCTTCAACTCTATTCTTCGGACACCGGTTTCCAAGCGGTTCCCTTTGCGGCACGTGCCCTTTGTGGATTTCTGAGTGGGTTGTTCGCGGCCATGCTAGCCTCTCTCTGCTTGCCGATCTTGGAATCAGTATTCGGGATTACCACCGATATCAAACTGCTCGAGCTCTCCAGCTTGAATGCCCCTATTTTGAGACGCCTTGCCGTGGAGGCTCCGGGGACCTATCACCACAGCATCATTGTCGGAACGCTGGCCGAGGCGGGCGCCGAGGCGATCGAAGCCAATAGCCTGCTGGTTCGAGTGGGGGCTTACTATCACGACATTGGGAAGTTGAAGACGCCGGAATATTACATCGAAAATCAAATTTACATCTCCAACAAACATGAAAACCTCTCACCCAGTATGTCGAGTCTGATTCTGGCCAGCCACGTGAAGGATGGTCTGGCCCTTGCCGATGAGATCAAACTGGTTCCCGAGGTCCGTGACTTGATTCCCCAACACCATGGCACAAGGCTGATGAAGTACTTTTATGAGAAGGCTCGAGACGCCGCCGACGGAAAAGACCGACAGGTCAACGAAAATGACTTCCGCTATCCCGGACCCAAGCCACAGAGAAAGGAAGCGGCCATACTGATGTTGGCCGATCAAGTGGAGGCTGCCGCTCGAACCCTGCAGGACCCCAATCCCAGTCAGATTCGCGGCCTGATCCGGCGTTTGATACAGGTCAACATTCAGGAGCGGCAGTTCGATGAATGCGACATCACCATGAAGGATCTGGACAAGATCCTCCGGGCTTTCGAGCGAGTGATTACAGGAATGCATCATCACCGGATTGAATATCCGGGGTTTAATTTCAATAAGAGGGTGGAAGAGAAACAATCGTTTGAAAAGACACAGACCGGAAGTCAACGTATTCAATAGGCAGCGTAAGGTGTCTGTCGAGATGAAGGGGTTGAGAAACTTTCTGGATCAGCTTTCCAGTCAGATGGCCCTGCAGACCGGTTTTTCAGTGGTACTCATCAGCGATGCGGCGATGAAGACCTACAATCGCGACTTTCGCGGTGAAGACAGTGCCACCGATGTGCTCTCATTTTCCTATGAAGAGGAGGATGGGGAGGAAAAACCCTACCTGGGAGATATACTCATCTCCGTGGACGCTGCGGCCCGCCAGCAGAGGAAGAGTTTGCTGGCGGAGCTTCAAGTGCTCTCCCTCCATGGACTGCTCCATCTTCTCGGATACGACCACCAAGCCGATCAAGGAGAAATGGAGACGTTGGAGGGAAGACTAAGGAGGGAATTTCAACTTCATTGAGTGGGTATAGCTTAGGATTATTCATAGTCGCCTTGCTCATTGTCCTGCTTTTCTTGCTCTCCGTCCTGGAGAGTGCCATTTTCGGGCTCTCCCGATTGTCAACGAAGGTTCTGGCCGAGAGAGAGAAGGAGGCCAAGTTCCGTCTTTTGAGGGACATCGCAGCGGACCGTGTCCTGTTTGTGTTGCCTCTCAAGTTTGGAGCACAGCTTTCGGTCGTCATCTCGGCCGTCCTCATTACCTGGATGTTCTTCACTTCCGATTTGCCTTATGCCCCCGCATGGGCCCTGGCCGTGATGGTGGCCATCATCGTCCTGTTTCGCCAATTGTTCCCAAGAATGATTACTCAGTCTGAACCGGAACAGGTTCTTCTCCGCTTTCTTCCCCTGTTCGGGCGGTTCTATCCCTTTTTATGCTGGCTGAGCTTCCCTCTTATCACCCTCTTGCGGATTTCCAAGGCTTCCAGGGAGGACAACCAGGTGGCTTCGGGTCCCGAGGAGGAGGCCACTGAAGAGGAGATCCAGGCTTACTTGGGTGTGGGAGAGGAAGAGGGGATCATCGAGGAGGAAGAAAGCCGGCTGATTCAGTCGGCCCTCGAATTCGGGGATCTGCTGGCTCGTGAGATCATGACTCCCCGTACGGAAATCGTGGCTATCGAAGAAAAGGCGACCATCGCTGAATTGAAGGACCTGATGGTTGCCAGCAAGTTCTCGCGAATCCTGGTGTACCGGGAACAACTCGATCAAGCTATCGGCGTCGTGTATGTCCGCAATCTCTTGAGTTATCTCGGCGATGGGGCAGGCGAGGAACCGATTACCCCATTGATCCATAAGGCATGGTTCGTGCCGGAGACCAAGAAGGTATCGGAATTGCTCAAGGAGATGCAGCACAATGCGGAGCATCTGGCCATCCTCATTAATGAGTACGGATCGGTATCGGGATTGGTCACCATGGAAGATATGATTGAGGAGCTTGTGGGAGAAATCCGTGACGAGGATGAGCTAGAGAAGATCGATCTCACCTATGCGGGAGACGGGAGTTATATCGTGAGCGGAGGAGCCGAGATTGAGGAACTGGAGGAGACCCTGGAAGTCGACTTTGGAGATCCGGGTGTGACCACCGTCTCAGGGCTCATTGTGGGTCACCTGGGGAAAGTTCCCACTGCAGGAGAAACCATCGTTTTGGATGGACTGTCGGTTGAGATTCTCAGCGCCGACCGCAAGAGGATTCAAAGCATGCGGGTGAGAAAGTCGGAACCTGAAGGTGCCCTATCCTTGGAGCGGGAGGGAAGGGTCGGCAACGAGAACCCAAGAGCCAAAGGGAAGTAGGAAAACAGGGAGAGAAGCGAACGAGCGGAGTGGAGCGGGGAGCCGAGTCGGAAACAGTGCACGAACAGTTCATGAAGCGGGCCATCGCTTTGGCCCGTCGGGGGATGGGTCGAGTCAGCCCTAATCCTCTGGTTGGTGCTGTGCTGGTTAAAAAGGGTCGAATCGTCGCCGAAGGATATCACCTTTACCAAAAGAAAAACCACGCCGAGGTGGTGGCCCTGGAGAGGGCGGGCCGGCAAGCCGCCGGGGCCAGTCTCTACCTCAATCTGGAACCCTGTACCCATCAGGGTAGAACTCCTCCCTGTGTGGATCGAATCGTTGAGGCCAGGGTTGCTCAGGTCTATGTGGCGGTGAGAGATCCCAATCCGCAGGTGGCGGCAAAGGGAGTCCGACGGCTTCGAAATCAGGGCATCGGTGTTCATGAGGGTCTTTGCCGGGGTGAAGCCATCCTCCTGAACGAAAAATACCTTCACTTCATGCACAGAAAGCGACCCTTTGTGCTGCTCAAACTGGCCATGACCCTGGATGGCAAGATCGCCACCGGCAGCGGCCAGTCTCAGTGGATCACCGGTGCCCGGGCACGAAAGGAGGTCCACCGGCTGCGTTATGAGTACGACGCTATTTTGGTGGGAGTGAACACCCTCCTCAAGGACGATCCCTCCTTGGACGTGCGTTGGACCCGATCCAATTCCGTCATCAAGGTCGTTCTGGACTCCAGGCTGCGGACGCCAACCACGGCCAAGCTCTTGAACTCCTCGGATCGGGTCATTATCTTCTGTGGCCGCCAGGCTCCAAAGAAAAAATTCGAGACCCTTTCCGAAAAGGCCACGCTGATCAGGGTGGCCGGGAAAAAGGGGCAGCTGAATTGGAAGGAGGTCCTGGCCCATCTGGCGGGGCTGAAGATCACCAGTCTGATCATCGAGGGAGGAGCTCAGATCGCGGCCTCAGCCTTGCATGCAGGAATGGTTCAAAAAATCCACTTCTTCTACGGACCGAAGATCTTGGGCGGGAGCGGCCTTTCCGGAATTGACGATCTGGGTGTGGGCCGGTTGGAGGAGGCGATCAAGCTGAGTGGAGTTCGACTGAAACACCTCTCAGGTGATTTTGGGGTTGAAGCTTACGTCGATTTCCCCTCACTCTCCCCATCGTAAATCTCACTACGGGGAGGCTGAGGAGCGCTCGGAGAGTCCCCGGGACCTTCAAACGCCGGGAGTCCGTTCAAACTCTTGGCCAAAAGGTCGGAAAACTCGTGAAAATAATCGTCTGGGCGTAACTTGGAATCCACCGGTTCGGTGGGATGAAGTTCCTTCTGGAGGAGAGCCTGCCTGAAGCTGCGCATAGGACCAAATATCCGGTGGCTGAATAAAACGCTGATGAAGCCGGTTAAGGCAAGAGCAACAATAAGTGCCCACCAGTACTC
>Ga0209997_10000605_pt1 | contig 12202 bp, 18 predicted proteins | sample CR04metaG_FD_182079 | JGI IMG/M metagenome (GOLD analysis project Ga0209997, IMG submission 182079) | Deep subsurface microbial communities from Mariana Trench to uncover new lineages of life (NeLLi) - CR04 metaG (SPAdes) (version 2) | ecosystem: Environmental > Aquatic > Marine > Ocean trench...
TTTGAGCTCTATAACTTAGATCTAGATCTTCAACAAGAGTAGCTGTATGCCATCCTCCAGCATCATCAATACATTCTTTTCTCCAAATTCCAGCTGTTCCATTAAAATTCATAAATAAATGAGAGTTACTTTTTGCTTTTTGTTCAATTAGAAAATGAAAGTCTAAACTAAGAGCTTGTGCTTGTGTTAAGGCCGAATAGTTTTCGTTAAGATGCCCCCATCTGCATTGAATAAGTCCAATATTTTGTTTAGCAAAATATGGAATTGCTTTTTTAAGGTACCAAGTTGGAGGGATAAAATCTGCATCAAATATAGCAACAAATTCGGTAGTGGTAAATTTCATTGCATGTTTTAGTGCGCCTGCCTTGTATCCAATTCTATTTCCTCTTCGAACATGAACTATATCATATCCATTTTTCTTGTGGTGATTCACTAGGTTTTCTAAAAGTTCAACGGTATCATCGTCTGAATCATCTAATATCATAATTTTCAATTTATCCTTTGGATAGTCCATAGCACATACTGCATCTACGAGTCTTGCTGCCACATACTTTTCATTGTATATTGGAAGTTGAATGGTTACAGACGGCTCATCAAATGATGCAGTAGTATAGATTTCTTTTCTGCGACTTGAAAGAAACGCTAGATAATAGAAATTGCAGGTATAAGCAGTAATTAGAATAGCAGCTATAATGAATAGATCAAATATGAAGAAAGTGAAAGGATTACCAGCCATCCCTAATATTGGCAAAACACTGTTCTGTATTTATATTTGTGAGGAATGATTTTGTGAATGATTTAGGAAAAAATCTATTTCATTTCGTATATATTTTGATTGCTTGAGGAGGACAAACGCCTTCACATGCAAGACAAAATATACAATCTGGTTCTTTGTCCATTAGTGGCTTTTTTTCAGATGCGGGATTACCTGGGGAATCAAACCAATGGAAAACATCTACAGGACAAGCATCAATGCATGCGCCATCTGCAATACATATATCAAAGTCAATTGAAACAAATTCTCCCCAAACACCCATTATTGCATTATCAGCACCAACTCGTCCCCATGTTTTGATTTTAACAGAACCAGCAGTATGTTGCGCAGATGGGCTCATCTTAGATTTGTATTCCACATCAATAGGTCCTGGTTTAATTCCACCACCTTCCCATGCTGGAACTATGGCACCAGATGCTGCTGGTAGTTCTTCTTTAATTACTGGAATTGGTTTTGCATCGGGCACAATTTTTGCAAGTGGAGTCATTTCTCCTAATTTAATTATTGCATCATCTTGAGAAATTTTTTCAGTTTTAACAAAATGTTCTACCATCTTGTCTGCAAGAATAGTGTTACGCAAAATTGTATCAATTATCATCTTTGCAAAATGATCTGCTTTCTTTCTGTAATCTTTTACCCATTGTGGGTCACCAAATTTTTCAATTGGAAATATTTGATAAATAATATCTACAACTTCACCAGTTACAACTTCTACTGTAACACTTAGTTCAACTTGTTCATAGCCTTTAGCTTCAGGATCAGGCATGTTTTCTTCATTCCAAGAATATGTAGCATAGATCCTATCAGCATAGGTATCCATTTCGAAGGTATTTTTCATCCCATCATGAACTGATTGAATTTCAAGAGGGTCATCTAGCTTAATTGGTAGTCTGTAAAGTCCAAGTTTGTATCCATGTAAAGGATAAACTCCTCTTTTAGCAGTTGGAGCCTCCATTGTGTAAACTCGGTCCTTTAATAATAGAGACATGTACCTTCAATAAATTATGATTATTTAAAAATCTTGTCTAGTCTCAATCGTCCGGACAAGTAAGTTCTCGAAGTTCTTTGTATTTTTTCTCCATGGCTTCTGCATGAACAAGCACTTTTTCTATATCGTATTGATTTTTAGGAAAAAACCATCTAATTGAAACCCAGTGCCCAATTCCGTCCATGTCATGAATCATTCCTTTTTCAGCCTCAACGTTTAGTTTTTCATCAATTGATCTTTCTTTAACGGTCAATCCTCTTTTTGTTTTGTCTTCCATTATTAGATCAGCTTTGCTATCTTTAATGAGGTAATAGATGCCTTTTTTTAGAATAGGTAATTCTTGACTCATTTATTTTTCAACAGGGTTACCAATCATGTTTCCCCATTCAGTCCAAGATCCATCATAATTTCGAACCTTTGGATATCCAAGTAAATATTTCAGAACAAACCAAGAGTGAGATGAACGCTCACCAATTCTACAGTAACAAATAACATCTTTGTCTGGAGTAACACCTTTTGGTTGATAATTTTGTTTTAGCTCATCTACAGTTTTGAAGGTTCCATCAGCATCATTAACTGCAGTGGCCCATGGAATATTATTTGCACCTGGAATGTGTCCACCTCTTTGAGCATGCTCCATTGGATATTCTGGTGGAGCGGTAATTTCTCCGGTAAATTCTTTTGGTGATCTTACATCAACCATTACAGTATCAGGTCTATCAAGAGCACGTCTTACATCATACAAATATGCACGCAATCCTTCATCTGGAGGACCAGAAGTATATTGAGATGGAGTAATGTTTGGCTCTTCAGTAGTGTATTCTTTATTTTCTAATTCCCATTTTTTTCTTCCACCATTCATAATTTTGAGATTTTCATGTCCATAATATTTGAAAACCCAGAAAACAAATGCTGCAAACCAGTTGTTAAAATCACCATATAGAATTACTTCAGTATCAGATTTAATTCCATTTTTTTGCATTAATTCTTCAAATTGTTTTTTATTAATAATGTCCCTTGTAATTGGATCATTGATATCACGTTTCCACCAGATTAAACTTGCATCCTTAATGTGACCTTTTTTGTAGCCATTTTCGGGATCATAGTCGACCTCAACAATTTTTCTAGTATCATTTGGTGTGTTTTGTGATACCCAGTCTGTTTCAACTAAAACTTCTGGATGTGCGTAACTCATTTTTTACATTAACTAAAATTCCTAATTCATACTTATTTGTTTGTCCTTTTTCCAAGTTTAAAAGAATATGGTTTTTAAATGAAGTAAGCTAGACACTTTTGTTTGAAGCTAAACAAAGTAGCCGTTGTAAGCAAGTTCGGCTCTAAAGAATCTGAAGAGGCAGGCAAGAAGGTTGCCAAAAAATTCCTTTCAAAAAAAATTGAGGTCTTTACTATTGCTCCTGTTTCTGTAACTGGTGCCAAAAAAGTTGAAAGTATTGAGGAATTAAAAAATAAAAAATTAGATTTAGTAATAACAATAGGGGGTGATGGGACTACATTACGTACATTTAGACATCTTCAAGATGAAACTCCGGTACTAGGAATTAATGTTGGTGGAAACAGAGGAATTCTTTCTGAAATTACTATAGACGAAATAGACAAAGCTATCAAGCAAATCATAGCTGGAAAGATCTTTTTAGATAAACGCACTAGAGTTGTTGCATCTTGTGGAGGTGAAGAATTTCCACCTGCATTAAATGAAATTTACATTAACAGAAAAAATCTTACAAAGACTATTGAAATTGAAATCAAATTTCAAAATGATACTGTAAAACAGAAGATGGATGGAGTTATCGTTTCCACTCCAAGCGGTTCTACAGGTCATTCTTTATCTTTAGGGGGACCAATTTTGCATGAAAGTCTTGATGTTTTAATTATTACTCCAGTAGCGCCTGTTTACAAACTTGAATCAATTGTTGTACCTGATGAAAAAATTGAAGTTATTTGTTCACATGATTGTAGTATAGTCATGGATGCCCAAGTAGTAAAATCAGCAGGTTTTGAGGAAACAATTATCATCAGAAAATATAAAAAACATGCAGTCTTTGTGAGACTAAAAAAACAAGGTTTAAGACAGATGAGTAAACTTGGTTTCTAGAGTTTTAGATGCCAGTGCGTTTTATGCGGGTATTCCATTTGGATCACAAATTGATTCGTATACTACACCAAAGGTGTATGATGAAATTAAACACATTAAAAGAAATCATGATGCATTAGGGATTTTGTTAGAAACTAAAAGACTTCGAATAATAGAGCCAGAAAAAGAGTATACTGATGTTGTAATTAAAATGTCAAAAACAACTGGTGATTTTAATGAGTTATCAAAAGAAGATGTTTCTTTAATTGCTCTTTGTCTTCAGCTAAATGGTGAATTAATAACTGATGATTTTGCAGTTTCAAATGTTTCAAAAAGTCTTGGATTAAAAACATCTCCAATTATGACATCTGGAATTAAGTATATTGGAAAATGGGTATATTATTGCCCAGGATGTCACAAGAATTTTTACAAATCTACTGAATGCCCTATATGTGGAAATCCTCTACGAAAAAAATTTCTAAAGAATAAATCATCAGAAATTACCATTAATTAAAAATCCTAGTCGTGAAGTGTTTTTTGATTTGATTTTTTTAAATGTTGACTAGTACTTTCAAGCATTTTTTTTATATTCTTAGCACGGGCTCCTCCTAGGCCTTCAATTTTTGCAAGCTCAGATGAGGAGGCACAAAAAACTTTCAATGGTGAACCAAATTTTGCAAGCATTCGTGTAGCAGTTTTTTCACCTACCCCTGGAAGGCTACATAGTGATGAAAGTTGTTGCTTTTGAATATCATTTGATTTTCTAATTTTTTTAAGAAATGGTCCTTTAGTAGAGACTTTTCTAGATGACAGTGATACTAGTAGTTTAGCAGTATGAGAAGCATTTGGGGTAGGGATTATTGGAATTTTAAAATCAATTACAATTGATGAGAGTGCCCCATAAAATACTAGTGGGTTTTCGGTAATTTCCTCTATTTCATCAACGTTTCCCTCAAGTAAAATGATTGGATTTTGAAAATGCTCTTTTAGTCTAGAACATTGATCAAAAAGTCTTCCATCAAAAATTGAGGAAATTAAATCCCGAATGCTTTTTCTTTCTACCACGGTTTCAGGTGCAACAATATAATCCCCAATTGTAAGTGTCTTTAATTCAATTTTAATTCCAATTGCTTTGAGAAGATCTGGAATTCCACTTTTTTTCTCTCTTTCATCTACTATAATTCTTAATTTGTCTAATTTCATAAAATTAGTTTGTTTTTTTTTGTTAATATCTTATTTGGGTGGGTTAGTTGGTGGTTGTTGAGTACTAGTAGTTCCACCTGTTTGTTTTTTCATCACTTCTGCTATTTTTGATTCTTGTTCTTTTAGACTTGTTTTTACTCGTTCTTCTTGTTTTGATAAAACAGTTAATCTGGTTTTTGCAAGTTCTTGTTTTTCTTCTAGATCTGCAATCAAGTCTTTTTTGTTTGATTTTATGAGAATAGAACCGGCGTGTTTGTATACGTCGTCATCATCTCCAGCCTTTTTTATTTCTTCTAAAGCTTTTTCAGTTTCCAAATGTTCAATTTCTAACTGTTGTTTTTGAGCCATAATTGATTGAAGGTTTTGTTGCGATTGTTGGATTTTTGCTAATTGTTCTTGCAACCATGGAGGAATTTGTTGACCAGAAGACATTAAGTTGTTACTCCCAAGTTTTCTTATAATCTTACCGATTCAATAGTGTCATAGCTTGCCTGAATCAGTCTAAGAGTAGAATTTAGATTTGCACGTAATTGAGGAATGTGATTTGATTTTATTTGAATGATTAATTTTTTATCGTATGAGATTTTTGTCTCAGTTGGATTTTCAGGGTAAAATTTGTTATCGGTATTAATTGAATCAAATATCGCTTTGGTTTTTTCTTGTGCGTCTATCTCAATTTTTGCATTAAAGTTTGATGTCATATGCAGTTCCTGCAATTTTAAAACTACATTTTTTGCATTTCCATATCCCTACAGCCTCTCTTCCAAATTTAGTTGAACCGCAATCAGGACATCTTCTTTTTGATTTGAGAATATAATGAACTTTAGTAAACTGTTTTCTTGGTTTTATGCCGTATCTAGCTCCAAGTCCTTTTAGTGATGATTTTTTGGCCATTTTTCTAACTACCTTGTCTTACTTGTTCTAATTTTTTTCTTATTTCTGCCCCAATAGTTCTAGAAGTTTCTAGGCATTTCATAATTTGTTCAGGAGTAAAGCCATTATTTCCTCCTTTTTGTAAAGCACAAACGTTTCCATCAGAATTAGTTGTAATAGTAATTCTTGCATCCATACATGTCCATTCATCTGAATTTGGGTCAACTAAAATGTGATCACCAATTCTTGCCATCGTTACAGATACAGGAATAGTTGTAATAGGTGGATCTGAAGTTTGTCCTTCTACTAGAGTTGGTACTTCATCTTGCATCTCCCATTTTGGAATTTTACAAGTAAGAATTGCTGCAGTTGATGCATATGAACATGCATCAAACAAGTTACCATCATGATCTATTACACTGTTATCAGCAAAAATTGCAATAACTGATTTGTTTTTTTCCAAGACTAGTTGTGAGACGTCAATCATTCCACTTTCTCTAATGCCTCTATCAACAACTCTTGCAAGCTCAATTACATCTTCTCCTGGAGGACCTGGTTCTGCTGTGGGATGAGCTAAAGGCAATATTTCTGCAGTACAAATGAAGATTCCTTTATCCCCCATATCTGGAAAAGGCCTATCAGGTTGGATTTTAATTCCAGTTACTACTTCTGTATCACCCAAACGTACACGTGCTGAACCATTAGCATGTGGAATTACACCTGTTTCAATTGTTAGAGGACGATGTTCATCAAATGCTCTTCCATCAAATCTTTGCCCTTTTTCTAACAAATCGTTAATTTTATTTCGTTTTAGTTTATCTAAAATTGAAGTAGTAGCCACTATCAAACAACTCCATTTCCAAAAAATTTGTCTTTTAATGCCTGTTTTTGAATTTCATAGATTTGTTTACAACCGTCGACGCCAGTTTCTACACATTTTTTAAATTCGTCAGGAGTCAAAACTCCATCTAATTGTAACAAAGTTATTTGACCAAGGTTTGGCATATAGCCAATTGGCATGTCTGCTTGACCCGCTTGATCTTCTTCGTTACCAACATCTAAAATTATTGTATCTGCTACTTTTCCAGCAGCACATGCTGATACCAAGTCTCTCATAGGAATTCCAGCATCAGCTAATGCAACTGATGCAGCATCAAGTGCGGCACATCTTGTACCACCGTCTGCCTGAAGAACTTCGACGTAAACATCTACAGCAGTTCGTGGGAATTTTTCAAGCATTACTGCAGGTTTAAGAGCCTCTTTTATGACTTTTCCAATTTCGATTTCTCTTCGTGATGGTGCAGGATTTTTTCTTTCAGTTACTGAAAAAGGTGACATGTGATATCTGCATCTAAGTATTCCTGTGTCAGTGTCTGACAAATGTTTTGGATGAACATCTCTAGGACCAAATACGCCAACAATTATCTTGTTGTCTCCAAATTCAATATACGCAGAACCGTTTGCGTTTTTGAGCACTCCTGCTTTAATGGAAATTTTTCTAGTTTCATCTACCTTTCTTCCATCACAACGAATTCCGTTTTCATCTAATAATACTAATTTTGAATCTCTTCCACCCATAATTATTCACTTTTTGATTCCAACATTTCCTTTATTTTATCTGTTAAATTAGGCATATGAGCATACTCATCTACCATTCGAATTGCTTTTTTGGCCTTTAATAATCCAACTTGTGTATCGCAAGCAACAACTACCAATCCATTTTGTCCAATTGTAATGGTTGCATTTGTTCCCAGCTCAATTGCTTGAATCATTGTGCCTTGTTTTCCTATCAGTCGTGGTACTTTACTTGGAGATATTCTTACAAGTTCACCAGAATCAATTTTACCTAGTTCTCTATCTGCAATTGTAATTAGTGGATCTCTTGATCTATCAAAATTTACAATTCTAGCTACAATTAAATCTCCCTTGGCAAGCTTTGAAGTTAGCTCCTCTGAATCCGGTTGAAAATTTCTTCCAAAGACGTCAGAAGCAGGAAGCATTCCGGCATAACATGAATTAATATCAGCTTCCCAAGAAAGTGAGCTGTGTGAAACAATTTTTCCAATTACCAAGTCTTGACTTTTTGGAATATACATCCCAGATAATGGTATTACTTTAACGGTATCATCATAAATTTCAGAAATTCCTACTTTAGTTGCAATAATTTTTTTATCTTCTAGGATTACATTTTGTTCAGGTCTATATGGTCCAGTAGTAATAACCTCGCCTGGAATAACGTATCTTCTTTTATTATCGCCCATTATTTGAGAACCTCAACAGAAGCTGTTCCTTTAGTTATAGAACCTAATCTATCAATCACGTTTGGCCTTGCTGCCGCAGGTATTTCTAGTATTGCTTTTAGTGAACCATTTGACAGCCATTCTTCTTTTTGCAAAGTCCCAGTTGATTTTAGAACGGAGTAAGATTGTGATGCAAATTGAGCAGGAACGATAATTTCTAAAACTAAATTTTCAGACTTTAATGGAATTATTGAACGGAGTTTATCTACAATGTCTTTAACTTGTTCTTCAGCATTTTGGTGAGGATCGATTGAAACCTTTCCATCTTCCATTGCTTGTTCAATTCTCAGTGGTGGATGTGGGAGATGAGACTTTGGATCAACGTAAGTTTTGGCAATAAAATTGACAATTTGTTTTCTTTTTTCTGAAATCATTTTACGTCGCTGATCAGTTGTTAAGTTTAGAACACCTTTTTTAAGAATTTTTTCAGCAATAGCTGTTGTGTCTTCAGTTTTGAACGCTTTTAACAACTTTTCAGATGATGCCCGAGTTCCTTTATTAGAGTCTGTATAAATTTCGTCAGAAACTAAAATTGATGAAATATCTTTTCTTTTACCAAGCTTAAACTCTAAAGCAGGATCTGGTTTTACTAAAATTTCGAACTTTTCTCCTTCAAATGAATATCTTACAACACTTGGTTTGTCAACCATAACAATCTAGAGTACTATACGACTTTGGATATTTATCTATACATTACATCCTTCTAAATTGGCTTTACCACGTACTTATGTAAGTAGCCCCAAAAATCAGGACTCGATGTTCCATAATTTATGTGACTAGTATTATTAGATAATAATGCAAAAGGATCGTATATCTGAATGGTTTGTACCAAAATTCGGGTCCAGGAACTTTCAGCTAGGAATTGGGATCCTATTTTTGCCATATACTGGAATGGTGGTTTCTTTTGCAATATGGGGTTCGCTGGCAGTTGATTTTTCATTAGAAAGACTTGGTGCCATTTGTTTGTTGTATTTTTTAGCACTTGGTGTATCGGCACATTGTCTTGATGCCCTAGGTAGTAAAGCCAAACCATGGGGCTTTTTGTCAAAAAAGAAATTGTTGACGATAGCTATTTCTGCGTTAGCAGGTGCATTTGCCATTGGTTTGTACTATGCCTTTTTGGATTCTTTTCTTTTAGTTCCAATTGGGATTGCTGAAACTTTCTTTCTATTTGCGTATAATTTAGAATTATTCCATGGAAAATTTCACAACAATACGTCATTTGTCATATCGTGGGGCATACTACCTGTTTTGGCCGGAACTGCAATACAAACAAATTCTATAACATTAGAAACCCTTGCATTCTCCGTAATAGCAGGTATTCTAAGCTATGTTTTGATTAAAACATCACGTAAGTATAAAGACCTCAAACAACTGTCTGCAGAAGCATCTCTTATCTTCAAAAAGGAAGTTATTCTGAAACTAGTTAGCGTTGGAGTAATTTTTGTAACAGTAGCGTTAGTTTTGATAAGATATCTTTAATTGAATTAATCTTATAATGTTCATGTGACAGTTGCCCTTGATCCATTACTTAAGAGCATTCTTGATGCTTCTGTAGGACAAGTAGAGAGTACTCTAAGTAAAGTGTTAGAGTGCAATGTTTACCTTGACATAATAGAACAAAATCAGTTATCAGGAACTAATTTTGTAAGGAAGATAACAATAACTGTAAAAGATCTTCCAGTAATTCGGGCTACTGCAAAATTTGATTCCAAGATTCTTCCTGAACAGATAATGACAGAACTTTTGAGAAGAAAAGAGGGAATCGGAACCATACTTACAAGAAATAAAATCAAAGCTGTTAGAGAAGTAGTATCGCTTGATTTCAAACAAAATGGAAAAGAGGTGATTAGAAAGTATCGAATTGTATCCAACAAGTCGGTATGGTTTGAGATTTTAGAAGAAATAAGATTAGACTACATTACTGCCTGTAAGAATGGCTGATGTTTCTGAGGTAAGGGTTTGACATTCCACTTTCAACCCATATTTTTTCATGACATTTTGATATTCTTCAAGCCATTTTGTTGATCTTAGTAGTTTTGGAAGCTCGATGAAAACATCCTTCCAGCTTGGAATAAAAAATCCTAAAATCTTCAATACTTCAAAATATAGATTCCATAATTTTCTTACAGTTTTGTTCTTAGGATATATAAAATCATGTAGAATTATTATCCCGCCTGGTCTTAAATGACATAAACAGGATTTAATGAGAATTTCTGGTTTACAATATTTGGGTAGATATGATGAAGTAATGCAATCAAATTTGTAATTCAGATCTAGTTTTTCTGCGTCCTGTTTAACAAATGATATATTTTGGTACAAAGCTAACTTCTTTTTTGCTATCTTAAGATAGCTTTCAGTCATATCTACACCAACTATTTTTGCGTTAGGAAATTTCTTAGAAATTTGTCTAGTTAAAATTCCAGTACCACATGCAAGATCCAATATTGATTGGCTTTGTGGAATTTTTTTTAGAATTTCCTTTTTCCAATATTTGTCTTTTCCAAAGGTAGTTCGATTTACAATTTTATCATAACTCAAAGCAGTTTTGTTGAAGAATCTTGGAACTAAGTTTTTTGTGGATTTTGCCATTAATACGATAATGTGTTAATCATGCTTTAAGGAATTTAAAATAAAGTCATGGGAGGTTTAATTGCCTATACATCATAGCTCGCTAGATATTTATTTGGACTTTGGAGTTTTTTGACTAAGTTTGCCCTCTTTAGAAGTAATTAACCAAGATAAACAAAAAATGTCAGTAAAGCTCAAGGGAATACCATTACAATATGCAAATGCATTACGAAGAATTTGCTTAAACGGAGTTCCGGTTTTTGCCATTGATACTGTAGATATTATTGAAAATTCATCGGTACTGGCTGATGAAGGAATTGCACATAGACTTGGTATGATTCCTCTGAAAACTGATACTTCACGATTTGTAGAACGTTCAAAATGTAAATGCCAAAGTGAAACAGGATGTTCTAATTGCAGAGTAATGTTAGTGATTGATTCTGGAGATACTGACACAACAAGAACTATTTCTTCTAACGAGTTAACTTCTGAAGATGAAACTGTTAAACCAACATCAGACAAAGTCCCAATTATCGTAATGGCACCAGGTCAACGATTAAAAATTGAAGCATATGCAAGATTAGGACGAGGTATTGAACACGCAAAATGGAATTCATCAAATATTTCTACTCTAGTTAATACAGACAAAGAGGATGAACATGTTCTTACAGTGGAATCAACAGGTGCGCTATCACCACAAGAGATTATTATTGGTGGGGTAGAAGAGTTGTCTCTCAGACTTAATGAATTCAAACAAATTTTAACAGATTTGAAAAAAGAATAAGCAAACATATTATATTTGGGTTAAAAAAAGGCAATATTCAAATGACAAATCAGATTGTTGTGCAAATGGTAAAAGTGCTAAAAAAAGCCTCTTCAAAAAATGATGCACCAATTTGGTCCAAACTAGCTAAACTTGCTTTAAAAACATCTGCAGCAAGACGAGTAGTAAACCTGACCAAGATCAATGAGGTAACTAAAGAGAATGCAGTAATTGTTGTACCAGGTAAAGTACTAGGAACCGGAAATGTCTCTCATAAAATAACACTAAGTTCATTTTCAATTTCAAATTCAGCTGCTAAAAAAATTATTGAATCAGGTGGCACCATTATTAGTTTTTCAGAAATGATTAATAAATTTCCAACTGGAAAGGGTGTGATTATAATTGGCTAGCAAACAAGAAAAAGTAATTGAAACTAAAACTAAATCAATACTTGTAGATGGATCTGATCTTATTGCAGGAAGATTATGTTCCAATGTAGCAAAATTATTACTACAAGGAAATCACGTATCCATAGTTAATTGTGATAAGATTATGATTAGTGGAAAACGAAATAGTATAATCGAAGAATACAAAACTTTTCTAAAAATTGCAAGTATTATTAATCCAAAGCATGGTC
>Ga0209997_10000606_pt1 | contig 12190 bp, 15 predicted proteins | sample CR04metaG_FD_182079 | JGI IMG/M metagenome (GOLD analysis project Ga0209997, IMG submission 182079) | Deep subsurface microbial communities from Mariana Trench to uncover new lineages of life (NeLLi) - CR04 metaG (SPAdes) (version 2) | ecosystem: Environmental > Aquatic > Marine > Ocean trench...
AAAATAAATCAAAAGCTGAACAACTTGCATTAAAAATTACAAATAGACATAAACAATTAGCAAAGCAAACAATCAAAAAATCTGATGTAAGAAAAAAATTACTAGCAAAATTAAATCAAGACTCTACAGAACTTCTTGCATTAATTGATGGAATGGTACTACTTGGTGAAGTTACACCCAGATCAATGGATTATCTAATTTCATTTGGTGAAAGATTATCAATACAATTAGTTTCATCAGCAATTAATGATTCAGGTAAAAAATCAATTCCTCTTACTGGTAAAGAAGTAGGAATTGTAACTGATTCAAACTTTGGTGAATCCAAACCACTTTTTGATACAACTAGATTGAGAGTATCAAAGACTGTAGAGACTTTGTTTTCAAGCAAAACAATTCCTGTTGTAGGAGGATTTGCAGGTGCAGATCAACATGGACATGTAACTACATTTGGTAGAGGGGGATCTGATTATTCGGCGACAACTATTGCTTCTTGTATTAAAGCAGACGAGATTTGGTTGATGAGTGATGTAGATGGACTTATGACAGCAGATCCAAAAATTGTTAAAAATGCAAAATTACTCAAAGAAGTATCTTACATCGAAGCAATTGAAATGGCTATGTTTGGTGCAAAGCAGATACATCCACGAACATTTGAACCTCTACTAACAAAGAAAATCCCAATGAAGATTAGAAATTCTTTCAATGTTAAAAATGAAGGGACTCTAGTAACTGCATCTACTTCTGCATCTGCTAAAAATACCGTTAAATGTGTAAGTAATGTTAGAAATAATGGGTTAATCGATATTCAGGGTGGTAGTATGATTGGAACACCTGGAACTGCAGCCAAAATATTTACAACATTGGCAAAAGCTGGAATTAATGTTATGATGATCTCTCAAAATCCCTCTGAATCAAGCATTACAATTGTGGTAAAGAATACAGATCTTGATAAAGCAGTCAATGCATTAGAAATGCAATTATTAGGAAAAATTATCAAAAAATTAGAAGTCACTACAAATGTAGCTATTATTGCATTAATTGGTTCAGGTATGCGAGGAACTGTTGGAGTTGCTTCAAAAGTTTTTGGAGCAATTGAGAAAAATAAAGTTAACGTATCGATGATTACTCAAGGTTCATCCGAACTTAATCTTGCATTTGTTGTAAAAAATTCTGATGCAAATGTAGCAGTACGGGCTCTACATAATGTATTCGCACTTGATAAAATTAATTAAGACAAAATCATTTAAGGGAACAAACTCAATCAGATTCATTGAACAAAAAAATTGCCATTTTGGTTATTGTAATTTTTGCAACTAGTATTATTTCTATTTCTTCAATATCTGATCAATTTGTCGATGCGGGTTCAAGAAAAAAAATACACTTTACTCAAACTATTACATCATCTCAAGATCCAGGTCAAGGACATCAAAATCATCAATTAGCACTTATCCTATCACCAAACGAAGGAACTCTTTATGACGGTTCTATGACATTTACCTCAAGTAAGCCTGTTCAGATGGTTGTTTTACATGAAATTAGCTCCCAAGAGGCAAAAGGCCAACCTACATGGACTGTTGATGGAAATACTGTTTATGGCTTATCCCTAATTAATTTAGAGGAAAAATCAGGTTCTTTTGAGTTTACAGGAGCAGCACTTGCATTACATTCATCTAATTCAAAAGAATTCACTGTAACTGTAAGCATTGATGGTTGGATACGAGGGCAACCTACTGATGTAATAATGCAAAAAATTGAATTAGAAAAAGAAGACCCTTCATTTTTACTTTCAAGAACAAATGTTCCAGCTACAATCCCAATGCATAAAGGAATCTATGGGGGAAATCAAATTCTTTACATTATAACTGACGGCAGTGATGAGGATTACACAAAAATTCTCTCAGAAAAACAAGGATGGAAAGTTGAACTTGCTTTAGCTATTGCAAATGTGCCAGAAGATGCTCTTCAAAAATTATTCATTTTTAAAAATGGAATTAAAGGTGATGGAATTTATGGATTCCAAGATGAAGTATTTTCTAGTACTCCATCACAAGAATCACAATACAGTGCATTGAATTCTGTAATTGAAGTTACATGGAAAATAGGTCAAAAAGAAATAATGTTTGAATCTGCAGCTGACGTAATTACTGCTGAAGAAGGTGGCCGAATTGAATTTAATGAAACAGGAATTGTTCTTAACACTCCTCAAATTATCTGGCCTGATGGACAGATGACAGTACGTTCTGATAAAGAAATTACAGATGAAATGTCATATGCTGATGGTCAAATAATTGAAATTAATGAGAAAGAATTGACTGTAACCTTTGTAGCTCATAGAGGTTGGGGACCTAACGGAAAAACCATTTACTATATTGTGACTGATGCTACCCCCTCAGGACCTGCAAAAACAATGGGAGTTGTTTCATCTCCTACTTCTGCAAATCTAATAGCTCATTCTGGAGCAGTTGATCTTTTCCAATTTAAAAATGGAATTAAAGGCTCTGGCCCACTAGGATTCCAACCAGGAATTGCTGGTGCCGCTCTTGGTGATACAAATTACAGCCCAATGTGGAGAATTTACCTAGTTGAATGGAATGATGCAGAATCAGCAAAAATTCTAGAAACAAAATCGGATATTGACTCATTTCGTGCAGATGACTTGATATCTGTAAGCATTGCACGACCAACTAATAGTGATCATATAGTTAATTGTCCATTCATAGATCCATTCCAATAGAAATTTCACTAAACGGATAAATTACTTGACAAAAGATTTACTTTAACATTGACTGGTAAACTCTACATTGTTGGCGTTGGTCCTGGTAACCATAACCACATGACATTTAGAGCAAAAGAAGTGATTGTTGAAAGTGATACAATTGTTGGATATGAAACTTATGTGAATTTAGTTCAAGATCTAATTGAAGATAAAACAGTTTACCGTTATGCAATGACACAAGAAGTTGAAAGAGCTCATCAATGCATTGATCTTGCAAAATCAGGAAAAATTGTTTCACTTGTATCAAGCGGGGATCCTGGAATTTACGGAATGGCTGGATTAATTTATGAAACACTTGCTGAAACTGGTTGGAATCCTAAAGATGGTCTCCAAGTTGAGATCATTCCAGGTGTATCGGCACTAAATTCTTGTGCATCAATAGTTGGTTCACCCTTAATGACTGATTTTGCAGTTGTTAGTATGAGTGACTTGTTAGTTCCATGGGAAATTATTCAAAAAAGAGTTGAAGCTGCAGCACAAGGTGATTTTGTAATTGTTATTTACAATCCAGCTAGTAAGAAAAGAATTCATCAATTACAAGACACTAGAAAAATTCTTCTGAAATATAGAAAACCTTCAACTCCTGTTGCAATTATTAAAGGAGCATTTAGAGAATCTGAAACAATTGTTATGACTGATTTGGAAAATTTACCCAATTATTCAGACAAATTAGGCATGATCACTACTGTGATTATTGGAAATTCATCCACATATAATTATAAAGATTTGATGATAAATCCAAGAGGATACAAATCAAAATACAACTTAGAAGAACAGACCAATCCAGATCTTAAAGTCTAATTGCTTTTATTTATTGTCTCGTATAGTTCTTCACTAAGATTTAGCTTTTCTCTAATTGGGGAAATTATTTTTACTAAATAACTTCCAACAGTTTGTTTCAAATCTCCTGGATGTAATTTCTTTTCAGCAAAGTCTGTTTCTAATTGGTTGTAATTTGTGTATGATATATTACCGCCAAATTTTTCAGGCCTTTCAACATTCATTTCTTTAAACTCATGAAAGATTATTGTTCTTACAATCTCTAATAATGGATTATTCTGAGTATTTGCTTCTTCACACCATGCTTTGCTGATCTTTTTCTTTATTTCATCATCTGTATTATGAATAAAGACACCTGAATTTGGGTCTGACTTACTCATCTTTCCTAATATCTGAGAATCGCTAGTGTCTGCAGGTTTTGAAAGACCTGGTAATAATTTGTGATGAACAGCCAAAGGAACTTTCCATTTCATTTTAGGAAAAATCTCTCTTACTAACATGTGGATCTTTCTCTGATCCATTCCTGAATGTACAATGTCTAAGTCAAGTGAATGAATATCAACTGCTTGCATAGGAGGATAAAGTAATTTTGCAAGATCAATCTTTGTTTCATCTTCAGTTCTTCCCATAATAGTTAGAGTACGCATAGTGCGTTTCAGGGACATATGTTTAGCGAATTCAACAAATTCTCTCCAGTATTCTTTTCTTGAATCATAAAGTTCAGAACCAAGAACAATATTTACTCCTGGACACACAAGTTTGAAAGCCTCTGCATAATATTTTGAGACTTTTGTAATAACATCCCAATCTCCTCCTAGTTTATCATTAATTAGAGTATGCCAATCTGCAAGAAAAACTGTACATTTAACACCTGCTTTAACAAAATCATTAATTTTGAAACCAGTACTAATTAAACTACCAAGATGTAAGAAGCCAGAAATTTCTAAACCAATGTAATGTTTTGGTGAAGAATTTGTCTTGAATAATTCAATTAACTCTTCATGTGTTACTACTTCTTTAGTTGGAGGTCTTTCAATCAAATCTACTTTTTCTGAAATATCCAAATCAAAACAACTTTTAAGATCTAAGCCTATAAAGTTATTCAAAACCGTTCTAAAGATGAATCCGGTTTATCAGAATAATTTTTTAAATTTCTATTTACAATTTTTCTTGTGCTTTCTTAAATCGTCATAAGTATGAAATTCAGTTCCACAATTTCTGCATTTCTCTTTTTTCTTACCGTGTGCTTTTTCCTGATGTTTCTTTAATCTTTCAGAATCAGAAAGAACTGTTCCACATTTTTTACATTTTAATTCATTTTTACTAGATCCAAATAATCCCATGTTGAAAGTATTTCTACATACTAGGAAAAATAGTTTTACGTAGAATTAATCCAAAATATATGATTTCAATGTACTTCCAGAAATAATCTTGTAAATTTTGTATTCATCACACAGAAGAACATTTGGTAAAGTGAAATCCGAACAAAAACAATTAGAAAAAATTTAGCTTTTAAAAACCATAATCTACATTTCTGGCTCTTCTAAGCTTTTTCTAGGTTTTATGCTGAGATAAAATGCATGAGTACTGATGATAAAACCCGCAAGGAATATTTTGGTTGCAAAAACTAAATTCCAAGGTCTGTCTGGATCTGGATAAGCAATTGATAATCTATCAATGTCTGGAATTTGTCCATCAATAATTCCTGCAGTAATTTGTGCATTTAATATTGTAAAATTGTATATTACTTCATAGAGTGCAATAATTGAAAATCCTAATAACATTAACTGAAGCAATGCCATCTTTGTACCAACAATTTTATTTCCAGCAGTTCTTCTCCAACCAATTCTAGTAACACAATACCATCCAATTATTGTAGAAAAAAATATCCAAGTTGTCACTCTTGCAAAATTTTCAAAAGGAATGGTTGTATTATGAATTGCTTCTCCCATTACATAAGTACCATTTTCTATCCATTCTATCATTGTGATATACACCCCGAAAACTAGAGATGCTGTCATGATGAATCCACAAACATAGAAAATGTAAAGATAAACCTTGTAACCTGCATCAGTTTTTTCAAGATGGCGTGGTTTCATAATGCGTTTGCCAAATTTTGAAATATAAAAATTCATGCATACTTATTGAGATTTATAGACTAGTTATTAACAGAATTAATATTGAAAATCGCAATTAACATTCCTATTATAGGCAAAGAAGAGATTTCTGCAGTTACTTCTATACTTAGAAATGGTGCCTTAACCTCATCTGCTAATCAAGGAGGCAAACATGTTCAAGCTTTTGAAAAATCAGTAGCCTCCTTTGTGAAATCCAAATATGCTATTGCAGTCAATTCTGGTACAGCTGCTTTACAGGCTGCTCTTTATGCATTGAATATCAAAAAAGATGATGAAGTTCTAGTTCCATCATTTACTTTTGTTGCCACAGCAAATGCTATTATCTCAACAGGAGCAAAACCTGTTTTTGTTGATATTTTAAAAGAAAATTATACCATAGATCCAGATGATCTACAAAAAAAGATAACAAAAAAAACCCGTACCATTATTCCTGTTCATCTTTATGGAAATGTAGCAAATGTAGAGCGACTATCTGAAATTGCTAAAAAACATAATCTTCCTATTATTGAAGATTCTGCGCAATCTTTAGGTTCTACCTACAAAGGAAAACAGACTGGAACTTTCTTTGAAATGGGGTGTTATAGTATGTATCCTGCAAAGGTAATGACTTCTGGAGAAGGTGGTTTTATTGTAACTAATAACAAAAAACTCAGAGACAAATTATTGATGATTAGAAATCATGGAATGATTAATGGATATGATACAAGAGTATTTGGTTTAAACTTACGATTGCCCGAAATCAATGCTGCAATTGCAACTATTCAAATGAAAAAACTTCCAAACTTTCTAAAGTCTAGAAAAAAGAATGCAGAACTTTTATCAAAATTAATTTCTGATCTTAAAATTAAACTTCCTCATCAACGAAAAAATGAAAATGTTAATTGGTATCTTTATACTATTGCAACTGAAAAACGTGACAAACTTTTGAAGAAACTTAACAAAAATGGAATTGGTGCTGCATCTTACTATCCTATACCAATTCATAAAACCCCATTTTACAAACTAAAGATGAAACTTCCTATTACTGTCTGGGCTGCTTCACATGTAGTTTCTTTACCAATTCATCCAAAAGTAACTCAAAAAAATATTGAATTTATTGCCAAAACTATGCGTGATATACTGTGAATGTTCTAGGTGAGACAATTGGAGAACTGTGTAAGATCATCTTACCTATTCCTGAAGAGTCTTATCGTGGAGATCCCAATTCATCAATAGCAGTTTGTACGCTTTCAAGTATGGATTTACTCAAAAAGTTAGCAAATTCTGAAATTCTAAATCATATATCAATAGCAGGTAGACTGCTTTCTGAAAATAAAGGAATTGATTCAATTATAAAATACGTAAATAAAAATCAAAAAATTACTACTATCATAGTTTGTGGAAAAGAAGTTCGAGGTCATAAATCTGGTTATACATTGTTTCAATTACACAAAAATGGAATTGATAGAAATAATAGAATAATTAACTCAACTAGTCCAGATCCATATCTTACTGTTTCTAAATCTCAGATACAATATTTTCAAAATAATATAACACTTGTAAATTTAATCAATGAAACTGATTTTGAAAAAATTTTGAATAAAATTAGAATTTACTAGTATCCATTTTTCTGTCTTTCTCGATTAATTTCATTTTTCTTTTTGTACTCATCTACAATATCATCTGGCGTAAGATTTAGCTCAAGTGATGCCTGAACTACAAAATGCCATATATCAATTAATTCCTCTCTTGCTTTAGCTTCATTAAACTTGGATGGTATTTTCCACCATTTCCAATTTGTAGTTCTTTGTAGCTCTACTGCTTCATGTATTATTGCAGTACACAATGCAGAAACTCTTCCTTCAGAATCTTTTGGATATCTATCCAGATTCATCATCTCTGATAGATCTTTTTGAAGTTTGAATATTGTTTCTAGTCGATCTTTTTCAGATATTTCTTGTGTCAATGATGAATAAATTTGAGAAATTATTTAACTTAAGTCTTTTTAGAATCGGATCATTTTTTCATATATCTTGACTCTTTTTGAAATATCTCCATTTTTGATCTTTAGTAATCCATCTAAACCATATTTCTCAACAGCAAAGGATCCTAAGACATTCCCATAAACTACTGCTTTTTTAATCTCAGATATGCTGGTTGATTTTTTGCTTGCAAGATATCCTATCATCGCCCCTGCAAAAGAGTCGCCTGCACCTGTAGGATCCACGACATCTTCTAACGAAAAACCGGCTGTTGGGAAAATCACATCATCATAAAACATCAAGGAACCATGTTCACCTTTCTTGATAATTACATATTTTGCGCCCCACTGCATCATTTTTTTTGCACATTTTATTAAGTTGAATTCTTTTGTAAGAAGTTTAGCTTCTTCATCATTTATTACAACTGCATCTACAGCTTTTATCATCTTAATTACTGCTTCTCGTTTGGTAGAAATCCAAAAATCTATAGTATCACACATAGAAAATTTTACTCTATCGAATTCTTTGATTAGTGAAGTATTCTGTTCTGGATCATTGTTTGCAAGATACACAAATTGAGATTTTCTATAAGCTTCAGGAACACTTGGTTTAAAATCAGCAAGTACATTTAATTCTGTTTTCAAAGTAGATCTCATACTTAGTGTATTGTCATAACTCCCATCATAACGAAATGTTTTACCCTCTTTGATAGTCAATCCTTGTAAATCAAGATATTTAGATAAAATATTATAATACTGTTTTGGAAAATCTTTTCCAACTACTGCAATTAATCCAGTATTTACAAAATTACTTGCAGCAATTGATGCAAAAGTTGCTGCTCCTCCTAGAACATTCCTTAATGTTTTTTTTGGAGTTCTAATTGTATCTAATGCAGTAGAACCAAAAACAGTAAGCATTTGAGAAGGAATTAATTTTGATGTATAAATTCTCTTGCTTGTTCTTCTGTTGGATAATAAACAAATGGAACATCAATAGATGTAAAGAATATATCATATTTTGTTACTCCAGAAATTTTTATAGATTGAGATTCATCATCAACGTTAGAATCTGTATGAAAAGTACCTTTGACATAACTACTATCTAATGGCTGTAATGTGAATGGTTCTAACTGTCCTTCGCCTACCATTTTATTATCAGCAATAATAAAGAATTCAGTCTCACCTGCAGTCAATATTAGCAATGAAGGATTATCAAATTGTAATTCAATATTATAGTTTGAACCTTTTTCATTCTCATTCAATAATTCACTATGAGTAATGCTTACTTCTATCTGTGATGCAGATGCATATTGTGAATATCCAAAAATACTCACGCCTAGTACAAAGAGAATAATTAAACCTCCTTTTTTGGAAGATTTCATAGTCAATTCTCGTAAACCTACTTTTTAACTCAAAAGGAAAAAAATCCCAATAAATTGTGTAAAAGTTTTGATCTAATCTTAAATCTCCTTAGAGCTAACATAATAAATCAAAATTTGATGACTGTTTCTTATTGGCTAGAATTAAACTCAAACTTGGAGAAAACGAGATCGAAGTTGACTCTAGAGATTTCTATGTTGATAATCAAACACTAGGTGAAGTTATAGATAGTATTTCACATCATTTACCAGAAAATCATGCAAAAATTGTGTATGAAACTGAATCTACCAATAAATCAACTGAAGTCATACATTCAGCTCAATATGGTTTGGAATACCTAGATGATGCCGAAGTATATGAACCAGAATTTAGTGAACCAAAATACATTACTTTTCATGAAATTAAATCAAAATTACGGATTTTAGAAACAAGTAGATTCTTTGATTCTCCAAGAACAGTCACTGAAACTGTTCAACAACTCAGGGAATATGGCTGGGCTTCAAGTCAATTAGACGTATCAAAAGCTTTAGCAAAAATGGCATCAAACAAAGAAATTATGAAAAACTCTTATGAGAATCGAACTCATTATTTTATTCAAGAACCATTAGTATCTAACTAGCAGAATAATTACACTTTTCACAACTAGGAAAAATTTCTCCAACTAAATGATCAAAATGTGTCTTACACTGGTTGCATGTATGATGCATATCGAAATATCCATCCTTCTCGACTTCTCCAATTCTATTTGATTCAAGATCTGTACTTTTGCACTTTATACAATGACAACCACATTCAATTTTCATCATTTTTCTCCAATAATGTATGTATAGTTTGAATACTTATACAAATTATTGAAAAAGAAAAGGATCATACCATTAGAAATTGATGATCATTTCAAGCTTTTTGGAAAGGAATCATGGGAAGTAGAATATGGTGAAAAATGCCCAGTTTGTAATGTTAGAATTGATGAGTATGGTCTCTGTTCGTGTGGTTCTAGCGGAGGTTGAATTTTCTTATTAGTGGAATACCAAGAATCATCAAAAATCCTACTGCCAATGGAGCAATCATTGGAAATTCAGGAATCACTGTGGTTCCCATAATTGTAATTTCTCCTGAACTTTCAGGCTTTATGTTAAGCCAAACATGAGTTCCGTTATTATTGAATTTATTTTGATGAATTTTTTCATTATCAAGAAATACTACATATGGTTCCCATAATAATTCTAATGGAATTACTGTAGTAACAAATCTGTTTTCTTTAGAAACATCAAATGTAATACTCTTTGTTGGTTGGTCAAAAATAAAGTTATCAATATTAGAATAGCTTCTAATTTCTACTACAAATTCTTTATCTTCCCATTTTATATCTTTAAAAATTTTTGGCTCATTAATAGAATATTCCAAAACCATTTGACATCCATGACATAGAATTCCTTTTTTCTCACTTAGAACAACAGGGTTTTCATTAATAAAAATTAAATCAACTTCTTCAGGAAAAATAAAAGAAGTTAATTCAAGATATCTGAAATTCCATTTCCATACGTTGTCTTTTTGATTGAGTACCTGATCAAGATCGTATTGTATGACAGAATTTTTTCCATGTGGCATAATCAATACTCCACTATTACCCCCAATTACTGTGAGTTGTTTTTCTTCTCCTTGTTCATTTGTTAATGAAAGATTTGAAACTGTTCCATTAATTAATTCAACTTGTATTGGCACAGTTTCTGAACGAATAATATGTTTTACATGAACATCGCCTGCAGAATTTATAATAACTTCTACAGATTTTTGTAAAGCTTTTTCACCAATTGAAATTTGGGCATCTGCTACAGGAATAATAGATATCATCAATAAAATTACTAAAAATCCGAAAATCCTTGTATTCATTTATCCCACAGTAATACGAATTATTTGTGTTTTTTCTAAAGGACAATCATTTCCATCTCTTTCAAGATTTACAATTTTGTCTGCAATATCTATGCCTTCTGTCACTTCCCCAAATACAGTATATTGCCTATCAAGAAATGTGCTATCAGATGTTACTATGAAAAATTGTGAACCTGCACTATCTGGATCTTGTGATCTAGCCATGGAAACTATGCCTCGCAAATGAGATCTTGAACTAAATTCAGCCTTCATGTTATATCCTGGGCCTCCTGAACCCCATGAACTTTTGTTATCAGTTTTTGTATTTGGGTCACCTCCCTGAATCATAAATCCAGGAATAACTCTGTGAAAAAGAGTTCCATCATAGAATCCATCCTTGGCTAATTTTTCAAAATTTCTAACTGTTTCAGGTGCTGATTCAGGTATAAGTTTAAATGAAATCTTTCCAAAATTAGTTTCAATATTTGCTGTAGTCATCAAATTTAATCTATTATCTTATCATAAGAGTCTTTTGCGAAAATCTCTTTAAAAATTTTTGTAAATGGTTTAAAAATATATTAAAAAAAATTCATTATATCAATATGTTTTACGCTGAAAAATTTATTATTGAAGACTTATAAAATTTTATTTTTTTAACAAGTAAAAAATTTGACTTTATTATATATGACATTTTAGAAATTTAAGAAGTTAGTCTTATATAGAACAAATAAAATTTATTATTTGTTGAATCGTACAAACCAAAGCACGATAATTAAAGAAGCGATTAATTCTTATCTTGACAAAGGGGTAACTGACAAACAGGATATCTATACCAAAGTTGTTGATGAACTTGGTGTTCCAAGACCAACTGTAAGGAGAGTGGCACGAGATCTGAGAACTGAATTATTACAAAAGATCCAAATCTTACAATCTGATATGTCTAAATCAACTACTACTGAAAAAGACGAATAAATTCGGCTCCTTTTTCTTTTTAATTGTATTATTTTATGATTTTTAGCATTACTGTTATAAACAATGATTTTTTCAAATAATTGATGGGTTATTTAAGAAATCACTTAGCAACAGTAATAACTGGAATTTTTGCGGCAGTATTAACAGGACTTTGGCCATATTTTATTGACTTTGCACCAGATATGAATATTATTTTCATCATATCAGTTCCTATAACATGGTTTCTTACATTGATGTGTTGGTTAACCCAAAAAAGTACTGATTACATACATAAACAATCGTCAGTCCAAACTGATATCCAAAAAAGTACTGATT
>Ga0209997_10000607_pt1 | contig 12177 bp, 14 predicted proteins | sample CR04metaG_FD_182079 | JGI IMG/M metagenome (GOLD analysis project Ga0209997, IMG submission 182079) | Deep subsurface microbial communities from Mariana Trench to uncover new lineages of life (NeLLi) - CR04 metaG (SPAdes) (version 2) | ecosystem: Environmental > Aquatic > Marine > Ocean trench...
CGTTTCCCGCTCCCTTGGGGGTCGCGGGGGGGCCCGCATACGGTGTCGGGGGGACACCCCCCGGTGGCCCCCTGGGGCGTCGGGAACGCTTGCCGATGGGTCCCCATCGCCCGCGCGCCCCTCCTGCCGAGGAAACGGGAAACGCGATCGTATGATACGCGAAATCGTGAAAGTGAGTACTTGCCTGCCACACCTTCCCGTGGGGCGAAATCACAAAGCGGAATCCGAAGACCCCGCCCGCGCACCGGCGAAGGCGCGCTCAGCCGGCGTTGGCCATGACGACGGCGGTGTCCGCCATGCGGTTGGAGAACCCCCACTCGTTGTCGTACCAGGCCAACACGCGCACGAAGTCGCCCGCCAGCACCTGGGTCTGGCCCAGGTCGAAGATCGAACTCAAGGGGTTGTGGTTGAAGTCCACGGACACCAGCGGTTCGTCCACGGTGCCGAGAACGCCCTTGAGCCGTCCCCGGGCGGCCTCGACGATGGCGTTGTTGACCTCTTCGACCGAGGTCGAGCGGCCGGCCACGAAGGTCAGGTCGATCATGGAAACGTTGGCCGTGGGCACGCGCACGGCGGTGCCGTCCAGTTTGCCGTCCAGTTCGGGAAGCACCAGGCCGACGGAGCGCGCGGCGCCGGTAGACGTCGGGATCATGGACATGGCCGCGGCGCGCGCCCGGCGCAGGTCGGCGTGCAGGGTGTCCACCATGCGCTGGTCGCCGGTATAGGCGTGGATCGTGGTCATGAACCCCTTTTCGATGCCGACCGCTTTGTTCAGCACGTCGGCCACCGGGGCCAGGCAGTTGGTCGTGCACGAGGCGTTGGACACCACGGTGTGGTCCTGGGTCAGCTTGTCGTGGTTGACGCCGAAGACCACGGTCAGGTCGACGTCCTTGGCCGGGGCCGAAATCAGAACCTTCCCCGCCCCGGCGGTCATGTGTTGGGCCGCCGATTGGCGGTCGGTGAACAGGCCGGTGCATTCCAGGGTCACGTCGACGCCCAGGTCTTTCCACGGCAGCTTGCCGGGATCGCGTTCGGCGGTCACTTTGACCGGGCCCTGACCGACGTCCATGATGTCGCCGTCCACCTTCACGTCGGTTTCCAACCGGCCATGGATAGAGTCGTATTTCAGCAGATGGGCATTGGTCTCCACCGGGCCCAGGTCGTTGACGCCGACGATCTGCATGTCGTTGCGGCGGGACTCGATGATCGCCCGCATGACAAGCCGGCCGATACGGCCGAAACCGTTAATAGCAACGCGAACCGCCATTCCATCCTCCGTGGCAATACAAGACGAGCGCCTGTATGATCGTGATGCAGGGTTCCGCCGGCCGTCACCGCGTTCCCAGTTGCATGCGGGCCGGCGCGATTTCCGTGCGCGGCAACATCGACCGATTGGCGGTTTCCGTCAATGGGATTTTTGCGCGGGCTAGTACCCTCTATCGCTCCATTACGATAGGATCGTCACGATAGGATCGTAGAGAGGACTTGGGGCAGGGACCGCGGTTGACGCCTTTGCGGGCCAAGGCATATCCTATCCTGGGTCGGCGAGGGCGAAGTACGAAAAGCTTGGGGATGGACACGAGCATTCAAAAACCGACGCTCGTAGAGCGGGCGCAGAAGCAACTCGACGAGGCCGTGGCCCGGCTGGAGGCGGCGTTGGAGGAGCGCGCGGACGGAAGCCAACTCGCCGCGGAGTTGGCGGCGGTGCGCAGTCAGAACGCGGCCCTGAGGGAAGTCACCGAGGGCGTATCCGAGCGCCTGGACGGTGCCATCGACCGCATCAGGGCGGTGCTGGAGCGCTGAGCCCATGGCGCAGGTCTCGGTCATCATCAACGGCCGCAAATACCAGGTCGCATGCGACGACGGCCAGGAGGCCCACCTGTCGCGGCTGGCCGACTACGTGGACAAAAGAGTCGGCGAACTGGTGGCGGCGGTGGGCCAGGTGGGGGACGCGCGCCTGCTGGTGATGGCAACCCTGTTGATAGCCGACGAGCTGTCCGACGCATACGCCGAGTTGGAAGTGCTCAAGTCCGACGGTGCGGACGCCACCGAGCGCCTGGCGGCCGAGGAGAGCCTGGGGGGCACCATGGAAACCCTGGCCCGGCGCATCGTGGATGTCGCCGAGACCCTGGAGCAATCCGGCCACGCGCCTTAGTGTCCGAATTAGTACCCGAAATTATGAACCTTGGTATAGGCCGGCCTCGCGGGGCATGACAGGTCCCCAATAGCCTGCTAGATTCAAACGCAGGACGGTCGCTGCAGGGTGCGTGAGGCTAAAAATCCCTGGGGCCAACATTACACTCTAGGGAGCTGTCCCTGTCGGGCCCGTGGGCTCGTTATTATGGCACCCACCTGCATAAGCAGGCCACAGAGGATCATGCGGCCAACGGCCATTGCGGCACCGTCCGAACGTTTTTTCCAACCCGCCTTTCCCCGCCGCCGCTTGCCCCGGCGGGAATCGTGGGGCCGGCAGGAAACCCGAGAAATATCCATGTCCCTCGACGACGAAAAGACCCGGCTGCGCGCGTTGGCGCGTCGACGCCGCTCCGCCGCGAATCAGGCCGCCGGGCCCGGCGCCGGCCAGGCGCTCCGCGACAATTTCGTGGCGGCCATGGCGGCGATGGGCATTCCGGCGGGCGGCCAGGTGGCCGCCGGGTATCTGCCGATCAAGGGGGAAATGGATGCGCGCGTCCTGCTGTCCCATCTGCACGGCGAAGGTTTCGTCTGCGCCCTGCCGGTGGTCGGGGCGCCCGGTGCGGCGCTTGTATTCCGCCGCTGGGTTCCCGGCGCGCCGCTGGAAAAGGGACGATTCGGCACCCGCCATCCCGAACCGACGGAACCCGAGCTGAGGCCGGACGTGGTGCTTGCCCCGCTGCTCGCCTTCGATGCCCGGGGGTATCGCCTGGGGTGGGGCGGCGGGTATTACGACCGCACCATCGAGGAGTTGCGCGGCAACGGGCCGCTGGTGACGGTGGGGGTCGCATACGCCGCCCAGCAGGTGGACGCGGTGCCCCACTCCAGGCGGGATCAGCGCCTCGACTGGGTGGTCACCGAGGACGGGGCCGTACGGGTGGGATAGGCCGGCCATGAAGGTATTGTTTTGCGGCGACGTGGTCGGCAAAGCCGGCCGCAAGGCGATCCTGGACAACGTTCCCAACCTGCGGGAACGCCTGGGTCTCGACTTCGTCATCGTCAACGGCGAGAACGCCGCCCATGGTTTCGGCATCACCGAGGGTATCTGCAAGGCTTTCTACGAGGTCGGAGTCGACGTCGTCACCACGGGCAACCATGTCTGGGCCCAACGCGCCATCATCGACTACATCGATGGCGATCCGCGTCTGCTCAGGCCCCTGAATTACCCCGAGGGCACGCCGGGCCGCGGAGTCAACGTCTTCGACGCGCCCGACGGACGCAGGGTCATGGTGATCCACCCCATGGGCCGCTTGTTCATGGATGCCCTGGACGATCCCTTCGTCGCCGTCGAGGGGGCGCTGGCCAACCACCGCCTCGGCGCCTCGGTGGACTGCATCATCGTCGACATCCACGCCGAGGCGACGAGCGAGAAAATGGCCATGGGCCACACCCTGGACGGGCGCGTTTCCATGGTCGTCGGCAGCCACAGCCACGTGCCCACGGCCGACACCCAGATCCTGCCCGGCGGGACCGCCTACCAGAGCGACGCGGGAATGTGCGGCGACTACGATTCGGTCATCGGCATGATCAAGGAAACGGCGGTGGCGCGCTTCACCCAAAAGTTGCCCACGGCGCGCCTCGAGCCCGCCGAGGGCGAACCCACCCTGTGCGCCGTGTACCTGGAAACCGACGAGAAAACCGGCCTTGCCCGCCACGTGGGCCCCTTGCGAATCGGTGGCCGCCTGACCGAGCACTGGCCGGTTTGATCGGCGGGCGGACGGGAATGGGAGCCGCGAGTCCGGACCGCTCGGCGACGGTCCGGCCGTCTTTAACCATTCCGCAACCCTTCCGCCCAATTCTTGCCATATTGATTTGCTAACTGAACAGTCGCCGTTCGTGCGCCCTACCGCTATATTTGGTACCGTCGTGCGACCTGACATACCCTATAGTCCTATCGGACAATGTGGCGAGCTATGGCCGGTCATTCCCAGTTCAAGAACATCATGTACCGGAAGGGGGCCCAGGACGCCAAACGCGCCAAGCTCTTCACCAAAATCATCCGCGAATTGACGGTGGCCGCAAGGTCCGGCCTCGCCGATCCCGCCATGAATCCCAGGCTGCGTGGGGCCATCGCCGTGGCCCGGGCCGCCAACATGCCCAAGGACAACATCGAGCGCGCCATCAAGCGCGGGGCAGGGGGCGAAGAGGGCACCGCCTTCGAGGAGATTCGGTACGAAGGGTACGGACCCTGCGGCGTCGCCATCATCGTCGAGGCGCTGACCGACAACCGCAACCGGACGGCGTCGGAGGTTCGCGCCGCCTTTTCCAGACATGGCGGAAATTTGGCCGAATCGGGCAGCGTCAGCTTCATGTTCGAGCGCATCGGCCTGATCCGCTACAAGGCGGACGCGGCCAGCGCCGACGACATGTTCGAGGTGGCGTTGGAGGCGGGGGCCGAAGACGTCGACTCCGCCGAAGGGGGCCATCAGATCACCTGCCGCCCCGACGACCTGAGCGTCGTGCGCGACGCCCTGGAGAACCGGTTCGGTCCGGCCATTTCGGCGGCCCTCGACTGGAAGCCGCGGAACACCGTGCCGGTGGACGAGGGATCCGCCGAGACCCTATTCCAGCTGTTGGACCTGCTTGACGACAACGACGATGTCCAAAGGGTGGCCGCCAATTTCGAGGTCGCCGACGACGTCTTGAATCGGCTCGGCGCGTGAGCGGCGCCGGGGCGGGGATACGGGAGTACACGGACCCATGAGATTGATCGGACTGGATCCGGGCCTGCGCAACACCGGATGGGGTGTCATCGACGTCACCGACAACCGGCTCAGCCACGTCGCCCACGGCGTCGTCAGCACGGAGGCCCGGCTGTCCCTGGCCGAACGGCTGGTGCAGCTGGAGGAAGGCCTGGCGGCGGTCATCGAACGCTTTGCGCCCGTGGAAGCGGCGGTCGAGGAAACCTTCGTCAACCGGAACCCCAGTTCCACCCTGAAGCTGGGACAGGCGCGGGGCATCGCGCTTCTGGTTCCGGCCCGCGCCGGCCTGGCGGTGGCGGAGTATCCTCCCAACGTGATCAAGAAGACGGTGGTGGGCAGCGGTCACGCCGCCAAGGAGCAGATCCAGATGATGGTGCGTACCTTGCTTCCGGGCTGTGCCATAACCGACGCGGACGCGGCGGACGCCCTGGCGGTGGCCATATGCCACGCCCATCACCGGAGCGCACGCATGATGATCGCGCGATCGGCCGCGGGAGTTGGGGCGGAGGCGCTCAGGTGATCGCCAAACTCGCGGGCATCGTCGATTCCCAGGGCGAGGACTGGGCCGTCATCGACGTCTCCGGCGTCGGATACCGGGTGTTCTGTTCCGGGCGCACGCTCGGCCGTATGACCGTCGGCGAGGCGGTCACCGTGCTCGTCGAAACCCATGTCCGCGAAGACCACATCCACCTGTACGGGTTCGCCGACGCCATGGAACGCGACTGGTTCCGCCTGTTGACCACGGTGCAGGGGGTCGGCGCCAAGGTCGGGTTGGGCATCCTCACGGCCCTGAGCGCGGACGCGTTGGTGCGGTCGATCGCCGCCCAGGACCGGGCCGCCATCAGGCAGGCCTCCGGCGTCGGGGCCAAGCTGGCGGGCCGTATCCTGAGCGAGCTCAAGGACAAGGTCGGCGCCCTCGCCCTCGGTCCGCTGGCGGCGTCGCCCGGCGCCGGCGCCGGGAGTGGCCTGCGCGGTCCCGCCGCCGACGCCGTGTCGGCCCTGGTCAACCTGGGCTACACCCCGTCCGAGGCGCTGGGGGCGGTGTCCCAGGCGGGCGGCAGGTTGGGATCGGAGGCCCCGGTGGAAACGTTAATCCAGGGCGGGTTGGTGCAGTTGGGTGCCAGCGAGCAAAGCCGATGACGGAGGACCGCGTCATTGCCCGCGACCGGACCGAGGGCGATCCGCCCGAGGCCGGGCTGCGCCCGCGGACCCTGGACGACTTCGTCGGCCAGGTCCAGGTGTGCGAAAACGTGCGGGTTTTCGTCGCCGCCGCCCGCGCCCGGGGCGAGGCGCTCGATCATGTGCTGTTGTACGGGCCGCCGGGCCTGGGCAAGACAACGCTGGCTCAAATCGTGGCCCGCGAACTGGGGGTCGGTTTTCGCGCCACGGCCGGGCCGGTGATCGCCAGACCGGGGGACCTGGCGGCGATCCTGACCAACCTGCAACCCCAGGACGTCCTTTTCATCGACGAGATCCACCGCTTGAGTCCGGTGGTCGAGGAGGTCCTGTACCCGGCCATGGAGGACTTCCAGCTCGACCTGGTCATCGGCACGGGTCCCGCAGCCCGGTCCGTGCGCATCGATCTGCCGCCGTTCACGCTGATCGGCGCCACCACGCGCACCGGGCTGATCACCTCGCCGCTCAGGGAGCGCTTCGGGATTCCCCTGCGTCTGGTGTTTTACGAGGCCGAGGAGTTGGAGAAAATCGTGCGCCGGGGGGCCCGGCTTTTGGACATGGAACTCACCGCGGACGGGGCCGCCGAGATCGCCCGCCGGTCGCGGGGAACGCCCCGGGTGGCGGGTCGGCTGCTCAGACGGGTGCGCGACTTCGCGGCGGTCGAGGGCGCCACGCCGGTCGACGCCGCCGCCGCCGACGCGGCGCTGAAGCGTCTCGAGGTTGACCAGAACGGGCTCGACGCCATGGACCGCCGCTATCTGCGCTGTATCGCCGACAACTACGGCGGCGGGCCGGTGGGCGTGGAGACGCTGGCGGCGGCGCTTTCGGAGGAACGCGACACCATCGAAGAGGTGATCGAACCCTATCTCATCCAGCAGGGATTCCTGTTGCGCACCCCGCGGGGCCGCGCCTTGGGCGAGCCCGCCTACCGGTACCTGGGCCTGGCCGTGCCGGCCTCGGCGGCCCAGCTCGAGCTGGTCGCGGCGGCGGAGGGCGGAGATGAATGAGCCGGCGGGCACATGGCGCGGCCCGGTGGGCGCGGGCGATCGGCCTCTCCGACCGCCCTTGCCGGCTTTCCGCGAGGACTTTTGACCATGAATGAAGGGGGCTGAACCATGGAAACCACCATCGTTGAAGCCGCCGCGCTGGGCGGCTCCGTCGCCGACCTCGACTTTTCCATATTGGCCCTGTTCCTCAGGGCCGACGTGGTGGTCAAGGGCGTCATTATTCTTTTGTTTTTCGCGTCGATCTGGTGCTGGGCGATCATCTTCGAGAAAGTCCTGGGGCTGCGCCGCCTCAACGCCCGGGCCTCCGAATTCGAATCCGCGTTCTGGTCTGGCTCGTCCCTGGACGAGCTGTACGACCGTATCGGCGCCCGGCCCGGCGACCCCATGTCCGCGGTTTTCGTCACCGCCATGCAGGAGTGGCGACGCTCCCTCGCCAAGGGACTGACCCAAAACGAAAGCGCGCGCGCCAGCCTGCAGGAGCGCATTGAGCGGGTCATGCAGATTGCCACGGTGCGCGAGTTGGACCGCGCCGAACGCAACATGACCTTCCTTGCCTCCACCGGGGCGACGGCGCCGTTCATCGGACTGTTCGGCACGGTGTGGGGGATCATGAACAGCTTTCAATCCATCGCGCTGTCGAAGAACACCAGTCTGGTGGTGGTCGCGCCCGGCATCGCCGAGGCGCTGTTCGCCACGGCGCTCGGACTGCTGGCGGCGATTCCGGCGGTGGTGGCGTATAACAAGCTGTCCAAGGACCTGACCCGCTACGCCGAGCGCCTGGACAGCTTCGCCGGCGAGTTTTCCGCAATCCTGTCGCGCCAGATGGAAGAGAAGCACTGATCATGGCCGCAACCGCATACGGCGGCCAGGTCCGCCGCGACCGCCGCCGCGCCCATCGCCCGATGAGCGAGATCAACGTGACGCCCATGGTGGACGTCATGCTGGTGCTGCTGATCATCTTCATGGTGACGGCGCCGCTGCTCACCGTCGGGGTCCAGGTGAACCTTCCCAAGACCAAGGCCTCGGTGATTTCGGGCCAGGACGAACCGCTGACCATCACGGTGGACGGCGAGGGGCGCATCTATCTCCAGGAAACGGAGTTGGATCTGGAGGCCCTGGCCCCGCGGCTGATCGCCATCACCAGGAACAATCCCGATGTCCGCATTTTCCTGCGCTGCGACAAGACCATCCAATACGGGCGGGTCATGGAGGTGATGGGCACGGTCAACGGCGCCGGCTTCACCAAGGTCGCCCTGATCACCGAGCCGCTGAAAAGCGGCACCGCGGGCAAAAAAAGGAAGAAGGCGGCAAAGAAGTAAAATGGTCATGCCCAGGGGCATCGTCTATTCCGTCCTTTTCCATGCCGTGGTGTTGACCGCCGGCTATTACGGCATGCCGGCGCTGCGCCGGTTGCCGCCGGTGATGGATGCCCCCATCGTCGTCGAATTGGTGACCGTGGCCGAGTTGACGAACGCGCCGCCGCCGGAGGCCAAGCCCGAGCCCAAGCCCGAACCCAAGCCCGCAAAGGCCGAACCGCCACCGCCGCCGCCCGAGCCCGCGAAGGCCGAGCCGCCACCGCCGCCGCCCGAGCCCGAGGTGGCCGCCTTGCCGCCGCCGCCCGAGGAGCAACCGAAGGCGAAACCCGAGCCCAAGCCGAAGCCCAAGCCCAAACCGAAGGCCAAGGCCAAGGCGCCGCCCAGGCTTGCCAAGGTCAAGCCGCGGCGCAAGCCAAGGCCGCCGGATGTCTTTGCCTCGGTCCTGAAGACGGTGGAGGACCTGAAGCCGCGTCCGCCCAAGCCGAAGGAAAAAACCGAGAAGAAGAAAAAGGCCGAGGAGTCTTTCGAGGCGCAGGTCGCCAAGGCCTTGCAATCGCAAGCGCGCCGGCACGATGCCGACCGCCCGATCACGATCAGCGAAATCGACCTGGTGCGCCGGCAGATCGCGCAATGCTGGAACCTCCAGGCAGGCGCCAAGGAGGCGGAGAATCTGATCATCGAAATCTCCGTCGCCATGAACCCCGACGGCACCGTGCGCCACGCGCGAATCCAGAATAAGGACCGCGTGGCGGGCGACCCCTTCTTCCGCGCCGCCGCGGAAAGCGCGTTGCGGGCGGTGTTGAATCCCCGCTGCCAACCGTTCAAGCTGCCGCGGGACAGGTATGCTCGTTGGCAGACGATGGCGTTGATCTTTGATCCCAAGGAGATGTTTTAGGCATGATGGATGGAACCCCACCCCTTTCGAAGGCCGGCTGGATCCCCATCCTTGCCGTCATATTCGTGCTTGGCGGGTCGTGGTCCGCGTCGGCGGAGCTCAGGATCGACATCACCCGCGGCACGGTCGAGCCGCTGCCCATCGCGGTGACCGATTTCCTCGGCTCCGCCGAGGACGAGACCCGGTACGGGCGGGACATCGCCAGTGTCGTGGCCGCCGATCTTGAACGCTCGGGTCTGTTCCGTCCCATCGACTCGCGCGCCTTCGTCCAGACCGGCCGCGCGCTCAGCGCCCTTCCCCGCTTCGCCGACTGGCGGGTGATCAACGCCCAGGCCCTGGTCCAGGGGCGCACCCAGATCGTCGAGGACGGGCGGCTGCGCGTGGAGTTCCGGCTGTGGGACGTGTTTGCCGAGCAGCAGATGGTGGGATTCGAATACCACACGGCGCCCAACGGCTGGCGCCGCGTCGCCCACATTATCGCCGATGCGATCTTCAAGCGGGTGACCGGCGAAGAAGGCTATTTCGACACCCGCATCGTCTACATCGCCGAAACGGGGCCCCAGAACCGGCGGATCAAGCGGCTGGCCATCATGGACCAGGACGGGGCAAACCACCGCTTCCTCACCGACGGCGACACGCTTGTGCTGACGCCCCGGTTTTCGCCGACCCTGCAGGAGATCATCTATCTCTCCTATTACGGCGGCGTGCCGCGCGTTTATATCTTCAACATCGACACCGGCCGCCAGGAGATCGTCGGCGACTTTCCGGGCATGACGTTTGCGCCGCGCTTTTCCGCCGACGGCAAGGCGGTCATCATGAGCATGGCCAAGGACGGAAACTCCGAGATCTACACCTTGGACCTGAGCACCCGTGCCGTGAAGCGGCTGACCTTTCATTCGGCCATCGACACCTCTCCCAGCTACGACAGCAATTCGAGCAGGGTGGTGTTCAACTCCGACCGCGGCGGCACGCAGCAGCTCTATGTGATGGACAGGGACGGGAGCAACGTCAGGCGAATCAGCTTCGGCCAGGGACGGTACGCCACGCCCGTATGGTCACCGCGCGGCGACCTGATCGCCTTTACCAAGATCTATAAAGGACGGTTCTTCATCGGCGTCATGCGCACCGACGGCAGCGGCGAACGACTGCTCGCCGAGGACTTCCTGGTCGAGGCGCCTACCTGGGCGCCCAACGGGCGGGTGTTGATGTTCTTCCGCCAAGAACCTTCGGACACCAAAGGGGGCGGCGGCCGGTCGCGGCTCTACTCCATCGACCTGACCGGGTACAACGAGCGTGAAATCGTCACCCCGTTGGACGCATCGGACCCGGCGTGGTCGCCCTTGATTCCGTAGTGGGGCCATCATATAGTCGCAACGCTAGTCGCAAAGCCGAACGGCCTTCGAAAATCTCTTGGAGTTGACCTCTTTTCCCATTAAAGAAAACGGCATTCAGACTCGAGAGAGTCCGGCGACTCACATCTGCTGACGGCAGCGGCGCCTTTTCAAGTCAAACGCTCCGATGAGGAGGAAAATTCAATGCGCTTTAAGATTTTGAGCCTGATAGCGGCCGCGGCTCTTGTCGCCGCCTGCGAGACCGCGCCGGAGGAAAAGGCCGCGACCAGCGGTGCTGGCGCCGCGATGGCCGCCACAACCGCAACGCCAAGCGTCAGCCCGCCACCGATGCCCTCGGGCCCGGCCCCGGGTTCGGAGGCGGACTTCGAGGCCAACGTGGGGGACCGCGTCTTCTTCGCCTTCGACCAGTACAACCTGAAGGCGGACGCCCGCGCGACCCTGGAAAAACAGGCCGCTTGGCTTAATAAGTGGCCGGCGGTAACCTTCACCGTCGAAGGGCATTGCGACGAGCGCGGCACCCGCGAGTACAACTTGGCGCTGGGTGAGCGGCGCGCCAATTCGGTCAAGGATTACCTGGTGGCGCTGGGGGTCAACCCGAGCCGCATCAAGACCATCTCGTATGGCAAGGAGCGTCCCGTGGCACTCGGTTCGAACGATGCGGCCTGGGCCCAGAATCGCCGCGGCGTGACGACCATAACCGGTGGCGCCGGGGCCTAATCCCCGCCTCCCCTCATCGGATTATTTGCGGCACCTCCCGTTCCGGCCCTCGCCGGGATGGGCAGGCGCCCTATTTTTGCCTAGAATGGGTGCCAGACTTCCGCTCGCGGCCGCCGGTGGTACGCGCCGGTGAGCCGGTGGTACGCATTGTCGCAGAACCAATTCAGGGGAACGGGTATGAAACGCTGGCTTGGCCTTTCCGGGTATGCCGCGGGCGGCCTTGGATGGCTCCTGGTGGCGGTGGTTGCGGCCCTGCTGAACGCGCCCCACGCCCTCGCCCAAAGCGGCGAGCTCAGGTCCCTGCTTGACCGTATGGAGCGCCTGGAACGCGATATCGGGACTCTCAACCGACAGCTTTCCCGCGGGGGAAAACGGCCCCTGGTGGCGCAGGGCGCCGTTTCCGGCGCCGGTAACGCCGGGCCCGCCATCGCGCGCTTGGATGTCCGTTTGACCGCGCTGGACCAGGAGCTGCGGGCGACCACGGGAAAGATGGAAGAGCTGGCCTACCAGCTCGACCAGATCAACAGACGCCTCGACAAGCTGGTCGGCGACGTGGATTACCGGCTGAGCGTGCTGGAAAGGGCGAGGACCGGAGCGCCCAGTGCCGCCGAGGCCCCGGTGTCCGGTCCGCCCCGGCTGGCGGCGGTGCCGCGCGCGCCGGCGGTCGAGTCGGGGGTGCCCGGCGCCAGGGGTCCCGGTTTCGCGGCGCCGCCGGGGAGTCTCGGGACCATTACCGAAAAAGACTTGAAAGCCATCACGCCGCCGTCCGAGGCGCGACCCGGACCGGCGCAGCCGGCGGCGACCGAAACCGCGGTGTTG
>Ga0209997_10000609_pt1 | contig 12141 bp, 16 predicted proteins | sample CR04metaG_FD_182079 | JGI IMG/M metagenome (GOLD analysis project Ga0209997, IMG submission 182079) | Deep subsurface microbial communities from Mariana Trench to uncover new lineages of life (NeLLi) - CR04 metaG (SPAdes) (version 2) | ecosystem: Environmental > Aquatic > Marine > Ocean trench...
GTTTTATTCAAATAATTATGATGATAACATAGTGCAGCACTTGCAGCTTTTTGAGCAATACCACTTACATTCCAAGGAATTTTTATATTATTTAATATAGTAATAAGTTTTTTATTTCCTAAACCATAACCGATTCTGATTCCTGCTAATCCAAATGATTTGGTCAATGAACGTAAAATGAAAAGATTGTCATATTTTTTCAGATCTTTTATTATAGATTGTTTTTGATCAGATAATTCTATAAAACATTCATCTACAAAAACTAAGGTTGATCTTTTCTTTGATGTTTGAATCATTTTTTGCATTTTTTTTCTTGAAATTAAAACTCCAGTAGGATTGTTTGGGTTGCATACAAAAATACATCCTTTTCTTGGAATTTTTTTTAAGAAGGAATCGATATTTGTATTAAGATTCGTTGTTTTAAAATAGGAGACTTTACAATTTTGTAATTTTGCAGCAACTTCATATTCACTAAATGTTGGAATTGGAATTAATACAGGTGTTTTTTTATTTAGAAATGCTTTGCAAAAGTTGTAAATTATTTCAGTTGCTCCATTACCAACTACTATCTGATCGACTGGAACTTTGGTGTACCAGTGAAGATTTTTTCTTAGTTCCTTAGAAGCCGAATCAGGATAGATGGATAATAATTTCATCTGTTTTTTTAGGAATTTTTTGACTCCTGGATGACATCCTAAAGGATTAATGTTAGAACTATAATCAAGTATTCCAGTTTTTTTGGACTTTATTGAGTAAAGCCCACCATGCGAACTTGGTTTGTGTTTTATTACACTGGGATTTGCTTTTAATTTCATTAATTCAAATACGCCCAGAGGGATTTAGTGTGTTTGGGTTAATCTCTATAAAGGATTATTAACAGATTTTAAAGAAATTTGATCGTGAAAAAGAAAGTAGCGATAATTGGAGTAACAGGAGCAGTGGGTCAAGAATTTGTAGTGTCATTAAAGGATCATCCTTGGTTTGAAGTAGTTCAAATTGCAGCTTCAGAAAGATCTGCTGGAAAAAAGTTTCCTGACGCTATTAGAGATCTTACAAGTGGAATTAATAATTGGCAAGTAGGGGGAAATATTCCAGACTATATCAAAGACATGACAGTTGTTTCTGTAGATGATGTAAAAGTTGATGATCTTGATCTCATATTCTCATCAATTGAAAGTGAAGCAGCTAGAGAAATAGAATCTCGATTTGCAAAAGATCTTCCTGTAATTAGTACATCATCTGCATTTAGATACGAAGATGACGTACCAATCCTTATTCCAGGTATTAATGATGAGCAAGCTGATTTACTTGATGTTCAAAAGAAAAATCGTAATTGGAAAGGCTTTGTAGCACCATTACCCAATTGTACCACGACTGGACTTGCTATAACAATGAAGCCTCTATATGAAAAGTATGGGGCAAAGAAGGTTTTGATGACTTCTATGCAAGCGATTTCTGGTGCTGGAAGAACTCCAGGTGTATCTGCTATGGATGTAACAGATAATATTATTCCGTATATTCCAAACGAAGAAAAGAAAGTTAGAATTGAAACTGCAAAAATTCTTGGAAAACTAAAAGATGGAAAGATAGAACCTGCTAACATTAAAGTTAGTTGTACCTGTACAAGAGTTCCGGTAATTGATGGACATACAGAATCAGTTTTTGTTGAAACATCTAAACCAATTGATCCAAAATCAGCAAAAGAGTGCTATGAAGAATTTTCAAAGAATGTTTCGATAGCTGGTTTGCCATCTGCACCACCTGACTACCTTATAGTACATGAAGATCCCACAAGACCACAACCAAGAATTGACCGGGAGATTAATGATGGTATGACTACTTCAGTTGGAAGATTAGAAAAAGAGTCATTATTTGATCATGGAATAAAGTACATATTATTCTCACACAACAAAAAGATGGGTTCTGCAAAAGGAGCGGTGCTTTTAGCTGAAATGCTATACAAAAAAGGCAAAATCTAAACTAATTTTATAAAAATTTCAATAATAGCTTTATTAGTTAGAGATTTCTGAACGATCTTTACTGGATCTTATGGTAAAAATTGATGATTTAGATCTCCGAATTTTATCTGAATTAAGTGAAGATGCAGCAATTTCAGTTCCAAAATTATCTAAAAAAATCAAGGTGAATTCTTCAGTAGTATATAGTAGAATAAAGAGACTAGTAAAACGGAAATTAATTGAACGTTTTACAATTGTAGTAAATGATCAAGAGTTAGGATATCAAGTAAAAGCCTTAACTGGAATTAATATGAATTCTAAACTACGTGATAATGTGATTGATGAGCTATTCAAAGTAAATGGAGTAAGAGAGATCGCTGAAGTCACTGGCAGATTTGACATTTTGGTGACGATATATGCTAAGACGCTTGATGAGATGCACAGACTTGTATCTGATAAGATTGGCCTAATTGATGGAGTGCTTAGTTCTGAGAGTTTCATTGAAATGAAGACAAGAACAAAACCCATGCCTTATATGACTTTGTAGCCTTGGTACATTTAATTTTAAGAAAGTTCATTTTTGAGGGGGGAAAAGATTAATGCAAAAAGCAAAAAGGGAATCTAGAATCAAGGTCTATTATGAACTTACTAAGCCGAAAATCTGGTATCTTCTTGTATTTACTACATTTGCAGCTGCGATCACGGCATCAAATATCTATTCTCTTGAAATATCTCCCATTACTTGGGCATTGATGTTATTTAGTGTAGCTGCAGGTTCAGCAGCTGCTAATACTTTAACAAATTTTCATGATAGAGATATTGATGCAATAATGGAGAGAACTAAGGGAAGACCTATTCCTAGCGGGAGAATTGCACCAGAGAAGGCGCGTAACTTTGGTTTTGTTTTGGTTGGAATTTCTCTTGCTTGTGCATTTGGATTATCATATACTACATCATTTTGGCAGGGAATTTTAGCGGGTACATTTATGGCTTTTGGGTTAGCTGATAATATTTTCATTTATAGTTATTTGCTAAAAAGACGAAGTTGGACAAACATTATTCTTGGTGGATTCTCAGGTGGGGCTCCTGCAATGATTGGCTATGTTGCAGTTACAACTCAAGGATTATGGGATCTTGGATTGGTGATGGCTGCATTAGTTTTCGTATGGATTCCCATGCATATTTGGGCTTTGACACTTCACTTTAAGGATGATTACAATAAAGTAAATGTACCAATGTTAACAGCTACACGTTCAGAAGGAGCTGCTGCCAGAATTATAGCTGGTACTACACTTATGATGGTACTTTTTTCAATAGTACCATTTTTCCTAACTCATGAAGACGGAACATCTCTGATGGGTTCTGTGTATTTGTATACTGCAATTGCTTCAGGATTATTGATGATTGTATTAAGCGGTTGGGTAATCAAAAAACCAACCGAAAAAGCATCATGGACTTTATTCAAATTCTCTAGTCCATATCTTGCAGTTTTGTTTATAGCATTAATGGTAGATTCTGCTCTTTGAAATTAATCAAAGCTGTGTAAAAAATGAACTAAACGTACCAAACAGCACATTTCTGATTCTATTTGCAAGTTCTATTAGAACCTTGATCTGTTCGTTAATTATTTCATCTTTTTTGATTAATTCTTCTTCAAGTATTCTTATCTTTTCTTCAAGATCTGTTACTTCTGCATCTTGTTGAGTCTCAAGAATATTTGATTGAAGATCTGGGATATTAACATTTAATGCAACATGTCTTGTCTCAGGTTCCTCAGGGGCTTCTGCTTTAATTTCTAAAAGTCTGGCACTTAATCTTTCTAATCGATCTTCGCCAACATATTTCCAAATAGAATCATCATACAATGTAATACAATCTTTAACAATTGCTTCATTTTTTTGTAATCTAAATTGAGCTTCTGTTAAATATCGATATTGAGGATGCCAATCTTCACATTTTTGCATATTGTTTTCAATAGCTCTTTTTTCAGCCGATTGTTTATAATTAATTTCTATATTTTTGTATTGATTAGTAATATCAGTCTCACAGTTTCGCTTTGCAACCGTTTTTTCAGCTCCAGTAGAATATTCATCTGCCATTATTCTGTCTTGACATTCTTGAATTAGTTCACGAATCATAATATCAACCTCGTCATTTGATATGTTTTGAGCATAAGCTGGGGAGAAGGAGCCAACTACTGCTAACAAAAATAGCGTATAGACTACTTTCATGCCTGACAACTCATGATTTGATTACTTAAGGGGTGCGTATAATTTCTTAGTGATGCAAAATGCACAGCATTGTTTTTATTAAAAATTCCAAAAATTAATCCAGATTATTTCAATATTATGTAATACCAAATAATCCTGTTAGTTTTCCATTAAAATTTTCAAAGCGCAAATTAATCCCAAAGATAAAATGATCAAGTAAGAGTAATGACTGAAATTATACTTGTAAAGTATAAAGAATATTATCCTATTTTGTAACTTTGTTTAAATATTTTTTATTTCCTAATTTTTGGTATATTAGAATTTAAGACCATAAAACGATGGGTACTCTGATGACAATTCCAATATTAATTGAAAATTTGACTTCGTATTTAGATCATACTGATAATTTCTACGAAACTGCTTTAATACAATTTAACAAACAAAATCTAACCATAGCCCAGACCACACTTGAATTATTCCCAAAACTAAAGTCGGGAGTACTCTTCATGTGGGGGGAGGTACCAGCCTCCCCTCATTAATAAAACAAGATTTCACTGATTTGTTCTACGGAAATCTTATCTAAGTTCATCTGATAATGCAGATCCTTGAGCGTAAGTATTTGGTTAGTATTGATACCTATTTTTTTAGTAGGTGCTGCATTTGGTCTAGGAATAATAGAATTTTCTCCTCAAGGTGGTATGATATTTGTACAAAGTCTTGAGAACGCAAAAAACGAAATACTTGATCTTGCACAAGGAAAAACTACAATAAGTAAAAGTTTTGAAAAAGCAAATACTTCGGTAGGAGAGGTTACTGAAGAAAGTAGTAAAAAGCTAGACAATGTGATAAAGTATGCTCAAAAAAGGATTGATCCTTCACAAATAGATAAAGAGAAACCTGAGTATAATGCTCAACAGATTGAATACTTTGTTCACGAACTAACAAATCTTGAACGAGAAAAATATGGTCTTTCACAATTAACATTTGATCCGGAGATTCAACAAATTGCAAGAGGACACAGTTTAGACATGGCAGTTAGAGAATATTTTGGTCATGAAACTCCTGAAGGGTTAACTCCTTCAGATAGAGCTACAGAGAATGGGTATTCTTGTCAAAAAATGGTAGGGTTGTTGATCTATTCTGGAATTGCCGAAAATATATTCCAAGGACATCTTTTTGATTCATATTATACAATTAATGGAGAAATCACGTCATACGATTGGAATACAGAAGAGGAGATTGCAAAGACCACCGTTGATGGATGGATGAATTCTCCAGGACATAGAGAAAATATACTAACAGAGATTTACGATAAGGAGGGGATAGGTGTAGAAATAACACATGACCATAAAGTCTATGTGACTCAGAATTTGTGTTAATTACAATTATAATTAAAAAAAGAATAACTTATCAATTCTTCGTCTGCCTTATATCCAAAATTTCATAATGTAATTTATGATAGTAATTGGAACTAGAATTTTTTATTATTTTTTAATATTAAAGCCCGACTTTGAAAAATTATTGGATATTGCTTCATATTTTATTTGAAAATAAGGTCAATCTAGTCACGGATTCTAAATCTACAACTATAGTGTTACAGGTCAAAAAGTCACAACTTAGTTGTTGAATAGGAAAATTCTCAATTCCGAGTCAATATGAGTAAGAAAATATTTTCAGTGGTTTTGGCAATTACGTTAATGGGAGTTCTAATAGGAGATTCTAAAGCCGAAATTAGTACCCCGTTTGATTATAGTACTATAGGAGTTGAAATTGTAGATTTTAATCTTGATTTCAAAGATATTGAAGTGATTTTAGATGTGCAGGTAACGGAGCTACCAGCAACAATTGAAATTAGTTTTGAACGAGAGTTTTTTGATTCAGTAAATTTTGATAAAAATAACGAATTTACAATTATTGCAGATGGAGATATTGTATACTATGAAGAGATATTTTCAAATTCTGAAATTAGAACTCTCAAGTTTAATTTATCTTCAGATACTGAATTAGTTGAGATATTTGGTACACATCTAAAAGGCATTTCTGCACAAACTCAAACGAAAATTATTTCAGAAGAAGTTCCTACAATGGAAATAGATCAAACGGATAAGATAAATGAATTATTAGATGAGAATAAAAAACTTCAAGAAGATAATATACTTCTAAAAGAAAAAAATGAAGAGCTTGATGGAAGAATTTTTGAGCTTCAAAATCTAATTTCTGCTTTAGAAACTCAAGTTAGTAATCTAAACACAATTGTTATAGAACAGGTCAATGTAATTTACAACTGGGTTCTAGGATATGCAGTTAGTTAGAATATTCGCAATTAACTAAAGTTCTAATTTTTTTAATTTTTCCATACGTGCCAGATGTTCTTTAATTGTAGAATTTATAGAAGCTAAACATTCGGCAGTTTCAGCGGCATCTTTTTTTAAATTAGAAATTTTTTCTTTTGCAACGTCAAAATTTGCATATGCCGGTGATTCTGTTTCGTTAATGATTTCAACTGATGCAATATCTTTAATTTCTAATTTCGATTTGATTTTTTCCACGGAATTTTCATTGATTTTTGTGTATTAACAACTTGTGTGTAATTTTATTGCAACAGATCGCTCTAGAAAATTCATAGTATGTAATTTCAATATACATCACAATTTTATGGAATTTTTATACCTAATACCACATTCCAGTTTCAGATAAAATAGATTTTTCTTTTTTTTCTAATTTTTCTAAAATAGGGGACCATCCTAAATTTTCTACTTTTGCTTCTGATATTGCATTTTTGTACATCAATTCAAAAGTCCACTTTAAAATTTCACTCCATATTGCTTTTAGTGATTCTTCATCAGACCAATAAACACTGGTTCTAACTGCAGTCATTGCTACAATATTACGTTGACTTTGATTAGGATCCCCTTTCCATTTTGTAAGAACTTTATCACAAAATTCTAAAATTTGGTTTTTAGATAGAACCGATTCATAAGGATCAAACTGCTTACTGCTTTTCTTCATTAGAAATGAAAAAACTTAACAGCTATAAATGTTAAAAGTCAGATTGGAGTAAAAAAGTGGATTACTTTATGAGAGGTATCAATCCAATCAAATCATGTCAAAAAGCAGTCAATCTACTACAGAGTGGGACAAACATTGGCAAGAATACTCTAAAATGTTAGAAAAATGGAAAGAGGTTTTTCAAACATTTCAGAACACAACCCTTGAAATGCAAAAAAAATACAATGAGGTAATGGAACAAGCAGCTACCTCATCTAGTAAAGATACCATGAAACAGTTTGGAGAAAATTGGCAAAATGCCATGAATCAAGCTGGAATGGACACATTCAAACAATTTAGTACTAATTGGGAAAATGCTATGAATGAATATACTGCAAATGCATTCAAACAATTCAGTGAAAACTGGCAAAATACATTGAACCAATCTGGAATGAAATATTTCAAGTCATATGGTGATATGATGAATACGTTTGCAGAGACTTGGAAAAACATGTGGCAAAAATAATACCATTAAAAAAGAAATTCTAAATAAAAACTGGTTTGGAATAGTTTTCTAGGATTTGCTAGGATAAAGATAATCTTTTAGAAAAATTTTATCCTGTTTTGGAATTTTTGCAATCTTAAAACCTTCCTTTCTTTTTGAGAAAGGTATTGTAGCATCAATTCCAAGTTTTGAAGTTTTTAATCGTTTTTGGTCGCTTGATGGATCCAAACTAGACCCTCTAACGTTTTTTATAATTAGCAAATCGCGATCCGCTTGAAATCTAGTAGCCATTGCATATTCTACTGACTGGGCATCATTTGGGTCAATATCATCATCAACTACAGTTACCATTTTCAAAGAGCGATGAGTTACAAAGGTCTTTTTTATGATGGGTTTAATGTCAGAATCTTTTCTTTTTTTGATTTGAACTACTGAATGAAGCCAATTACAACCGCCATTTGTCATACTTACCTGCTTGATTTGTGGAAAAGCCTTTTTCAAGTTTCGATTAAGCTTTGATTCTATAGGCATTCCCATTAGTAACCTATGTTCAGAATATCCTGATAGAATATCATGAAAAATTGGATTGTTCCTATAATACAATTTTTCTAATTCAAAGACTGGTTGAGGTCGAGCAAAGTCATATGTTCGAAGCATCTCAACCATCCACTCTTTGTGAGTTTTATTATGTAAGATTTTACCTTCCATTACAATTTCAGCTCCCGATGGGACAAGCATTCCAGAATAGGGACACTCGGCTAATCGAAGTTTTCCGCCCAGAATGGAATTTGCGATATTAAGTTCATCTTTTCCCCAATCTGCTTGATATGCTCCTGCAATAGAAACAGCAGGATGAACACCAATAGTAATTGCAACTTTAAGATCTTTTTTTTGCTTTTTTGAATTCATAAAAGATTGATGAAGATCTCTTCCTTCAACCATTCTAACTGAGAAATGTTTTTTGTCCAATGGCATCAGTCTATGAAACGAAGAATTCTGTGTTCTCATTTCTGGGTTTTTTACATAAATTATTGATGAGGTGATAAAAGGTCCTGATTCTTTTTCAAAGTGAGTAACTATAGGTAAAACTGAGGCGTCTGATGATTGATTTTCCATAAATTGGCCCTTTAAGATTATTTTAGGTTTTTTGGCATGTTCAATTGCATGAATTATTTTTTCATGAATGCTACATTCTTTAGTACCTACTGCTTGGGCAAATCTGGCCCTGGTTCCTACTAGATTCGAAACTAATCTGAATTTTTTTCCTTTAATTTTTTCAAATAGCAAAGCAAAGGAACCGTCAGCTTTTGCAGTTAGAGCCGCAATTTCGTATTTGGTGGATACAGAACGTTTAACGGTTTTAAGATCTCTAGTCTTTTTCAATGCTCCAAGGTAGCTTCGTAAATCGGTCAAGATTGTATCATTTCCATTATTTCACCGATCAAAATTTTTGCGGCTTCGTTTCCAAGTTCTCTTTCAGCATAAAGAGAAACAACAGCAATTCCTCTAATAGAAGTAGATATTTGTTCCGCAGTTAATTTTAAAAAAAGAGAATCAGTTTTTGCACGAATCACAGTAGCTGTAGTTGCCATAGGTCCAGAGCCTATGGATACTACCATAGAGCCAATTTTTTGCCTACCTTCACTAATAGAAACAAAATTCCCATTATCAAAAGAAAGTATATGAATGAAAAATTTTCGATCGCCTACGTCAACGGTTTTTTGTGTATACTCCGCAGTAGACATCAATGAGCTTCGACTAAACTTATGCCTTTATTGCTATCGCTTCAGCCTGTCTTTGGATTTTAGTATCAGCTTCTACTCTTGCTCTGAGTTTGGCTTTGTACTTTAGGTTTCGAGGCTTGGTTCGGAGTCGATAACCACAACATGGACACCATAATCCTTCCCATTTGATGAATATTTCACAAATTTGACATCGTCTCTGTCCAGAAGCATATCTTCCGGTTCCTACTGGCTTTTGAGCCTTATATCGAACACAAATTCCTTTACAAGTCATTTTTTCATCAATTCCTTAAGTAATTTAGTATAACATTCACAACTATTTAAGGATCGATCGATAATTTCTATAATATTTCTATACTTTTTTTGTAAAAATTTCATTGATCGTTCATTTTTTAAAAACAGATTTCAGATAACTATGAAAAAGACTATAAATATTTACCTATTATTCTGAAGATCGTATTTTTTGAAATTTTCATAATTAAATCCTTAAAACAATAAAAATTTTCAAAACCGATGAACTTTTTTCTCGTTTTTTTTATCCCGTTCTTGAAAGTGGTAAAATAAAATGTCGAGAACCTTCTCTTTGGGTAATGTATTTTGCTGACATCATATCTCGTTTTCCTCGCTGATTGTAATTCTTTACTTTAAGTGATGTTTTCCGTTCATCTACAAATTCCAATTCAAAATCTGAACAATATCTCAGATTAAGTAATTCAGTGATTTCTTTTGCAAGATTCATGTTGCCATTGCCTATTTTTACAATTTTTCTATCTGCTCGAAGCTCGGCAAGAATTTTTGCTATATGCATTACTAATTCTTCAATTGAGGTAAAAATTGATCTTTCAATCTCTTGTCCATAATAAAAAACAGAAAGTCCAGTCCTAAGACCTGGATCAATCCCAAATACTAACTCATTTTTTTCTATACCTACTTTTAATTTTTGAATCATTAGGCCTTGAATGACTACAAGATCTTTATCAATAATTTCTTCATGAAGCATAGGTTTTTGAGAAATTTTAGGAGTCTCTTTACAGGTAGTTAAGATCAAATGCCCTTCATAGGAATTTATCTCCTCTGGAAGAAGTGAATCATATTTTAATTTTAGGGCATTAAGGGCCTTGACGAATTTATAATAAGGTCTACCATAAGTTGTCGCAATTCCAATACGAGTTTGTTTTAAGGGTAGGATAATTTTGCAATCTTCAAGTGAAATTTAGGTTTATGCCTTGAGAACAGTTGACACAACATGGTCAACGGCTTCATTAAATTTAGTATCAATTTTATTTTGTACATCCTTTAGATTCACATCTCCAAAAGTCAAAATTCTTTGAGATTCAGATTTGGCCGTTTCTTTAGCTTCAGTAATTATTGTCTCAGCCTCTTTTGTAGCCATTTGAATCACCTGTTCACGTAATTTGTCGATTTCTTTTTGGGCTTTTTGATTTAGCTGCTTTTTCATATCGGCTAGATTCTCATTTAGAGAATCAATATCAGATTCTAGACCAGAAAGAGCCTTGATAATTTTATCAACAGTTCCGGGTGCAGCTGTGGATGCTGGAATCTCTTTTGCCAGAGTTTTTGAAGAGTTTTTTGAACCCTTTAATTTCATGGTAAAACAAAACCTCCAAATCCAATAATTAAATCCTTCAGTTCGCCATTGAATTTCCTATTAAGCAATCTTTTAAATTGCGAAAAAATATTTTGAATCTCTGGTCATGGGGAAAATAATACTATTTGCAATTATTCCATTAATTCTCTCACTTGGAATTGTTTCTACGTTGCCGTTTATTGATGCATTACAAAAAAATGATGATGAAACTGAATTGCATGTCTCCTATGGGAGTTATACTAGATTTGAAATCGATAAATTTGATGCTGAACAAATCTCCACTACAGATTTGGGTAACCTTGATGTTTTACTAGCTCCCAGTCCTTCTGTTCCTCAACCAAAACAATACATGAGTTTGCATATTTTCTTTTTACAACCTGATACACGACATCCAATAAATCATATTGATTACAAAGCTTTTATTTTAAAAGATGGTGATGAAGTGTATTCATCATCAGGTCCTGTTCATACTCATTCAGGTCAGGATACAGTTTCATACAAATTTCTTACTGCAGGAAAATATCAAGTCAAAGTTTCTGTATTAGGTGTTGATTTTGTAGATGTTCCAGTTGAGACTGCATTGTTTTCATTAGTTGTTGGGAAAGTGGAAGATGAGAAACCTGCACAAACTAGTCAGTCATCTAAAATGCCTGACACCACTCAACAAACTAAAACTAAAATTCCAGATTGGGTAAAACAGGTTGCCGAATTTTGGGTTGCTGATCAAATAGATGATTCTGGTTTTGTGCAAGTAATTGAATATCTGGTTCAACAAGGAATCATTTCAATTCCATATGCTGAAGCTCCAGAAGGAGAAGCTGCTATTGGCATTCCAATTTGGATAAAGTCTAGTGCTGAATTTTGGATAAAAGGAAATATTTCAGATGATGAATTTGCCATAGGACTTGAATGGTTAATAAATAATGGAATAATCCGAGTATGATATTCTTTAAATTGGGAAAAATATCGTACGGGTCTGTGAAGGGATTTCTTGTTTTTGCTTTGATTCCTTTAATTCTTTCAATTGGAATTGTTCCAGCAATTCCATTTAGTGCTGGAGTAGATATTCCTCATTTATTACCAGTTTGTATTGACAAAGTTTGGATTGAAAGTATCAACGGCAGAATTG
>Ga0209997_10000611_pt1 | contig 12113 bp, 9 predicted proteins | sample CR04metaG_FD_182079 | JGI IMG/M metagenome (GOLD analysis project Ga0209997, IMG submission 182079) | Deep subsurface microbial communities from Mariana Trench to uncover new lineages of life (NeLLi) - CR04 metaG (SPAdes) (version 2) | ecosystem: Environmental > Aquatic > Marine > Ocean trench >...
TCGAAACTCAAATAGCCGTCGAACAATTTCTCTATCGCCAGGCAGAAATTATCGACGAACAACGCTGGGACGAATGGCTTGCCTTGTTCACTGAAGACGGCAAATACTGGATGCCGGCCGAGGCGAACCAGGAAATCGCCGATGGAGTGCCAAATATTTTCTACGAAGATTTATTTCTCATGGAAATGCGCATCAAACGGCTTCTACACCCCTTGGCCCATTCGCAAGTACCCGTACAACGCCTTAGCCGTGTCGTTTCTAACGTCGTCATCGAAAGCGAAGATGCGAGCTCTGGGGATACTGTCGTCCGCTCAAAATTCTTCCTCGAAGAATTCCGCCTGGAAGAACAACGCTTTTTCAGTGGCAAATATCGCCACACGCTCGTCAAAACCAATGATGGCTATAAGATCAAATTGCAGCGTGTCGACATCACCAACGTTGAAGGGCCGTTCGGCTATGTGATGCAGACCTTCCTGTAGATACACATCGACAACCCGGAAAAGCCCCGGCCCCCAGCAGTGGGGTTTTATTTCACTCCCGGCTGTAACTCCCTGGCACGAATCGAATATGCAGCGAAGCCCGCCACCACCAAGGGCAATGCAAAAAATACAAAATTTGTCGCCGTGGACCATTGCAAAGCGATCATGATGCCGCCGAGATAGGGACCGATGATGGCACCGATGCGGCCCACGCCGATGGTCCAGCCAATTCCTGTAGTCCGTAACTCGGTCGGATAGATTCGTGCCGCCACCGCATAAAGGCCGATGAACCCGCCCATGACAAAAAATCCAATCAGAAAACAGACGCTCAGCAATAACGGCACGCTTTGCCCGACGAACCCGTACAGTCCAACGCATCCGGTACCTAGCAGCAGGAACGTCAGGATCAGCGGGCGCAGGCCACGCGTGCCGGAAAGGTAGCCGAGTGTCGGGATGCCGATGACGGCTCCCGCATTGACCATCAGTCCTGCCAGGATTCCCTGCTCCAGCGGCAGGCCAGCATCGACGACGATCGTTGGCACCCAGCTAAAGATAAAATAGACGGTCAGCGAGTTCAGAAAAAAGGCCAGCCAGAGCCGCAGCGTGTTGTTCCGGCGCGCCATGCTGAGCAGTGCCATCACGCCGCCGGAGGTTTCCGTTGCCGGCGCCGGTGGCAGCGCATCCAGCGGTGCGTACTCGAGGCCGTGCAATATTCGATTGATCCTGTCCAGCGCTTTCGCCGGTTGCTTCTGTGCCAGGAACACCAGTGACTCGGGCAGCCAAAGGGCCACGATGGGAATCATCAATGCGCCCAACACTGCGCCGCCGAAAAATAGGGCGCGCCATCCGAAATCGGGCAGGAGCCAGGCGGCGATCAGGCCGCCCAGGGTCCCACCGACCGGATAGCCTGCCTGCAGCAGGCCAATGGTCAGGTTGCGCTGCCGGTCCGGTGAGTATTCGGCGACCATCGAGGTCAGGCTTGCAAGCATGCCGCCGATACCGAGGCCCGTTAATGCCCGGGCAGCAATCAGCTGTGGTACGGACCCGGACAGGCCCGTTACTGCCATCATGACCGAAATCGCTACGATGCAAATCAGGATCATCGCCCGCCGCCCGATGCGGTCGGCGAGCGGTGCAATGAACATCGCACCAAGCGCCATGCCGACCAGGCCGGCGCTGAAGACCAGGCCGAGCGCCGCAGGTTGTATCGCCCATTCGTCAGCGATCGGCGGCGCGGCGAAAGCAATGGCCAGAACATCGAAGCCATCCAGGATGTTGAGCATGCAGCAGATGCCGATTACGGATACCTGCAATTTTTTCACCGGATTATTGTCGATGAGTTCTCGAATGTTCATAGGAGATCAGTCCGTTGCCTGAAAACAAATTCTCGTCTGGCAAACTATATTAGTTTACTTGCACGAAAAATATCTTTCCTTGTACACACATTTTTTCATGGACAGTTAAATATACGGAGGCCCTCGCTGGCGGCGACGAGCGCGCCGTCGTCGTTCGAACCAACGCATACCAGTCGCATGTGATGCAAATGGCCCAACTTGCAGCCATCGCTGCCGTTTCCGCATGGACTGAACGCCGCTTTTCTTTTATATTCTTTTGATTGTTGTCGTATTCTGGCAACAGATGCAGTGCGGCACTACAGGCGGAAATCATATCATGCGTCGTACAACTACTAGCACATCTGTCGTTGCGCTCGGTGTCGCTCTTTCGATGCTGCCGCCTACCTGCCTGCCCAGGGAAAAATGGTACGTGTCCGCCGGCTAGCAGTTTTGAGCACGCTGCGACGGGGCACTGATACGCTGTTTGTCGTGCTGGATATCGGTCTCGTCATTTCGTTGTATCGATTCGGTGAGAAATAGGAGCGCAAGTAGTGAGGAAGATTGCGATCATCGGCGCCGGGCAGGCGGGTCTGCTCGCGGCCCATGCCCTCCACCAGCAGGGATACGACGTCACGCTGTACTCCGACAAGACAGCGGAGGACTTTCTTACCAAGACACGGCCAACTGGTACCGCCGCTCGCTTCCACATGTCGCTCGAGTTCGAACGCGAACTCGGGCTAGAGCACTGGGGGGACGTGGCGCCTCGCGGTGACGGCGTGCATCTGCACTTCTGTCGCAAAAAGGGCAACGTGTTTCTGACCCTGCTGGGTCGTCTGGACGATTATTACCTGGCGATTGATGTCAGATTGCAAAGCGCTACGTGGATGCACGAGCTCACAGAGCGGGGTTGCCGGATCGAGATCGAGAACATTACGATCGACCGGCTCGAAGAGATCGCGGCCGAGAACGATTTGAGTATCGTGGCCGCGGGAAGGGGAGAGATACAGGAACTCTTCCCGCGCGACGAGGCGCGCAGCAGTTACGATAAATACCAACGCTTCCTGGCCATGGTCTGTGTGCACGGGATCCCCATGGAATTCGACTATGCCCCGTACTACCGGCCGGTGAAGTTCAATTTCTTCGCCCCGCACGGAGAATGTTTCTGGGTGCCCTGGTATTCGATGAATAAGCAGCAATCCTGGAGCCTGGTATTCGAGGCCAAGGATGGCGGCCCCATCGACCGCTTTCGCGAAGTTAAATCCGGCCAACAGGCACTCGATCGAGCCAGGGAAGTGATTAAGGATATGACGCCCTGGGATTACGAGTGGATAAAGGATGCGGAACTCTGCGACGAGAATTCATGGCTGGTCGGTAGTTTTGTACCGCAGGTTCGACAAGTGGTCGGGACACTCCCGTCGGGGCGAAATGTAATCGCCCTCGGTGACACCGCGCATTCTCTGGACCCGATCGGGGGTCAGGGGGCAAACAACGGCAACAAGATGACGCGCAATCTCGTCGAATGTGTGCTGCAGCGGGAGGACCAACCCTTCGACGCGGACTGGATGCGGGGCACGTTTGATCGTTTCTGGGAACGACACCGCTACATCGACATGTTCAATAACACGCTGCTCGAGCCCCTGACTGACGCTGGAAAAATTCTGCTGTTAGCGCAGTACGGCAGCACGGCCGAAGCCGGGAACGATAGCCCTCAACAAAAGGTCGCCAACGCCTTCGTTAGCAATTTCAATGATCCGATCGAGCTAACAGAGGCCTTCCACGACAACGCCAAGGCCAGGCAGGTCGTGAAAGAGGCGTTCGGATCGTCGTACTGGCCGGTGCTCCGCGGCGGGCTGGGCATCGCCAAAGCGCAGCTTTTACAGATGCTCGGCAGACCCGGGGGTCATCCGGGAACCTGAAGATTGATCGGCAATCATTATTGTCACGCGATGCCCACGTCACAGGGGCTAGGAAGTTCATAGCAAGTGGTTGAATGTAAAGAGAATAAACCGTTCCGTTTAGGTGCATGGTCGAACTTTTATACGCCAGCAAAAACAATTGCATATGTGGTTCGGGCACAAGGCGGGCTACAAGGTGTTGTCCGTGATTGATCTAGCACACAGTCGACGTGTGTTCGGAATATTGAAAGCATCGAAATAGAGAGCACTGTCCCGGAGGGACAGCAGTCGACTTGGATACTCCAACGAGTGTGGCGAATTGAGAACACGTAAACATCAGTCCGTAAATTTAGTGTGACTCTCGGCCAGATTAATTTTCCCGGCCGCAAAAAAATACAGGTCGTTAAAGGGCCACAGACGACGACCGGTCAGACATAAGAGGGCGTAGCACTTGGATGTATCTCGCGTAATAAGCGAAGGCAAGATGTCTCCGTTTCAGCTGAAGGCTGTTGCCGTGTGCCTGATTATCAATATGCTCGATGGATTCGATGTTTTGGCGATTGCGTTTGCGGCACCGGCAATAGCAAGCGATTGGTCCTTACCGCCGGTCGAACTCGGTATTCTTTTCAGCGCCGGGCTTGCCGGCATGATGACTGGATCGATTTTCGTCGCGCCACTGGCAGATCGCCACGGACGCCGCACGCTTATTTTGATTTGTCTGATTATCATCAGTATTGGCATGTTGGCTACCGCCGCGACACAGAATCTCACGCAAATCATATTCACGCGACTCGTAACCGGAATTGGTGTAGGCAGCATGCTGCCCAGCCTTAACACTATGGTCGCGGAGTACAGCTCAGATCGGAGGCGTCGGCTAGCTGTCAGCTTCTTGCAGGTGGGTTATCCTGTCGGCGCGATTGTTGCAGGCGTTGTTTCTGTTTATCTCATTAATCGATTCGGATGGCGCTCTGTTTTCGTCTTCGGTGGTTTCTTATCCATTCTGATGCTGCCACTGGTCTATTTTCGGTTGCCCGAATCTCTCGATTTTCTACTCAACCGTCAGCCCCGGAATGCGTTGCGTCGTGTCAATACGTTGCTGCGGCAGCTGCGTCAGCCCGAGGTCAGTGGATTGCCGCAGCTCACCGATGAAAATGCCAATATTTCGGGATTTTCTGTTCTGACATCATCGACGTATCGGGCCCGAACGTTATTTATATGCGTTGCCTTCCTGATTACCTTGAGCGCCTGGTATTTCGTTATCAATTGGACACCCAAAATACTTGTCGATGCCGGACTTTCTCTCAATGCGGGAATTTCAGGAGGGCTGCTTATCAGCGTTGGGGGTGTCGCCGGAGGATTGTCGCTGGGTTTCCTGTCAACGCGGTTCCGGCTTCGTCGGCTGGTTGCAACATTCATGTTATCAGGCGCCGTCGTAATGACGTTATTCGGCCAGCTCGACACACAACTTTCAACAATGCTGGTAACGGCATTCGCTTTAGGATTCTGTCTCGCCGGTGCGATGATTGGTCTGTATGCGATTGTTGCAGACGCCTACCCGGCGGCGGTCAGATCGACCGGGACTGGCTGGGCCATCGGTGTCGGACGACTCGGCGCAGTGAGCGGTCCCTATGTTGCCGGATTGTTGATTGCTGCCGGGTGGGATCGGGCACTCTATTTTTTCGCGTTGGCTATACCATTGGTTGTGGCCATGATACTCGTCTTGCGGTTACCGGGTCGCCGATCAGGTCCTGCGGTTCAAACGCAAGGCAGACGAAATTTCGAAAAAAAAGTCCAATAACGGAAAAAATCATCAGCATCGATGGGTGTGTAGCGCCATCTAATGAATGCATCGTAAAGGGTAATTCGTCGCGTTATTCGGCTTGATGTGAGAAGTTACTCTTCTAATTGAGGAGACTACCCGTGCGTATCGCGGTACTCGGAGGTGGACACGGCTGTTACGCGGCCGCAGCGGACCTGAGCGAACAAGGCCACAGAGTGAGCCTGTGGCGACGCAACGCCGCCGACTTAGCCCCTGTTATCGAACATGGGTCGATAGAGCTTAAGGACATCGATGGCCGGCGCAACATCTCAGTCGACCTTGCGACGGCGGACATTGGAGAAGCCGTCTGCAATGCAGAACTTATTCTGATTCCGTTGCCGGCGTTTGCGCAAGTCGACATCGCCAAGGCTGTCGCGCCACACCTTAGCGACGGTCAGGTCATCTTTCTGCCGCCGGGTACATTCGGCAGCTATGTCATGGCCCGAGTTATCCGCGATTGTGGTCAGCCGGCAAGGATCAGTATTGCCGAGACCGGCACCCTGCCGTACCTGGCACGCAAACACGGTGCGCGGGAAATTGCCATCACTATCCGTGCGACGCGCTTGCCCACCGGTGTATTCCCGGCTCAGGACAGCGAGCGTGTCTTCGCAATCTTGAAAAAAGCGTACCCATCGGTCGAACCGATCGAAGACGCCTTGTCGGGTGCGCTAATGAACGCAGGACCGATTATACATCCGCCCTTAATCATCATGAACGCCGGGCCCCTCGAGCATTTTCCGGAATGGGACATACATAACGAGGGGACGCAACCGTCGATTCGCCGCGTCACCGATGCGCTGGATCAAGAACGAATCGCACTGCGCGAAGCACTGGGCTACGCACCGTATCACTTTCCGCTACGAGACCATTACGAAACGGATCAATGGATGTACGGAGACGCCCACAAGGCCCTGGTCGACAGCGGCGACTGGCGCGAAAACATCAAGCTGACATCCCATCGGTATATGCGCGAGGATCTCGAAATGGGTTTAGGGTTCCTCGTTTCCGTTGCTGAATGGGCCGAGGTACCCACTCCGATCGCGTCGGGCATGTTGGCAATGGGTTCTGCGGTTTGCGGTACGGATTTCCGGGCAGGAGCGAGGACGTTGGAGGCACTCAACCTCGCCTCCCTCGATCGCGGTGAGCTTTCGCGGCTGCTCAATAGCGGCCTAACATGACCGGCCAGGCAACTATTTGTGCGCTCGGCGCGGGCCGCATGGGACAAGGCATCGCCCACGCCTTCGCCTACGCGGGCCATCCCGTGCAACTAGTCGATTTGAAACCACGCGACGCGTCTGAGTCCCGCGCCCTTCAAAACCAGGCAATGGGCGAGATTCGCGCCAACCTGGCCACATTGGCGGAATTGCGAGTTTTTTCGGGCAAACTTATCGAGCCGATCATGAAGCGTATCCAGTTTGTGTCCGCAGACCAGATCGCTGATCACCTGGGTCGCGCTGATTTCGTATTTGAAGGCGTACCAGAAGTGATGGCCGCAAAGCGCGAGGCTTTCGCGACCGCCGCGCAGCACCTGCGCGACGATGCTGTTATAGCGTCGACGACATCGACGTTCGTATCCACTGACCTCGCGAAGTACGTGCCAAATCCCGGCCGATTCCTAAACGCCCATTGGCTGAATCCCGCGTTCTTGATTCCCCTGGTCGAGTTATCTCCTCACGCAGGAACCGAAGAGCGCGTCGTCGAACGGGTGCAGCAGTTGTTGCAGAGCATTGGTAAGGTACCGGTCGTGTGCGCTGCCGTCCCTGGCTACATCGTCCCCAGGTTTCAGGCACTGATCATGACCGAGGCGGCGCGAATGATTGAACAAAATGTCGCCACCGCAGAAGATATCGATCGCGCCACACGGTTTGGGTTCGGGATTCGATACGCGAGTATGGGTGTTGTCGAATTCATCGACTACGGCGGCAACGATATTCTCTACTACGCAAGCGAGTACCTTGCTGAGGCATTGGGTGACGAACGCTATCGGGCTCCCGACATCGTCGCCCAATACATGCAAGAGGGTCGTAACGGGTTGCGCGACGGACGCGGCTTCTACGATTGGAAAAACCGCGATATGGACCAATATCGGCGTGACGCCTTGCAACGACTGATCGACCTTATCAGGCTGCAGGACCTGCTGCCCAAGCCGGTAGACAACTAATCGGCGCTCGCCTTCATGAGCGCGACGAATTGCCGGCCCCCGAGTACAGCACCGACGCTGAGCAGCAGCATGCCGACCGAGATACCGGCGTCGCGGGACAGACCCGCGTTGACGAGAATCTTTGCGGGCCAGTTGATGACAAAGTACTATGGGAACTCGCCGCAGTTATCAAAAAATAGTAACCTAGGCATATCACAAGACAGCATTGTGTTACATATGTGCTCGTAATGCATTGCGCACAAATCTGAGGGGGAATAGTGATGGCTCAATCAGGCTTCCATAATAAAATCAAATTCATAACGCTGGAAAGGGGTTTTATCTTTCTAATCGTGCTTTCGGTTGCGGCGTCATTTCTCGTATTTCAGCCTGCATTTGCACAAGATCGCGAAAGCGGTGTCAGTGCGTTAATGGAGGAAATAATCGTAACCGCCAGAAAACGCGAGGAAAATTTGCAGGATACACCCGTTGCAGTATCTGCCTTTAGCGGTGAAAGTCTGGAGGCACGCGGAATTCAGAAGATCGATGATATTGCCTATATCACGCCCAACATGACATTCGATAACATTAATACCAATGGCGGTGGCGGTAATAGCGCAGCCATCTTTCTTCGCGGCGTCGGCCAGCGAGATTTCATACCTTCTGCTGACCCGGGTGTCGGTCTCTATGTGGATGGTGTTTATTTTGCCCGAAGTGTGGGTTCAGTCCTGGACCTGATCGATGTTGAACGGGTGGAAGTATTACGAGGGCCCCAGGGCACACTGTTTGGGCGTAATACGACCGGTGGTGCGGTGGCAATTTACACCGTGAAGCCACATGACCAATTTGAAGGTAAAATCCGTGTGAGAGCGGGAACCGATAACAGACTGGATGTAGTGGGCAAAGTGAATGGTGCCCTGACGGACAATCTCTTCGCCAGTGCAACCTTCGGCAGCTTCAACCAGGACGGTTTTGTGGTTAATCTGATTGACGGCCAGGATACCGGTGACGATGATACCCTCGCGTTTCGTGGTGCTTTGCGTTGGCTGGTGAACGATGAGATGGAAATCAATTTTAGTGGCGACTATTCCCGTGACAGGGAAAATGGTCAGGCACGTGTGCTGTCACGGGATGCTGGCCGCGCTATAAACTTTATCCCACCTGATCCTACCAACCCGGCATCAACGGGGAATGGCCCAACGCAGCACAATTTTTTTCTGGGAGCGAATAGTCCTTTTAATTCCCCTACACCACCATTCCCACTGATCAATGTTCCCAGTCTAAGGCAGTTCAATACTTGTGATGCTGTAGCCCCGGTGCCTGGACTTGTTGAGGGAACCGACCCCGGTTGCGTGAATGCCAACAACGTAGCCCTTGGGCAGAATACCGGAACCGACCCCACCTTTTCTAATCATGATGTCTATGGTGTTTCGGTCACCATTGACTGGGCGATTGGGGACAATCTGGACCTCAAGTCCATTACTGCCTACCGCGATGTGGATAGTTCCTTTGCTCATGATGGCGATAGCACGCCTTACTTTTTGTCCTGGGTAAGGGATGAAATCTATGAGCAGAGTCAGTTCTCCCAGGAACTGCATTTACTCGGTAACTCATTTGATGATCGACTCAACTGGATCGTGGGGGCCTTTTATTTCACGGAAGATGGTAACAACTTCAACCCTGTGGATTTTGCTGCGATTGATATCGAAAGTGGTGGTAGATTCGACCACGAAAGTCAGGCGATCTTTGCTCAGGGTACCTTTGACGTCACGGACAAGTTTCATCTGACCGCCGGCATTCGCTACACCGATGACACCAAGGATTTTATCGTCGACCCGGGCATTCAAACAGCAAAACCCATTCTTGCTCCGCCGGGACCCGCGTCAGGCGTAGTACTGATTGACCCAGGGACCACGACACTGAAGGCCGATGAATGGACCCCCATGGTGAGTATTTCTTATGACTGGAATGACCAGATCATGGGTTATCTCAGCTATTCGGAAGGTTTCAAGAGTGGTGGGGTGCAGCAACGTAATGCCGGTATATTTGGTCCTCAAGCGCCCACTTACGATCCGGAATTCGTCGAATCTATTGAAGTCGGATTCAAATACAGCAGTGCGGGCGGCAATTTTGTCCTGAATGCGGCCGCCTTCTTCGCTGACTACACCGACATTCAATTGGAAACCCTGGCACCAGAGGGCATTGCACCACAGCTTGATAATGCCGGTACAGGTGAGATCAAGGGTATCGAACTGGAATCGCGCTGGTCTCCCATGGAAAGCTGGTTTTTCGAAGGCTCAGTGGGATATCTCGATGCCACGATTACCGAATCTGATCCTTCCGTTTCGAATTCCGGTGGTCCGAGTGCCGGTGACGTCTTACCACAGGTCCCAGAGTGGACAGCAGCTGCCTCTGCCATCAGGGAGTTCGACCTGAGTGGCAGCGGAATGCTGACCGCACGAGTGGATTATTCCTATCGTAGCAAGGTGTTTTTTGCCCCCGACAATGACCCATTCAGTGTGCAGGATTCCTTCGGGCTGCTAAACGCGAGCGTTGCCTGGAACAGTGCTGATGACAAGTATGGCCTGATCCTCCATGCCTATAACATTACTGATGAACGTATTATCCTCTACACAGAAGCGTCCGGATCATCGGGAACTCAGAACGATATCCTGGCCCGTGATTTTGCCTGGTATTTGACCGCCGAATATCGCTTCTAAATGTAGCTGATATTTAGACGCCGTTTTGGAGCGGCATCTCATCAAAAGATCGCCAACGCCTTCGTCAGCAATTTCAATGATCCGATCGAGCTAACAGAGGCCTTCCACGACAACGCCAGGGCCAGGCAGGTCGTGAAAGAGGCGTTCGGATCGTCGTACTGGCCGGTGCTCCCGCGGCGGGCGCGGCATCGCCAAAGCGCAGCTTTTACAGATGCTCGGCAGACCCGGGGGTCATCCGGGAACCTGAATGTCCAGCTGGGTTATGTCGCAAGCCGCACACCGCGGTAAACTGCCCGCTGTTTCCTTGCAGGGGGCTTGCCACGCCTATTGATCCGGGGCAAAGAGGCCTGTATCCTACGCGGCGCGTGATCTAGCGAGGTGGTTGGTCGCAGTGTTTGTACGAAGCGCCCCCCGCTACCAATCCCCAAGAAGCCTCGTTTCGACGAGGCTTTTTGCATATTTGGGCAATGCATCAAATTATGCTACTTGTTGCGTGTTGCGCAACACGCTATAATGCGGTAGTGATCAAGTCGTTCAAGCATAAAGGCCTGCGCAGATACTACGAAATCGGAAGCAAGGCAGGTATCCAGGCCAAACACGCTGGTCGACTTCGGTTGCAGTTAGCGGCTCTCGATACCGCCCGAGCAGTCGAGGATATGGACGTGCCAGGGTATCGGCTCCATCCTCTTAAAGGTCGAGCGAAGAATCGATGGTCAATATGGGTCAGCGGTAATTGGAGACTGACCTTCGAATTCAAAGACGGAAACGCCTACGTATTGGACTACGAGGACTATCACTGATGACTATGCATAATCCCCCGCACCCGGGCGAATTTATCCGGGAGACATATATCGAGCCATTCGATATCAGTATCAGGTCGTTGGCTGAGAATTTGGGTGTCGCCGCTTCTACCTTGGCGCGCATTGTCTCGGAGCGCAGCGCGGTAAGCCCTGAGATGGCTTTGCGCTTGTCAAAGGCGCTGGGCCGATCTCCTGAGAGTTGGCTGGCCATGCAGGACAATTATGATCTCTGGCAGGCCAGAAAGTCTGCAAATCTCTCGAAGGTTCGGAAGATCCCGTTTGAAGCGACTGCATAAGGGCGAACTGGCGCGCATAGGGCACAACGGCGGGTAATCAGCACGTATTAAGCTACTTCAGCCGAATCTTTGTCGGGACTGTAGGAACAGAGCAAATCACGCCCCCGCTACCAAACGAATAAGCCGGCCCTTTGAAGGGCCGGCTTCTTTTAATTGGCTTGGCACGGCCGAATTGATCCTGCGAGTAAGGCACGCTCCGCGATGCATCGCGCCGCGACATACCGAGCATTACCTCTGCTTCTCTAATCCGGCTTTAGACGCCGATAATCCTGACTTCCTGCAATGCTGGACGCTGCACATTCGAAAATACTCCGTCGTCAGTCCTAAATCTGTGAATTGGCGACATCAAGTGCTTGATATTCCTGTGTTAGGTTGACGAAGCATGGTTTTGCCGATCACGAAATCGTGCAGGGAGATAATCGATGTCAGCGGCAGGTACGATGACACCCTTGAATCCAGACGCCAAGACACTCTTCGCAGAGTTCGGCGTGCGGATGGGCGCAGCTGGCCTCGACGTGTTTATCCCGTTGTTTGTGGCAGATGTAATTGACCTGACCATTATTGATCAAGAGGTGACCGCTCTTGCCGCTCTGTTGCTGTATTTTTCTCTTTTCTGGTCGAGTCCAATGCGAG
>Ga0209997_10000614_pt1 | contig 12095 bp, 18 predicted proteins | sample CR04metaG_FD_182079 | JGI IMG/M metagenome (GOLD analysis project Ga0209997, IMG submission 182079) | Deep subsurface microbial communities from Mariana Trench to uncover new lineages of life (NeLLi) - CR04 metaG (SPAdes) (version 2) | ecosystem: Environmental > Aquatic > Marine > Ocean trench...
ATTTGTATAGACATCTTTTTGTAAAGAAAATGAAGTAACTATTGCATATGCAGGATTAATCATTATAAAAAAGAGCAAAATTACAGCGAAAAATGATATTTTTCTATACAATGAAGTCAATATACTAAATACATTATTAAAAAATGCGTATAAGTTGTTCTAGTGAATATTTCCAACTATTTTCATCAGGAACTTTTTTTACTCTGGATTGGAGAGGGTATTTGATTTTGATTTACACCTCATTTGATAATATTGGTTTAGTCAAAGTACTTTCTTTTTTAAAATCACACAAAGCAGAATATCTTTCTGGCCAAGATCTAAGTGATGTATTAAAGATTAGTAGAGTTGCAGTATGGAAACATGTCAAACGAATTAAAACATTAGGATACAAGATAGAAGCAAAGCAAAACCTTGGATACAAACTGGTTGAAGATACTGAGCTTTTATTGCCTTGGGAGATTACAGATGGACTTAAGACAAAGATTATCGGTAAACGAGTTTATTATTTTGATAATATTGATTCTACACAAAATTTTGCATCATCAATTGCACAAAACCCAAAAGAAAATGGTACAATAATCATTTCAAAAAAACAATCGGGTGGAAAAGGTAGAATGAATAGAAAATGGATTTCTCCAAAAGGAGGATTATGGTTTTCTATAATTTTACATCCCAAATTTGATGTCTCACTTGTAACAATTTTTCCACTTGCATCCTCATTGGCATTAGCTAACACAATAGAAAAAATGCTTGGTAAAAAACCCGAATTAAAATGGCCAAACGATGTAACACTAAAAAATAAAAAAGTGGCAGGGATGATAGTTGATTTATCTTTAGCGTCTAATAATATTGAAAATTTAATTCTAGGGGTCGGGATAAATTTTAAAATTGATTCAGTACAGTTGGAAAAAATTATTAAAAAAACGAAAAACTATTACGGGGCAAGCTCACTGGTTTCTAAAGTTGAAAATAAAAATCCAGTTAAGTTTATGCAAGATTTTCTAGTCGAGCTTGAAAGGGTTTGTGAAGTGTTAGAACAAGGTAATTTTAAAAAAATAATCAATGATTGGACAAAAAAATCATCAACTATCGGAAAAAAAGTAATAGTTTCTACTTCTTCAGGAAAAATTAATGGAAAAGCCATAAGAATTGATAATGATGGAGCACTTGTAATATCTCAGGGAAAAAAGACTCGTAGAATTTTAGTTGGAGATGTAGTATAGTCTTAAGATTACCTTCTAGATTTTCTTGATTTACGCCTACGAGATTTTGCCTTTGTTTTTCTTTTTCTAGATTTTCTTTTGAGAATCCTTTTTTTCTTAACTTTCTTTTTCGGTTTTTTTCTTGATTTAATTCGGGATTTTAGACTAGTTATATTGCCTTTAATTTTAGATATTGATGTAACTAGATTTTCTAATTCGTCTGTGTATTCTTCGTACGTAATTAGTAGTTTAGATTTTTCCTCATTTGATTTTTTGAGATATTCATTTGATCTTAACATATTTGTAGTATCGATGAATTCTGGCAATGGTTTTTCATCTTTGTTAATTTCAGACAGTTCTATTTTTATTTGAATAATTTGATTTTGTAACTCGTTTATTTTGCTTGTTGACATTTTCTACAAGTAATTCAAATCAACTATATTGATTTAATCTTTTATGAAAAACAGTTATGGTTCAGTAAAACCTGTACTATGATCCCATGTAGCAAGATATTTTGGAGTAATTTCAAGTATTATTGAAACCCCTTTTTTTACTCCGTCCATTAAAAATTTTGCAACTTCATTTTCTAAATTTCCAGTGTATTTTATCATAATTTTTTCTGCAATTGGAATGTTTACATTAATGTCATCAGAAATCTTAGCGGTTCCTTTTCCACGTACACCCTTGTAAGGCATTTTTTCATCATCAATGCAAAAATAAATCGAGTTCCTATTCTTGATATTAGTTGCTTTTTTTGCTGTTTTACTAGTTTCAACATATAATTTTTCGTTCTCATACAAATACCAAACAGGATGAACATTTGGTTCACCTTTATCATCAATTGTGCCTAATAGTAAATTCAGTTTACTGTTAGAAAGAAAATCAATTGCTTGCTCTTCTGTAAATTTAGATCCAAATCCAGGACTTCCATGAACTATTTTCATCGGGTTCTTCTTAGAATTTTCAACAAATTTAATGTTTGGAAAAATGATCAATGAAATGATTTTTCCGATTGTGTGGGAAAAGTTTTAGCTCATATCTAGGGCTCTAGAATGTTTACGAGTATGAGGTCGCTCACCAGAATATCTTCGTCTCATATGACCTGATGGCCTGCCATAGATTAGCTCTATGAACCAAGCCTCATGCTCAATTTCTTCAGCGAGAATATCCTTTGCAATATCATATGTTGTGGGATCTTTCCCTATAGTCATTTTACAGATCTTTTCCCAGTTGACCAGTGCACCTTGTTCGGCTTTGAGGCATTTTTCTAATATTGCCTTTAGATCTGTTTTAGTTGGAGGCAATTGTAAGAATTCACAGCCCGACATTTTGATAAATTCAGTTGCGTCATTAGGAAGTGTTCCCCCCAGCTGGTAGATTCTTTCAATACAGGATTCAAAGTGACTAAGGTCTTCTAATCGTGCATCTTCGATGACGCCTTTGATTCCTTCTCCTTCAATTCCAGTGCAATGAGCCCTCAAATTGGTAAAGTAATAGTATGCAGTAAATTCAACTGATGCATTGTAAATTAGAAGTTTAACTAGTTCATCAATATCCACGCCGTTTTGTTTTAGAACTTGTATACCAACTACATTTGGACCATCTGAATCTGCCATAATTATCGTATTTAGTTCTGATCGATGGGTTATAAAATATTTTCAAAAATCTCATAAAACAAGTGCCTGTCACTAATTTTTATGAATATGAATTTGTGGGTCAGTTGTTTTCCCACACTTTGGACAGTGTAATCTAATGAAATCTTTGCAAATTTCACATCGAATCTCTTGCGACATCTCTAATCCACATGCTCTACAGGACTCGGTTCTCATAAATTACAATTTGATTTTGTAGTATTAAATCAACACAAAATTAGTTAGATCTAATTAGTTAGTCCTAATGTTGTTGTGTTTCATTCTCGTTCTATGAAATGAGAATTAAAATTAGGCTGAGCTACACCTGAATACCATAACACAGTAGGATAAATCCATAATAACTTCGGTAACTAATAATAAGTGTAGAAAAATGTTGAATGACGTAATTACTAAAAGAAAATGTCCAAGTTGTGGTAAACCAAAAATACTTTCTGATGAAAACACTGGAGAACTTTTTTGTGGTTCTTGTGGTTTTGTAATTACTGAAAAAATAGAAGACACTGGTGCAGAGTGGAGATCATTTTCACAAGATGAAGGAAACAGAGCCAGAACAGGGGCTGGTACCTCTATTACCATGCACGACATGGGATTATCAACGGTTATTGGTAGTGTAAACAAAGATGCAACTGGAAAACCCCTATCTTCAGCTATGAGAAGTTCAATTGAAAGACTTAGAACGTGGGATAGTAGAACTCAAGCACACTCTTCCTCTGATAGAAATCTAAGACAAGCGCTAAGTGAAATGGACAAAATCAAAGATAAACTTGCACTATCTAATGCTTTAATTGAAAAGGCAGCATACATTTACAGAAAAGCAATGGAGAAAAAACTAATTCGGGGAAGATCTATCCATGGATTAGTTGCTGCATGTATCTATGCTGCATGTAGAAATACAGAAACCCCAAGAACTTTGGATGATATTGCTAATGGAATAAACATTAGAAGAAAAGATGTTGCAAGATGTTACAGATTAATCTTTAGAGAGCTAGACTTAAAGATTCCAGTGCCTGATCCTCTCAAAGGAGTTTCAAGAATTGCAAGTCTTGCAGATCTAAGCGAGAAAACAAAAAGAAAAGCGGTAAAGATTTTAGGCCAAGCTGCAAAGGTTGGAATGATTGCTGGCAAAGACCCAATGGGAATAGCCGCAGCGGCTTTGTACATTGCATGTATTAGCAATGGAGAAAGTAAATCTCAAAAACAGATTTCCATTGCTTCAGGAGTTACGGAAGTGACAATTAGAAATAGATGTGCAGGATTACGAAAAATAATAGACATCTAATTAAGAAAATTCTGCAAGATCTTTTTCATTTCTCCTAGTTACAAGAAATATTCCTACAGTAATCCCAAATTGGTAAAAAGCGTACATAAGTATCTGGAAATTAGTGGGTACAAAATCAGTAAATCTGCCTATCAGAGCTACTATAAGCACTATAACACTCAGTGTAAAAATAAAGTATCTAGCAATTTTATGAATTTGTGCTAATTTAAAAAATAAGATCAAACTAATTGAGATAAACAATACAATCACTGCGCCTAAACCTGCATTGAGTCCTAGAATATTGATGAGAATGTACAGTCCTTCTTCAGGTGTTGAGGGAATTGTTAAATCTGAAACTGCTATTTTTTCAGGAATTGCAAACCTGATTATGCTCACTCCTGCATTGATTGAAAATAATGATAATAGTACTAAGGAAACTATTCTTGCATGTTTTTTTAGACTTGGAAAACGAGTACGGATACCTCTTCCTAATATGGCACCATGAATCAAACCAACTCCGATCGCAATTCCAAAAGAAATAATAAAATTTTCTTCAGCTATACTTGGAATATCCAAAATCCTTGCCCAGTTATTTGAAAATGAAAGACCGGATTAGTATTGTTGTTAGTTATCGTTTACCATCATGGTAATAGCTGATTGTATGTTTATAATAGACTTAATTTTTTCTAATGCTAAATAACGAATTTTTTCATCTGACTCCGCAGTAATTTTTACTATAATATCATAAACACCATAAACTCCTTGAATTTCAAAATTAATAGATTGTTGTTCTGATAAGATTTGTTTTACTTTATCAATTACCTCTGTCTCGTGGTTTAATGCCACATTTAACAAAAAATATGCAGTAGGCATTAGTTACGATTGTCCAGTTATTCCCATTAGTGTCAGAGTTGATCTAATATTTTCAATCTTACGAATTTTCCAAGTAATTAGTTCTCGAAGGGATTCCACTCTATCAGATTCTATTTTGGCAAGAATGTCATAAGCACCAAAAGTTCCGTGAACCTCAGTTACTCCTTCAAGCGATTTTAGTTGCGTGATTACTGATTCTTCAGAACCTAACTCACAATTAATTAAGACAAAAGCTTGCGCCATAACTCAGTTACGTGTTTTTGATATATAATATAGATCTTAAATTTCTATACTGATTTTTTATTATACTGTAATCATTGTATATTTTGGGCATATTTTGGATAATTACCTTTATGTTATTTTTTTAAATTAACTTTGGTTCGATTCAGCACTCCCTAGATTAATCAAGTGCCCCATCCTTAATGCCGTTTTTACGTCTTACGAACATCTGAGTCGAACCAATTTTTCAAAATTATTTGTATATTTTAGACACACATGAACATACTAACTAATTTTGTTTAATGTAATTAGTGACTGTTGGGCTCGCCTGCCAATCCTTTCAAATAGCTGGACCATAGCTATTCCCTGCGGCCCCAGTCATTTTATTATATCCAAATCTTCATTAAAACAATAATTCTTTAATTAAAAGATGAAAATTACAATTACAGAAGATCAACTTGAAATTAATTTTAGTACAAGTAAAAAGATATTATCCATGAAAGGCTCATTTAAAATTCCACTCAAACACATTCAAAGCATCACAACTCTACTACCAAAACCAACTTGGAAGGAGATCAAAGCCCCAGGTACAATGATTCCAGGATTAATTAAAGCAGGAACATACTATACAGATAAAGGAAAACAGTTTTGGTTCGTTACAAAAGGAAAAGGCATTCTAAATATTGAGCTTAAAAATGAATCATACAAGAGAATTATTTTAGGAATTGACAACAATGTCAAATGGGCAAAAAAAATTAGTGATGCAAGATTTTCAAAATAAAAAAATTATTTAACTAACATTACAGGACATGAAGCTTTTTGGGATGTTGCCATGGCTACGCTTCCGAACATTAGTCTTTTTGGACCATCCCGTCCTCTAGTACCCATTACAATTAGATTTACTTTATTTACTGTGACAAAAGAAATGATGTTATCAACAATACTATTTTTCATTAACATTTGGGTTTTAATTGGAACTCCAAATTTTTTTGCAGCTTCACGTAAACGCCTATATGATTTTTCCATAACCCTGACTTTTTTATCATCTACAGTTGTTTGATGCCTTATTTCAGTAGGATTAGAGGAACTATACATTATTGAAATTACAGAAAGATTTGCACCATATTTTTTTGCAAAATCTAAAGCATAAACAAATGCTCTATTAGAATATGCAGAATTATCATATGGTACCAGAATATGCCTTATTGTAGAATTGACTTCCTCACAATAATCTAAATCTCTACATATTATCTGAAGCTTAGAATCACTCATATCATATCTAATGAAATTTAGAATAAAATTCTGTGTCCGTTTATTTTAAAAAAAACATGGTTGATTACATAGGAAATGAAGCATAGCCTCAAAATGGTGTATAGGTTAGGGGCATATACAAATCAGAGGCAATACTTCATTAATTCTTAAATTTTTGAAAATGATAAACATCCCTAAAAGCGAAAATTGATGTTTTAGTTTTAAAAAATTCAGTAAATGTTGGTAACAAGTCCAAAAGAGATAAAAAATATCTAGAATTTGCTTTAGGATTAAATAAATATAGGATATTTTAAAAATAAAATCGGTTAAACTTGGAAAAATGGGCAAATCATTTAATTTCTGCAATTCGATACAGTCCAGATCACAAATACATTACAGAATTAGTTCAACATGAGGATGAAGACGATTCTATTAGTGAGGGTGCCATAGTGAATAAACTTGATGTAACTGATGGCATAAAAAAAGGTAAGATCTATATGACTATCTTCAATTCTAATGACAATTGGAAAATTGGAGAAAAGATTAAAGTATTCATGGTGGATGGAGAAGTTTTTATCAGAACTGACAAAAACAAGGTCGAAAGAGACAACTTGGGACTACTTCCTGAGATTTGAGATTTATTTTTATTCCGTGAAGTTATAGTAAAGGTATTGGAAACTGCCTACTTGTTAATTCAGTGTGACCTAGGTGCAGAAACTGAAATAATTAAAAAACTTGCTGAAATTTCTGAAGTAAAAGAAGTAAGAGGAACTTACGGAGTTTATGATATTTTTGCAAAACTAGAATCAGATTCGCGACAAAGATTAGACGAGATTTTGACTAACAATATTAGAATGATACCACGGATTCGTTCTACTAACACGCTCTCTCCGATTTTATCTCAAGGTGGACGTTAGTTTTTTAAAATATTTTAAATTCCAGCGATTTTTTTTACTTTCTTTGCTGTTTCATCAATGTTCACATTGGCATCTGCAGAGACAAGTAGAACTTTGTTTCCTATAGGAAAACTCAAAAGAACTGCTTTTTCTCGTCTAGAAGCTGAATAATTTACAACACCGAGAGATTCATCAAATTCTTGCCTGGTTGAAACTCTCAAAATTAATTCCATGTAGAGTTTTCTCATATCTGCATCATCTTCTAATGGTTTTAAGCCCTTTTTCATACCACCAGCTACCAAATTCCCCATAGGGTTAATCAGACCTGCAAATCTAATCTCAGACTCTTTTAGTAAATTCTGACATTTTTGTTCAAATACATAATATTCATTTGATTTTTCAATTTGGGACATATTATACATATTACAATATAAGAATAAAAACCATTGTCCAATTTTTTTGATACACAGGGGTTTATCTTTTTTCTATTTTTAATTGAGTAAATGTATTGTACTAGTTTTTTCTCAAAGAAAAAAGGGAATTTATCTAGATTAAGCGGGTTTTCCGAGTATTTTCATTATCTTAAATGAAATTTTACCAAAATCAGCTTCTCTGCTAGATGACACTAACAAGACGTTTTCATCTGACATTGGAAAACTGTAGATTATTACCTTTGCTCTATAGGATAGTGAGAATCTAACTGGTCCAAACTCCTTATCAAACTCATGACGCATTCGAACTCGTAAGGCTATTTCCATAAACATCATCTCGTCTTGTTTTTCATCTTCTAAAGATGTCATTCCTTTTTTCATACCCCCGGCTACAATATGGCCCCGGTTGTTAATTACACGGGCTGACCTCATCTTAGGGTCTAAGGTCATTACTTTTTGGCAAATTTTCTCAAAATCCATATTTCAAAACAGTATCCGATGTATTTATTGCGATCTTTCATAATATAATCATGTGGAAAACAGCATTCAAAAAAACCCAGCAGAATTTTACAAACATCTTTCCCTATTTTGGACAGATTTGATATATTTGATGTCAAGTAAGCCTCAAGCCTTAACTTCGGTTGGACCAATGAGAAATTTTGCTGCAAATGCGAAAAAAATTGCTACAGAATTAATAGATTCAAATGATGATTTAGTTGAATTTAACAAAAGATTAACGGGGTATTATCAACAACTTGCAGACACTTGGGCCAATGCACAAAAAAAGGTTAATGCAAAAATGCCTGAAATTCCAAATGACCAAGAACAGTTTGATGCTTACAAAAGAATTTGGATTGATATTTTTGACAATGATTTTACCGAACTATTTGATTCGCACAAATTTGGAGAAAATTATGGGAAGTTAGTGTCAAGTGAACTTGAACTTTCAAAACATTGGGAACAAATGACAAATGTGATGTTACAATCTGCTAATTTGCCAAGTAAAAAAGAAATTGATGAGGTTTACAAAGAATTGCATACATTAAAAAAAAGAGTTTCAAAGTTAGAATCACAAAATAAAAATTTCAAACCTAGGACTAATAAAGATGATTGAAGAAAACCGATTAGATCCAAAGATTGTTGAAGAGTTTCTTAAATTTGGAAAAAACATGATCGAGGCCCCTAAGCTAGTACCCGCGCCAGATGAGATTAATATGGAGGTCACCGAACATGAAGTAGCATACACTGAAGATAAAGTGAGGTTACTTCATTACAAACCAAGAACTAGTAATCAAACTAAAATTCCATTAATAATTGCATATGCTTTAATCAACAGATATCATATTTTGGATATTCATCCAAAGAAAAGTTGGGTTAGAAATCTCCTTGATCAAGGTATTGATGTGTATATGGTTGATTGGGGTACACCAACTAATATGGACAAGTATCTAGATTTAGATGATTACGTCAATATTTACTTGGATAACTGTATCGATTTTGTTAGAGAAGAAGCTGATGTCGAAAATGTCTCATTACAAGGATACTGTACAGGTGGAACTATTGCAACAGCTTATTGTGCATTGCATCCAGAAAAAGTCAAAAATTTTGTCGCGACGGCTCCGGTCATTGACGGTTGGAAGGACACCACAGTAATTAGTAATTTAGCAAGAAATATCGATGTCGATAAAATGGTTGATACAATAGGAAATATGCCACCAGAGTTCATGTATTATTGCTTCTCAATTCTAAAGCCCTTTGAACAAGGTATAGAAAAGTATGTTAATTTTTTCAGAAATATTGAAAATAAGAATTTTGTAGATAATTTTCTCAGAATTGAAAAATGGCTAGCCGATACTCCACCTATTCCAGGAGCCCTTTTCAAACAGTGGATTAAAGATATCTACCAAGATAATCTGCTAATACAAAACAAAATGTACGTTGGTGGAAAGCATATTTCTCTGAAAAATCTCAAAATGCCAATTTTTACACAAGTTGCAGTTGGAGATCATCTTGTATCACCAGAATGCAGTATGCCATTGCATTATGCTGTAGCCAGTGATGATAAAACATTAAGAGTTTATCCAACTGGCCACGTTGGAATGATTGCAAGTTCTTTTTCTCAAAAAAAGGTTGTTCCTGAATTGGGACAGTGGTTAATAAAACATTCCTAATTTGATAAAAAAAGAAAAAAGAGAAAATCTCTTTTGATTTTAGATTAGGGTTTACACCTAGTTAGACTTTGGTGCAAAGGTGCTAATCCAAGATTGTACTACATTTTTGTTCAAATCAACAAATGCTTTTGCATTCTCGTTGAATGTCTTGATGTTTTGCTGAGTTGAATCAATAATGGCTAATGCAACTTTGTTTTGTACTTCGTATGCTTTTACAATTTCTTCTGTAGTATCACGAATTATTCTTAGTGCTGCAGAAGGTACATTAGTTGTAATGCCTGATTTTGTAGCAAAGTCTTTTTGCAGTGCAATTGTTGAATTGATTACATTTTCAACTGCTTCAAGGTACTCTTGTTGTACGTTAGTTACTGATTGATGATAACGTGGTACTGATTGTTTAACGCCAGTGAAGTATTTATCAACATTTTGCTGGTATACTGCAAAAATATCTTTTTGACTTGTTGTAGATTGTGCTGTGTTACTCATAGTTTCACCCCCTTTTTAATTTTTTTCCAATAGGAAGAATAACAACTTGAACCAAGTCGCCTTCCTTTAATCCGAGTGCAGTTCGTTCTGCCTCTGGAATCGAAATTCTTCCGTTGCTTCCAACAGATGTTTTGAAAGCTCCCCAAGAAAGAAAGTTTGGCATCATTTGTGCCATGTTAAACATTTTTTCCATGCCTTTTGCTTGCATGGAACCAAGATTTTGCATAAGGTTTGATTGAGCGTCAACAGTTTGTGTAGAAATTTCTTTGAGAGTTTCTAATGGATCAAATTGTTTTGTTTGAGGAGACATCATTAATGAAAAATTTTTCATAAATTCAGATTGTGCTTTACCACTTTTTTGTATCCATTCTTTGAACATTTCAGCAGGATCATATTGGTTTTTATTACCACTCATAGGTAATAGTAGGAATTAAGAGGTATTTAAAGGGTTTGGTTATTCTAACTCTTTAAAAAATCAAGTACTAACTTTGAAAATCTCTTAGGATCATCAACGTATGGAGTATGTCCACAATCATCCATGGTCACAAATCTACAATCCTTGATACTTGATACAAAATCATCAGCATATTTTATCGGAATTACGGGATCATTTTCTCCCCACACAATAAGTGTGGGGGCAGATATTTTGTTCAATGATTTGGTTATTACTCCTGCATTTTTCAAACCTAGTAATGTAGACATGAATGCCATTTTCGCATTCGGAAGTTTCATTCGTTGAACGAAATCTGAGATAATTTCTTCATTGATCTTTTTTGTAGGACCAGCCATCATCTGAAAGGCATTTTTTGCCCCTTCAATATTTGGATACAAAGCAGCCATAACATATGCGTCCAGTGCAGGAGTTGAATGCTTCATTAATCCAGAAGGAGAAACTAGTACTAAATTTTCAATGATATCGGGATTCTTACATATGTATTCTACAGTTATTTGTCCTCCTAAGGAAGAGCCTATAATGTGAGTTTTTTTGATTCCCAATATGTGGAAAAAATTATCCAAAAAATCTGAGAAAAAATCAGTTGTATAATCAACAAGTGGTTTATCACTATGCCCAAAACCAATTAAATCAGGAACAATCACCTTGTAGTGCTTACTAAATTCTGGAATAACAAATTCCCACCTTTCAGCAGATGCCCCTAATCCATGAATCAGGACGATAAAATCGTCTGATTTTCCTGACTCTAAATATCGGATTTTTTTATCATCTACTGTAACAAATTTTTCCTCCATCTATTCCAGCAAATGATTTTGTGTAGATAAATTTTTGCGTGAAAAAAAATAAAGTTATGGTTCTAAAACCTCATGTGAATTAATACTTCAAGGTGTAGCTAGTTGGTGTGTCGACGCTCCAACCAAACCATACCTTTGGTTGTTAGAAGATTAATTTTCTTAAAAATTATGATTATTAAATATTGTAAAGGGATTTGGCAAAATAAGAACACTTATCGTTACAGATTTGAGATTGAATTAAGAATTTTTAGGTTAAAAAAGGGGTTGATCGGCATCCATTGCAAAAATGATTTTAATTGAGTATGGGTTATTTTTCTTCATGGCAGAGTTTTCCAAAATTGAGCCGTCTTACATCTCAAAGGATGGATGTCGACTAATCTGGAAAGAAGTTGAAGAGGATGATCAGCA